>Ga0214919_10007726_pt1 | contig 14419 bp, 13 predicted proteins | sample LL1503_MetaG_FD_177994 | JGI IMG/M metagenome (GOLD analysis project Ga0214919, IMG submission 177994) | Freshwater microbial communities from Lake Lanier, Atlanta, Georgia, United States - LL-1503 | ecosystem: Environmental > Aquatic > Freshwater > Lake | place: USA: Georgia | collected...
CGACTTCGCCTCTGGATAGAACTTCAAATAATCATTCATTTTTCCGGAATGTCTGAGAGTCTAATACTGATACTGCAACTTTGACTGGTTTCCTCGCAAATGGCGAATCTCTTCATAGATCGGGTTTCTAATCTTGGTTCTCAGATTTGTATCCTTATTTTTTATCACAATGCCCATAATATGATATGGCGTATTTGGCGAGGCAAACTTATCAATCAATTCGCTGTAAGATGTGAACTCATAACGCTCTGGAAATAAAACAGTTGTAGATGACCATTGTCCGTGAGATCTGACGTTATGTGTATGCACATTAACAACGACTGATTCTCCATTTACAATCTGATACACTTCTACAAGATACAGTTGAGGCGATTTTACAGGCACGACGATTCGGTTATTGGGATGCTGCAAGACAAAACTATAGCAAAAATCAGGATTTAAAGATGTAATGTTGAAATTGTTTGCAGAACAGGCATCAAAAAACATCTCGCTAAAAGTCATAGATTTCTCCTTTGCTTCTGATAAAGAAGTAGAAGTAGAAGTATTATTAGAAACATTATAAAAAGCCACATTCGCATCTACTGTGCTTCTGGTAGCAATTCGCCACACAGAATCGTAAAACACGTTTATCATGGTACCTTCAATGAAGTCCTCAGCAATAATGCTAGATGTTTTTTGAGGATACATCATCATAAATTTTTCACATGATGTGGATTTAGGAGGCGCAAATGATACAACATTGTCATCGGAATTCACGATAACAGACCTTAGCAGACCATAAGATCCAACCAAATCATCTACTAAAACATCCTTTGCATATTTGACAATTTTATATTGGCTGCCTTCTTTAGTAACATACTTAGACGCCTTAAAATATTTGGATTCATTTGGTTGTTGTGATTCATTTAAAGAATCATCTAAAAAAAATGGTAAAATATAAGACATTATTATTGTTATTGTAACTAGTTTAAATGATATATACTATTAGCAAAATGTCTTTAAATAATAATTCATAATTAATAACGAATTCCAACATAGAGAATTAGAGAAGAAAATAGATAAATAAAGAATATAGAAATTAGTAATAATAATATAGATAAAAATTTCTATTATAAATATAAGATAATGTCAACTAACAAAGAAGAAGGAGAAATAGACATTACTCAGGATCCAGATTTAAATCCTATTCTAGAAGAAGAAGAAGGAGAAGAAGGAGAAATAAAAGAAACAAAAGAACCTAATAAAGATGTCGCTTCTGAATTTAGTATAACCTTAAAACTAGGCGACATCATTCAAATGGTTGCCTCTAATAATGAAATACTTAACAACAAAACATTTATGATTGAATACATTGATGCCAATAAAATCAAACTGGTCAATACAGATAATTTTCAAAAGTCGCAACTAATTATTGATCAAAATGGTCAGATTACCGACAGAACTATCACAGAAATTATTCTACTTAGTCGCAACAGAAATGAAGGCTATGCAAGACAAAATGATCTGCTAACTGGTACCTGGGTTAATATTTATTTTGGAGGTGATATTCCTACTATCATTACTGGTTTAATAACAGATTTAGAAAATGATATGATTGAAATTCAAACCATAGATAAGGAAACAATATATATTGATTTTGGATACCAAGGTGTTCCCGAAGGTTTACCAATTGAATCATTTGAAATACGTTCTCCTCCTGATAGTAATAAAGAAGGTGATAAGAGAGAAGAATTTGGTGAAACTGCTATAGATTTAAACGAAGAACCAGAAATAAATGAAGGAGATAAAGGAGAAGAAGCAGATTTTAATCAAGATGTATTTGATGAAAATGAAGAAACAATATTTGTCCCCCAACAGCAAATTAAACAGAAAATTGCTCGTCTATTAATAGATGCAGACCAAATTGAATTCGGAGATATTATTAAAGTTCAGGAAACAGTAAACATAGATAGAGAGAAATACAGATACAATATTGAGACACAAAAAAATGATTTACTAGAGGAAATGATCTCTAATATTCCAAATGCCAAACGCACCAGCAATGTCTTAAATAATTTGCATATTATGATCACTCGTTTTACACAATTGAGAGAAATGTCATCAACCTTTGACGAAAATCACAATATTACTGGTGTCATAAAAAGAACAGCAGAAGACAGACCCTTAGCGCAATATTTGTCATCCTTTAAAAATTCACTATATTGGATCATGATGGTTGCAAAAAATGTCAAAAAGACATATTATGCGGATTCGGATAAAGGTGCAAATGATTACTTTAATTACAAAGACGTTGAATTAATACCAGAGAATCAAAATGTTTTAGAGATGGCTCAATTATTCCGCAACTACAAATCCAATGAAGGCATTGAAGGGCAAAACAAATACGCCGAATTATACAGTTCCCTAAATAAATATACAGTTCCTTTTTCATCCGAAAATCCAGACGTTGTAGATCGTAACATTATTGTAGAAGCATCCGTTGCATCGGAGTTAAATGTCATTATAGATAATTTGGGCGAACTATATTCTACTGTAGTTTTCAAAGGCGAAGAAACAACTCGCAAATTTGTCATCCAAAAATATAATTTAGGTTTAGATCGCCTTCAGACTAATGGTCTAAAGGGAAAGAAGGAGGCATTTCACCGAGTCAAATTAACCAGAAACGACGATATTTCCATCAAATCTATTCTTACCTTACCGGAACCCACTGTGAGATTTTCGCAAATCAATTTGCCAGGATCCAGTCTTCTAGTTAAGGCGAACTTGAATATGCATTTTTTAAATTATTGGCAACTTTTGAAACAAAAAACATTTGTTACACCGATTGAAGTAAATGGCTTAGACACCGAGATTGAATATACAGATCAGAATTTTGTGGATAATATCAAAAACTATATGCTTGACCTCTCTGAATACAAAGGCAGACAAACCAATATTGAAATCTATGATAAGTTTTTGAAAATAATTATTCCAAAAATTATTGTCATTTTCAACCTAGTCAAGAAATACATAAAAGGAAAGTTATCTATGGTGGATTTGGTCACATATATGGAGCCATTTATGATTTATACTAGCGACCTAACATACATAAATTACAAGGAAATGAGTCAATTTATTCAGGATAAAATAAAGGAATACAATGCAAAATATGTTCAATATAGTCGCGAATTTGCGGTTATTAAACAACTAAAGACAGATACGACACCATTTAACCCACTTACAAATATTTTAGAAAATATTTATGACGTCAAATTAAGAGTATTTGATGCCTATTTGATACCAAGAACATTTACTAGCACCAATACCAGCGAATTTAGAACCACATCGGAGATATTAAAAAAAATAATAGTTGCCGATTACGGAAATTTATTTAATACATCGGTTGTCTTCTCAAACTTGGCTCTGATGTATCCCAATGATTTGAATCCTGTATTTGACATGGATAAAGACAAGTTGAAAGAGAGACTAGATGCTTCCAGAGAAAATAACAAATGCAAAACGCACGTTATCGCCAAAAAATATATTTCAATGGACAAGTTGGAAGCCGATAACGGCAAGGACATTTATTTTGACCGTGATTATGACACAACTGATTACGATATTATTGATAAGAAGTTCAAAGAAGAGAGAAGGCATTTAGATGATGGTGAATTAGAATTGTATATTGCCGAAGAGTTCAAAAAGAAGGACAAATTAGATGATCCAACCGCTGCTTATATGGCTGAAACACTTGTGAATCGCGTTAAAAAGGTCATTGATGGACAATACGCCGTCATCCAAAAAAATATGAATGAACCAAATCTTAAAGAAATAAATCGCGCCGAATTAGAGCACTATATTAGAGAGAACAATCAGTGGATACTAGATGAAACAGTGGATCCGAAAATGTTTGTACAGGATGCCGATATTTTGTGTAATATACAAACCGACTGTTTATTTGATATTTCATTGAAAGAAGGCAAATGTGAGTCCACTGAAATCGTTAAAGATAAAATGATCAATAATGCATTAAAAGATATTATGAGCCAATTTGACAACAAATACAACATTTCAAAAACAGAATTGTCTGAGCAAATACAAAAGTATCTCAAATATTACGAAAACGCTCTCACACAAATGCAGTTAATTAAGCAAACCGCTTTTTACAAATATAACACAAAAAAATATGAGTTGGGACTACAAGTAGCGGAACAAAACTCAGCGAGGATTACTTCACCATATGTCAAATTACGCGATCTAATTGTAGGGCAATCTGATTTCATTAAAAAGCAAAATGATATTGTTCTTTTCGTGGACCGATATTGCCGACCGGGTGATCCAACGATGGTTGACCTAAATGACGGTGAAATGGAGGATGAGTGGTGGATGTACTGTGTAGAAACAAATACCAAGTTACTACCCATATATCGTTTTATTTTGGCGAAGACATTCGTCACAAGTCCAGATAATTATGATTCTGTTTTGCAACTATTGCTCAAAGAAATCGGAAAGGAGAGCGCAAATGGAGACGCGTGGGTAGATATAAATAGCGGTGAAGTCATTTGTGAGATTGACTTTGACACTGATGAGGGTTACTCGGGCAGTTTTAAAAATGTGTCACGATCTATTTTAGAGAGAGACGAAACGGAAACCATTTTAGAGCAGCGTAATAAAAAAGGAGAAGCAGTTGTCAAAAAACGACTTTCTCCTGAAGGTGAAATGGTTTCTAATATTGTTTCTTTTATGTCCAACACACTGGGTGTAGATTTAGAGAAAATGCGCGACTTTATAGTGAAAATAGTGACTGAACTGATGACTGACATTAAGGTAATTGAAGGCGAGGCTGCTTACAGAGAAAGAGAGAAGGAGGCGGTCAAAAAGGGGAAAAAGTTACCTGAATACATATTTGTTCATAGTTCTACTCTCCTTTATTTGACTCTGGGTATGATCTTAATTGCGATACAGACAAGTGTTCCGTCTATTAAGACTAGGAAAACGTTTCCTGGGTGCGTGCGTTCATTTAGCGGGTTTCCCTTTGAAGGCGAAGGTGATGATTCTGGTTTAAACTATTTAGCATGTGTCGCTTACAAACATCGTAACCCAAATGTTGTCCCGTGGAATGTTATTGCCAAACTCAAGGAGGACAAAATTGCATCCACAATTAAGGCTTTTACCTTGAAATACTTATTGCCATATGGTGAAGTGGATCAAAAAATAAAGGAAAAGGTTGAATATTTGCTGGTGACTGCGGACACGCCTGATATTCCGAATGAACACTCTCTAGCGAAATGGGTTGAGTTTTTACCGCCTCTAAGAAAATTCCATATAAGAAACATTTCTAATATAACGGACGGATTCAAGGAAGAATTGGAAGACAATATACAAACTGGCAACCCAAAACAGCACGAAAAACTGCTGGTCATCCAATCTAAAATAATAAAGTATTCTTTGGCCATTCAGGAGGATATTCAAAAACTGGTGGAAACAAAGGATATGCTTTTAAAGGCTGCTGGACAGCCATTTATGATGAATGCTTGCTGCAATGAAAATAGCGCCAGTGCATTAACGGCTTTGCAATATTTTGTCCAAGAAAATCCGAATATTGAAATTAATAATAAGATTGTAAGGGATCTTGGGGCTTTATTGAAAGATTACAAGATTTTGACGGATTCGGCGACAATGGTGAGTTCAGTGAACACGAAGCGTCTATTTCCTAACGTCTCCAATGATTTTGATGAGGAAACAATTTACCGAGCATTCATTGAATTATGTAATTATCAGACAACTATCCCTCTAACTGAAGATTTGCTCGCAATTTGCAAATCCAAACCAGATTATCTTTTGAAAACTGATTCTATCAAGAGCAAAATAGAGAAATTAAAGAGCAATGACCGAAAGTATTCAAATGAAGCCTTTTTGCGTTTGTTTCAAATAGTTAGCAGACATAATATTATTAACATTTCTTTGTCGTATACAAACGAGTCTTATCCAGAAACTCTCCGAAAAATATTGAATGATTTGGATGATAAAAATGACACGTATGTACCTGGCGCATTAAAGCAAAATCTAGATAATTTGTTGGACACTTATGATTTGGCGATCCAAGAAGACACAGATGATATGACCAAATTCAAGAATTATTTGGCAAAATCAAACGAAACAATGAGAAAGGATTTGCTGGATTTTATCAAGAGAAAGGCAAAAATAAGCAGTGTAGAAATGAAAAAGACGACAAAGACGATAAATGAACTAACTGTTTGGGATTTTGATGTCAAGAGTCGAAATACGGAAATCAAAATCTCAGACGATGGGATGTACAATTATATTAACTTCTTTAAAAACTTTATCTCTCTTTTCTCCATTGTGTTTCCGGAAATTATTATTAAAAAGGAAATACATACATTTGAATCCCATAAATACTGGGAGTTTACACCGAGCCATATGGGAGAATTAAAAACATCTGTTGAGTCATTTTATGAACCACTCTTTAAATTTTTCGGAAATACGTCGGTGGAAAATGTGGTGTTTGAAATACAAAAAAGGTGCGAAGGTATTCGCTTGCTATCTGAGTTCACGCCTGCTCTAACCAATATAAAAATTGGAGACACAGAAACGCATTCCGTCTTTGACAAGAGAACCAGCACTCTATTATTTGAATACTATATTTTGCAGATATTTAATGAATACATATTATTGACCAAAGATGCGTCTCTAGTATCCAAAATGCTGAAGATTCGTAATCCGGATGATGATAATTTATATAGTTCTGATTTTTTAGTTGACCAGCAATTAAGATATATGGGATCAGAAACAGAAGGGAACTTTATAGAAGGAGATGTCAGTAAACTGCAGGAGAATGTGGCGAAATTGTTGGTTACATATATCTCAATAATGAGCGGTTCAAAATCCGTAATAAACTCTTCTTATGAAAAAATAGAGGATATTATATTCAAATTGAAAGAAGCCGAAAAATACACATTTACTGACAGATTGAAAGATATGACGGAAGAAATGCGTGAAGTGGATATGATCAAAAAAGCGAATAAAATTGGAGTCTGGGAAAGAGGTGTCTCTAAGGGACTTAAACAATATGATCCGGAAACGTACGAACACGACAAAGAAGTTGCGCAAAAGATCGCTGAAATGCAGTCAGAACTTAGACGAAATGGTGGAAATGTAACAGACCAGAATATGGATATAATGATGGAAGATGCTTTAGATGAAATGGCGGCCGAAGAGTTGGATCGTGCAGAAATGGATTTCGCTAATTTAGGGGAAGACTATGACGATGGGGATCCATTTGGCGATGAACGCAATGATGATGATTATGAATAAATAAAGAAGAAACAAAAGAAATAATATAATACCACGATATATACGATATCTAAAGATATACGTAATAATAAAATATAATATTATTTTAGATTAGATTAAAATAATGTTAAGAACCTTTGCTAGAAATAATATCCCATTGATGGCTATTATATTGTTTACAATTATATTTGGAATTGTGCAACTTTTTAAACCCGATTTTTTATACAACCGAGATGGAAGTATAAGAGTGTTTGGTGTTGGATATAAAAATAGAACTATTATGCCTATTTGGTTGTTTTCTATTATTTTAGGAATTTTATGCTATTTATCTGTATTGTATTATTTGACATATCCCAAGTTATTTTAATTATTTTGGTTTTTGGTTTTTGGTTTTTGGTTTTATTGTTTTTACTTAGAAGAACAAACCGTATTTACAATAGTTGCCGTCACCAGATATGGATTCAAATTTGACGCCGGTCTCCTGTCCTCCAAGTAGCCACATTTTTTATTAGAAACATCTAATGGGATTCTAATAGAACAACTTCTGTCTGCAACTCCATAAGAAAAATCATGTATACTGCTAGTTTCATGGATTCCAGTGAGTCGTTGTTCATTGTCTTTACCGTAGACCTTCATATGTTCTGTGTGAGTTTCCTTTAATTTTTCACAAGCCTCGTAAATATATTGGATGCCATTCTTCTCGCGCATAGTCCCTGTTGAGAAATTAGTGTGCCCTCCGCTACCATTCCATTTTGGTCCAAAGGGTTTAGGTTCCAATGAAATGAAACAATTGTGTTCTTCTGCGATTCGGTCTAATATGTATCTCGCCACAATTAGATCGTCTGATACCGTAAGCATATCGCACGTGCCTATTTGAAACTCCCACTGTGAAGGTGCTACCTCTGCATTGGTGCCGCATATATGAATACCCGCTTCCAAGCAATAAAGCAAATGTTTTTCTGAAATTTCTCGGCCAAAGGCCTTATTGCTGCCAACTGAACAATAAAACTCGCCCTGAACACATTCCGCCGAATTAGGCAATGGATCTGAAGCCGTATGCCATTTATATGGTTTGTCATTTTCAAATATCACATATTCTTGTTCAATTCCAAATAAGCATTTATTTTCCTTATATTTTTCATACATTTTGGTGCAATTGTCACGATGATTTGTAACATGCGGACTCAAATCCTTGTTTAGACATTCGCACAAGACAATATATGATATCATATTTATACTTGTATTTATTTTTGTTTTCGTTGTTTTAGATGAAAAAAAAGGATTTTGATATAATTTGACTGGTTTTAATATTACATCCGAATTGGAGCAAACGGCTTGTCCTGTAGAGGATCCGTCAAAGTTCCACATAGGAACTGGATTCTTAGTCTTAATAGCATTTGTATCTAAATCTAAGATTGTATTATCATTTGTATCCGCATTATCACTTATATCCGAGTCCGAGTCAGAATCTAAATCTAAATTATCTGAAATCTTGATTTTAGATCTTAATTTATCGTTTGCATCTAACCATATATATTCCAAGAGGTATTTCATATTTATTAATAAAAATCCGATATAATATTGTTATTAATATTTTTTTAAGTATAAATTATCAGATATTGTTATTCTTTATTCTTTTAATGTCTTGTCTCTTTTTCTTATAACCTTCCGTGTTTATTGGCAAATTGATCAAACATAAATACTCTAGTATTCTTTGACAAATGCAGCACAGCATATGTTTTTGTTAAATCTCTTGAATCAATGCATCTCTTAATTCGTCTATAGCCTCTTGTGGTTTTATCTATTTGTTTCATAAATTGTCCATTTCGCAATTTATGAAATCCTGAAAATTCTAGAATGGATGACGATATGTCATTAGGAACAAATATGTTTAAAATGAAATTCATTGGTTAAGATATTTAAGATATTCGCGTCTCTTCAAGATCCAAAATTATTCAATTTTTTACATAAAAATATATTTAAAAACATATTAGATATTATTTTGCATTTAATATTAATATTAATAAAATGCAAAAAAAGGAAAAAGAATCAGATAAAATCATATTAATTGGTCCAAATAAGGAAGAAGAATTAGTTGATGAAGACTTAACTGAAGAAACAAAAATAAAGGAAGATTACGAACGTTTTCAAAAATTGGATGAAGATGATCATCTTACTCATATAACAAGATGTATAAAATGTGGAAACAAGATTGAAATTTATACCTATTTTTGCAATTCAACTTGCGATGATGAGTTTATAAAGGAAAAACAACAAAATAAAGGAAAAGAAAAAGAAAAAGAAAAAGAAAACAATAAAATATAATTATTTATTCGCATTCGCTTCTGCTAGTTTTTGGGCATTTAAGTCCGCTAACTTTGTTTCACGATACTGATTGTAATCTGCTTTAATAGAATTCACATCTCTAAAGCATCCCTTGGTCGCTAAATTATAATATACAATAGATGAAACTAATATCGCCGTATACACATACCACATTGCTTCTCCTACATTGTCTCTAGTAACAACCAATTCTAACAATTGCTTCTTTATTTCCTTATTTTGAAACACATTGGGTTTCATTAATGGTGTTAAAACAGTCCAAATTTTTTCAAAATTACTAGGATAAATTTGGTTTATTAACAAAGCCTTATTGCCGCATATTTTTAAAATGGCTTCCGCTGCTTGTTCTGCTGCATCTTTATTATCACTTTGATTAATTGCTTTCTGCATATTTGTATCAACCAATATAGAAGACATTAAATCATTTGCCTGATATGAAATAATATAATATCCTACTACATCTGAAAAAACCGCTTTAAAACCAGGAAATGCGTTTATAACTGCAAGAATGATAGCAAACATTAAAGACCACGGTACAAATGTATTTAGTGCAGCGGAACCAATATTTCTACCAATATCGCCACCACATTTATCCATTAAATAGATTATATTTAGTATAAATTGTGTTACAATAATAACTAAAAAATAAATGGCGAGTTTTGGTCTGCATTCTGTGTAGTATTGAATCAATGTTTGTTCATCCAATGTTCCACTATCAGGCAATTTTAATTCTGGTTTCCCAAAAACAGGAACAGATGAAAAATAGAATATTGTCATGAATATAAATAAAATGATTGAAATTTGTGAGATATCCATATATAGATAATTGGTATAATTTTTTTTTGTTTTTTAAAGGTAAATAATATATTATATTATGAATTATGAACCAAGTTACTCTAAACCTATTTTAACTGAACCTGGAGTCAAATACTTCTTAAACGAAACATTAAAACAATGCCACAAATTTAAGGAAAAATACAACAATTATATGTTCAATGTAGGCATTTTATTTGCATTTTTTATAATTACAGGACTTATTTTGCTTTACAAATATAAGGGTAAATTAACGCCAGAAGAAGTGGAGCAGAATGAGTTGAGAAAAAAGAAATATATCATGTCCAAAATAAAAAATTATCAGGATGCCAAAATACGATCTCAGCAAGAATTAATAACAGGGTTGCCGCATTGGAATTCTGAGTTTGATACCATTTCAAGAAAGAATATTATTTAATCATTTTATAGAAAAAAGAAAGAAGAAAATAAAGAATACAAAGGAAAAGAATAATATAAAGATACATTATAATGAGCAATACCTCAAGCAAATCTAGTAATAAAAGTGACAGTAATTATTCAGATAGTATTAGCAGTAGCATTAGCAGAAAAAGTGAGCACATTGGCGAAAGAAATAATGAAGATGCTGAAAAGGTTTCGGAAGCCTTAAATGATTTTTATAAATTAAAGGCTAAATATGAGACCACTTATTATGAAAAATATGTGAAACCAATTATTAAATCAAATGATAAAAGTAAGAAAGAAAAGAGAGTAGAATATTCCAAGTTGCCGAAAGCGGAATGCATCAATTGTAAAAGAAATGTTGGCACAGTGTTCTCAATAAAGCCTGACCCAGAAGACTATAAGCGAGTGTTTCTTGCAAAATGTGGTGATTTGGAAGAACCTTGTCCATTAGATATTCAGTTTGAAATAGCGGACCGACAAAGTCTGGAGAAACAAATCAAAGAAGATACTGATGATTTGAGTTATATTAAAACAAAGATTATTGTGGATAAAAATGACACTATATTTGGATACACAGATCAACAAACGGCGGTAACTCGTTTTACAATAAATACAGAAAGGATTTCTGAAGCCACTGAAATGCTGGGCTACACAATAAATACAAATATAAATATCAATGATAACACAGAAAAAAAAGAATTGCTAAAACATTTAGAAATAAATTTTGGAGACAATTTGCTGATTCCTTTCAAGAATATGATTAAAGAATATGAAGCCTCTGGTCACAGCGCAAAGATGATTGAAGCGATTACATTTTATAAGGATGAAATGCTTCCGGCATTAAGTGAAATCCAAAAACTGAAATATAAAACGGATATGATTGAGTTCACTGAAAATGAAAAAGGCAAATCAGAATCCATATATACGTTGTTTCAACGAAAGAATAGTTTAGCGAGTTCTGAATTTAATTTTTTCACGGATGATAAATTTATCTCTTTTGTAAAGGGGATATATGAAACAAAAGGTAAAACGGCCAAAAACAGGTCTTTGCAAAATACAGTTACACGAAAAAATAAGAAGCAAGTATTGGTTTTAGAGGAGGAAAAAGAAGTTCAGCCAGTATTAGAAGAGGAAGACGAAGAAGACGATGAACAAGAACTCGGATCTAAGGATTATGATAACGTCTGGAACTCGCTCTCGCAAAAATACAAGGACAACTTGTCTCAAGATCCGGAATGGCAAACAAAAACAATAAATTCATTCATAGACTTTAACAAGAGACGAACCGAGGGTAAAACGCGTTACGGTGAATCTCGCGAATTTGTGCATCCAGATGGTCTTTTGTTGCCGCCCAAGTTATCGGAAGACAATAGTTACTACGATTACGGTCATCCATTATACAATAAAATATTGAATTCTAAACAGGATGGCAGTAAGAATGCAATCCAGAATGACATATTAATGTCTATGTTGCCGAAAAATCCAGACGGATCTTATGACCAATATTTGACTGCGTTAGCCAATATAATCGGAACTGAAGTGGGTTTCACTAAACAATAATTATAAGAACCAATAATTATAAGAACCCTTAGAAATACATTGAATTATAAAATATCATTATTAATTATAGGTAATAATGATAAGTAAATATGTTTCTATTCCCGTATTTTTATGTAGTTTTATAGTGGGTCTATTTTTTATTTATATGATTGGAGAAGACAAAAAGATAATATACAAATATCCGTCTCCGCAAAATTACAAGGATATAATGTTTAAAGACAAGAGCGACCAATGTTTCCAATTTAAGCCTGTGGATACGACTTGTCCGATTAATCCGTTGGCTATAAAGGTGGTACCGATACAGGGTTAGAAGATTAAAGAAGAGAGACCAGAGTTAGAAGAGAGACCAGAGTTAAAAAAGAGACCAGAGTTAGAAGAGAGACCAGAGTTAAAAAAGAGACCAGAGTTAGAAGAGAGACCAGAGTTAGAAGAGAGACCAGAGTTAGAAGAGAGACCAGAGTTAAATATTAGAAAAATAAATGTATTATTGTATATTATATATGTACTTGGATAAGTTTGTTCACAGCGCAACTGGTAGATATGTTATGTCTGTTTTGTTAGGAATCGGTTTAGCAACTATTTTTAGAAAAACGTGTGTCGGTAAAGACTGTGTTACCTATAATGCAGCGCCTGCAGAAGAAATTGACGGACAAACATACAAATTTGATAACAAATGCTACAAATTTGAAAAGAGTTCTATAAGTTGCAATTCTAAAAAGGAAACCTTTGTATTTTAGAATTATTTGATTTTAGTTGCGTTTTTCTTAGGAAACATTGTATCTTTAGATAATATATTATGGGTGACAATAATACAACGAGTATAAATGATTTACCGACAGATCCGGTTGCAGGTGGAAGCATTAGTGGTTCAAATATTTCAATGTCTGTAAATGAAATAAACAAAGGTCCTGGGCAAGTTTCTCTAGATCAAACCACAATTAGTCAAATTGTAAATGGCCTTCAACAGGCAAGTATTGCGGGTGCGACGATGTTGCCAAGTAGAGATATTCCTCAGACAACCCAGAATCTAACACACGATCCTCACGTGCAAGCCAATTACATTCCACCTCCATCAAACAAGGATTATATTAATGATTATAATGAAGATGACAATGAAGAAATGGTTAATAATTATCAAAAGGTAGAAAGAGTGAAAAACTCATTGGATTCAATTTATGATGAAATTCAGGCACCGCTTTTACTATCTATTTTGTATTTTTTGTTTCAGTTGCCGATTGTAAGAAAGACATTGGGCAAATATATTCCGTTATTGTGTAGCAATGATGGAAACTATAATATCAATGGGCTAATATTTACGTGTGCATTGTTTGGGTTTATTTATTTTATGCTTTCCAAGACGTTGAAAATGGGGACCTTATAAAGAAAGGAAAGGAAAGGAAAGGAATTTTCTAGAAAATTCTCAGGAAAATTCTCTGCTCTTAAAGTAAAGAGGTTTATGAGTTACATAGATCTAACTTTTTTGATTGTTACCGAAATTATCGGCGACTTCGGCTACAAAAAGTTTGCAGATGAAGGCGGATTCGCCCATTTTATGACAGGAACTGTTGGTTACATCGGTGTCATTTATTTCCTTATTCGCTCTTTACAAGGATCCCAAGTGCTTCTCGTAAATGCCGCATGGGACGGACTTAGTGCATTATTTGAAAGCATCGCTGCTTTTATAGTACTGGGAGAACGTTTTGATGATCCTATGAAATATGTAGGTATATTATTTATTGTTTTAGGGCTTTTCTTTTTGAAACTGCCAGTTGTAAACCCACATAAATTTGTTTTCCCCAAGTTTTTTATTGATAATTCCTATTCAAATTCTTTAAAAACGAAATAAATAAAAGAGAAACCTAATAAAAAGAAAAAGAAAAAGAAAAAGAAAAAGAAAAAGAAAAAGAAATTATATAAATAAATAAATATTATTTTATATGATTTAGATAAACATGATTTATATCAATATGTTATGTTAAAAGAAGAA
>Ga0214919_10007727_pt1 | contig 14418 bp, 11 predicted proteins | sample LL1503_MetaG_FD_177994 | JGI IMG/M metagenome (GOLD analysis project Ga0214919, IMG submission 177994) | Freshwater microbial communities from Lake Lanier, Atlanta, Georgia, United States - LL-1503 | ecosystem: Environmental > Aquatic > Freshwater > Lake | place: USA: Georgia | collected...
GAGCAGTTGTACATGACACTTCTGAGACTGCACCCGCGCCATCGAATATCACGCATGAACCTGCCTGTAAGAGTTGGTCGGGAGTATCAGAGGGCACGTCGTTGTTCGCGCCAAAGACAAGAACCGCCGTGATTCCAAGAACCAGTAGCACCAAAAGTCCGCGCCACGGAAATGGTGACGGAGAATAAAAGACTGGTGCAACATACTCGGTGGCCTGAGACTCACTGCCAGATTGAGTGACACCGAGTGATTGATCGTATTCTTTGCGACGGCGTGAATCAGAAAGCACATGCCACGCGTCATTCACGCGAGCCATCTTGTTTAAATCATCGTGTCCGGTGGACTCCGAACGAGTATCTGGGTGCAGAGTTCGTGCAAGTGCACGATACGCATCGCGAATTTGACGCGTTGACGCATCAGATTTTACTCCGAGGAGCGTGTAGAGATTTTCAGTAGCCACGATGACTATCGACAGTACCGATTAATTGCTCACCTTTCATATACAACCCCACATTTGCACTAATACGCTCCGCCCAAAGAGGCTGGGCCATTTCTGGCGTGTTGCCGATGTGGGGAGTGATGATGCAATTGGGCTCAGACCAGAGCGGATGCCCAATAGGCAGAGGTTCTGGATCGGTCACATCAAGTGCTGCTCCACCGATCTTGTTATTTGTGAGAGCCCACACCAAGTCATCCGTCACAATATGTTTGCCGCGCGCCACATTGATCACCCACGCATGTGGCTCCATAAGTTCAAACTCTGCGCGCGACAGCAAGCCTTGTGTCTCAGGAGTGAGCGGTAGCGCCAATACGACAACATCGGCACCAACAAGCGTGTCGATGAGACTATGTGCGCTCACGACTTGATCAACTCCATCCATATCGGTCACAGAGTGACGCACAACGGTGATGTGGCACGAGAAAGGTTGCAGTAACCGAACTAGCGCGACAGCAATTCCCCCACCGCCAACAATGGTGACCCGTGCCCCCAAGAGATTGCGCCCTATCGGTCGAGTCCACGACGTTTCTTGGGCATACCGACCGATATTGCGCAGACCAGCAAGCATCAGACCCAAGGCAAGCTCAGCCACTGGCTCTGCATAGGCACCTTTGCCGCATGTCCATACCCGATCGTTATTGATAATCGGAATGAAGGTCTCTACACCAGAAAAAGGAAGCTGTACCCAATTGATGTGGGGATACTCGCGCAGGACTGCATCAAGACCAGCAACATCATCGTGTGATACCCAGATCAGTCCAGTCGCATCTTGATAGTTGCTTACCCGCGCTCCAGCCGAACACACTGCATCTCGCACCCAATCAGGGAATGGTTCGGGACCAATAGCAATTGCATTCTGAACACCTTGACTCATGTGGATGACTTACGAGCCAGCAAGGGTTGCGGCGATTTCGCTGGAAGAACTTCCGGAACGTCTAAGTACAACTGCAACAAACCACAGAGCACCCAACGTGACAGCAAACAGCAACACCGCGCCTACTCCCCAGAATGGCTTGATCGTGCTGCGTGTTGCGCCAAGAAGTGCTACAGGAAATGTTGTTGACCCAGCTTCGCTAATCAATGTAGAGATCACTGCGTTATCTAAGCAGAGCGTGAACGACAACAAAGCCCCTGCAACCAATGCAGCCGAGATAAGTGGCAGTGTGATCTGTCGAAATGCTCGCGCTGGAGTGGCCCCAAGATCTGCCGCTGCCTCCTCGAGCGATTCATCGAGTCCAGCAAGTCGCGCACGAACAATGAGTGTCACGACTGCGCTTGCATACAGTGACTGCCCCACCCAAAGTTTGTTGATTCCGCCGTTAAACGGACCAAGTCCATCCGTGAACGGAATTCCGATCAGTGGAATATCTTTGATTCGCGGAAACCATGTTGCAAGAGCAATGGCATCCATGATCTCTGGAGTCACCAGAATCAAGAAAACAACTGCCATAAAAATTTTGGTCCAGAGTCCTGGTCGTCTTGCTAAGGCAACTCCTGATAGCCCGCCAAGTAGCACTGCGATCACTGTTGCCCCAAATGCGGCAATGAAGGAATTTCGAATTGAGTCACCGATTCCGGCGAAGTCGAATATCTTGCGATACCAGTCTGTTGAGACGCCATTTACAATGACTGCCAAGATAAACGAACCAGGTCCGAACCAATTTAAGGTTCGTGCAGACAGAGCAGATCGAGCGGTTAATACTCTGCGAGTAACAAGCGCAACAGCAACGATGACAACAAAGCGTGCAATGACTGCCCACGCAACAGACCCAGCAAAAAGTTCATCCCACCACTTAAATGTTGTCGACCCAGCCCAGATGGTGAAAGAACTACCGCTATTAAATGAATGCAGAACAACCAATAAAATCGGTATGAACAAAAATAACAACACTAAAACTGTCCAGACTGCCAACATCAATTGCAACAACTCAAAACGACCAACCTGCACTGTGCGCGAAACATGAACTCGTGCCTCTGACCGAGCACGCATAGATCGGCGAGTTCTATCAATCAGTGGACGAGCTAGCTGAACTCCCCACGGAAACACCCACACGACGAGTGCTCCAACTATCAATGACGCCAGAACTGCTCCGATCATCAGCACCGCCATCGCCGAACCAAGTGGCCAGTTCTGAGCACTCGAAAACTGTGAGGCGATCATTGATCCAATCATGTTTCCTTTAGCGCCGCCCAAAACTGTGGCTGTCACATAGTCACCACACATTGGAATAAAAGTAAGCAGCACTCCAGCCACAATGCCTGGCCCTGCAAGCGGCAAAGTGATCGTCATAAATGTCGCAAGACGTCCAGCGCCAAGATCTTTTCCGGCTTCGCGCATACGCACGTCAATTCGATCAAGGGCAACATATAGCGGCAAGATCATGAAGCCCAAATAGTTGTAAACGATGGCAATCTGCACGGCCATTGGTGTTTCAAGAATTTGAATTCCGTTGTTGCTGATCCAGCCAAGATGAACAAGCCAATGGGAAAATGTTCCATTTGGGGCAAGAGGAATTCGCCATGCAACTGTTCTGATGAGAAAACTTGTAAAACTTGGTACAACCACCAGGGCCAACAAGATTGCTTTCCAGCGCTCAGCCACCTTAAAAGCGGCGAAGTATGCCACTGGTAATCCGACCAACACGCACATCGCCGTTGCAATGAGCGCAATTCGCAGCGTCGCCTTAAAGGTGCGAAAGAACGTGTCGTCAAAGACGCTTGCGTAATTTGCAGTACTCAGATGCCCAAGATCAACAGGGATGAGTTTGCTGCCATCCTTGGTTCCAAACGAGTACACCACGATAAACCCAATTGGCACCGCAAAAAATATTGCGTACCAAATGATCGCCGGAAGAGCGAGCAAGTATTTGGGGCTATGCAACCTGAATCGTGGTTTCGAAGGAACCGCAACAGTCACCTGAACTCAGCCCCCGGCCTTAGCTTTAACCTTGTTCAAAATATCCACGAGTCGATCGATTGAGGTGTTCAGTATTTGTGTGTGCATGGTCTTGACTTCGGCGTCCTTGAAAAAGATCATGTCGCCCTTCTCTAGGTCTGGCGCAATCTCGGCGATGAGTGCTGGCATGTTTTTCATGCCGGTGTTGTAGCCGTGATACTGCAAGTCCTGCACTGATCGCTCTGGAATCAAAATCCAGTTAATCCACGCATGCGCCGCCTCAACGTTTGGAGCGCCTTGGGCGATACAGAAGTTGTCCATCCACAATTCTGTGTCAGGAGTTCCGAGTACCCATTTCCAGTTCTCTGGTGTTCCGCCTGCCTCTTTAATTCGCACATATGCCTGACGAGCGTCTCCGTTCCATGCCATTGCGATGCTGTACGCTCCTTCTGCCAATTTTGTACTTGGGTAACTATCAAAGGCTTTGATGTGCGATGCAAACTCGTCAACCATGAACTTCTCATACGCATCCAGATCGGCTTTGTCCTCCGTGTTCCAGTCGATTCCCTTGGACCAGAAATACATTCCGGCCGCATTTGGTGCCGCGTCGATAATTGAACATTGTCCACTTGCTTCACCCATGCATACATCGATGAAGTCCTGCCACGATGTCAGTTCACGCGAAATCTTGGTGGTGTCGTAGAAGAATCCCGTGCTTCCCCAGTTCTTGCACACCGAGTAATCGTTCGTCTTATCCCATGCTTGACCCAAATACAACGGATCAACATTGACCATGTTTGGCAACAAGGTCTTATCAAACTTTTGAATCAATCCTTTGTCGACCATCTGTGGGATATATGGTCCGGTCGGGACCACGATGTCAAAACCACTACTGCCACCCGCAGTTGCCAACTTTGTAATGAGGTCTTCGTTGCTGGCGAAATAATCCACCTTCATCGTGACGCCAAGAGTCTTATCTGCAAGCGCACCGACGAGTTCTGGGTCGTCGTAATCGCCCCATGTATACATTGCAAGAGTTCCGCTTGCCTGATTAATCACGCGACTCCAGTCACCCGAAGCCACACCACTTGGTGCTGTGCCCCCTGGCGCTGTGGTGTCAGACGCGCCTGTCGTGTCTGACGGAGAATCAGAACCGCCGCATGCCACGACAACTACTGCTAGACCCGCTGCAACTGTTCCTACTTTAAGAAATGCGCGACGCGAGAGCGCCTCGCGAAAACTTTCTGGTGCCAACATCCTGAGTTCTTTGGTCATTTTTGCTCTCCTTAATGTTTAGTACTGATATTTGGTAGCGATATTAAGATTAGTCCTCGTGTGACTCCGCGAGAACCACCTCTGCCTGGCGGGCAGAGAAAAAGTACACATCGTCGGCAGACCAACTACACCATACGTGGTCGCCCATCTGATGACGAACTGACTTGGTGCGAGGGGTCAGCACCAGTACATCTCGGTCTCCGGCGGTCACGACATACTGCAGTACATCCCCAAAGTGAGATACGCCCGCGATTCGTGCGGCCACGCAATTTGTCGAGTCCGCTGGACGTTCGACTGACAAGTTCACGCATTCTGGTCGAACCGCCGCCAGGGCAGGCTGACCGGTGGGGACAACTTCTTCTGGGCGAGTAGCAACGAACACCGTGCCATCCTGGGCGACTGCGCCGTTGCTAGTTGCGGTTCCTTGCCAAAAATTGTTTCGTCCGATGAACCCCGCCACAAATGCTGACGCTGGATGCTCATAGACAGTTTCGGGGTCGCCTAGTTGCTCCACATGTCCGTCCAGCATGATGGCAATGCGATTACTCATGCTCATGGCTTCTTCTTGGTCGTGTGTGACGAACACAAAAGTAATCCCAAGGCGACTCTGCAAAAGTTTGAGTTCGATCTGCATCTCTTCGCGCAACTTGCGATCAAGTGCACCAAGAGGCTCATCTAGCAACAGCACACTTGGTCTGTTCACTAATGCCCGAGCAACGGCAACGCGCTGCTGCTGACCACCAGACATCTGACGCGGCTTACGCTCTGCCAACTTTGTCATCTGCACCATGTCGAGCGCTTCAAAGACTCGCTCGGCGGTCTCTGACTTTTTGACTCCGCGTTGACGTAACCCGTAGGCGACATTTTCGGCAACTGTCATATGTGGGAAAAGCGCATAGTGCTGAAACACGGTGTTGACATCGCGCTTGTAGGGAGCAACCCCTTGTACCTCTACTCCACTAATACGAATATGCCCAGCATCTGGTTGCTCAAAACCGGCGAGCATGCGCAGGGTCGTTGTTTTTCCACATCCGCTAGGACCAAGTAACGACAAAAATTCTCCGGGCTGCACAACAAGATTAAGGGAATCAACGGCAACAACTGAGCCGTACTGTTTGGTCACACCAATCAGTTCGACCGACCCTCTCTCGTTATTCATTCGCCCCCTCTCAACTGTTTGCGCTGGGCAAATACTAGACAATGTCGCGACCCGTAAAGGTAATCCACATACTGTTCACACTCTTGTCAACTGTCAAGATTTGCCATCACGTGCTTGATTCGGGTGTAGTCGTCAAAAGCGTATGTCGACAGATCTTTTCCGTAGCCTGACTTTTTGTAGCCGCCGTGAGGCATCTCCGCCACAATCGGGATGTGCGTATTGATCCACACGCAGCCAAAATCTAGGTGCTTGGCCATTCGCATAGCTCGCCCAAAGTCGCGAGTCCAGACCGACGATGCCAGTCCGTATTCAACGCCGTTCGCCCATTTGAGTGCCTCTTCTTCATCGGTGAATTGCTGAACCGTGATGACTGGTCCAAAAATTTCACGCTGGATCATCTCGTCGTTTTGTTTGAGATCTGCAACAACTGTTGGCTCAAAGAAATAGCCGGTGTTTCCGAATCTCGACCCACCGGCAACAATGCGCGCGTGCTTAGGGGCGCGATCAATGAATCCAGACACATGAGCGAGTTGATTCTGGTTATTGACTGGACCATAGAGAATATCTTCGTCATCTGGCGTGCCAGTGCGCGTTGCCTTAGCTTGTTCGGCCAATGCCGCAACAAAATCCGCATATGCACGCGGACCGACCAACACTCGAGTTGCAGCCGTGCAGTCTTGTCCAGCATTGAAAAATCCTGCACCACTGATTCCGGCAACAGCTGCCTCGATATCTGCATCGTCAAACACAATGACAGGGGCTTTTCCGCCAAGCTCTAAATGAACCCGCTTGAGCGACCGTGATGCTGCTTCGGCGACTTCCATTCCAGCGCGCACCGAACCGGTAACAGACACCATCGACGGCGTGTCATGCAGAACCATCGATTTTCCGGTTTCTCTGTCGCCACAGACAACGTTAAAGACGCCAGGTGGCAAAAATTCTGCAGCGATTTCTGCCAACAACGTGGTCGTTGCAGGTGTTGTATCTGATGGCTTCAATACGACCGTGTTGCCCGCTGCGATTGCTGGAGCAAATTTCCAGACCGCCATCATCATCGGGTAGTTCCATGGCGCAACTTGTGCACACACCCCTACTGGCTCACGTCGCACAAAAGATGTCATGTTGCGCATGTACTCTCCGGCACTCTTTCCTTCGAGCATTCGTGCGGCGCCAGCAAAAAATCGAATCTGATCAATCATCGGCGGAATTTCTTCAGACCGCGTCATGGCTGTTGGTTTTCCGGTGTTTTCGACTTCGCGCGCAATCATTTCTTCAGATCGCGCCTCAATGGCATCTGCGATTCGATAGATCGCCAAAGACCGCTCCGATGGTGTGGTGTTTCTCCATGACTCAAAAGCAGACGCGGCCGCTGCCATTGCGGCATCAATGTCTGCAGCACCACTGAGGGGTGCCGTGGCATATTGCTCACCTGTGACGGGATTAATGACCGGAGTGGTCTTGCCGTCGGCAGCATCGGATAGTGACCCATTAATGAAGTTCTGAAATGAACGCATCCCTGTAGGTTCCCACATTTTGTGCACCCGTCACAACACGGTGTCCGTCGGTCATGCAAATGGGTGTTCCGAGCAAAATCCGACTCTCGCGCACACCCGATTGCCTCACCAACTCTGCACCCTGACATCCTCCCAACTAGCGTTGGCATATGGCTATTAATGTTGCAACTTTAGATCTTCCCCAATTGCCACTCTTCGGAGAAGAAGAACGCGATCACCGCATCGAAACATTGCGCAATGTCGCCAAGGACAACTGGATAGCCAAAAATGCATTCGGCTACTCAATTTTAAAATATGACGATGTGGTTGCGGTACTGCGCGACAAGCGTTGGTTTAGTGCTGTTGGATTTATCTCTGAGTCACAACCAACTGATAACGAGGAATACAACAACCGACCGCGGCAAAACTCGATCCTGTCCGCAGACGGGCCCGAGCATGTTCGACTTCGTCGACTAGTGGCGCCAGCGTTTAACCCGCGCGTCGCCGATCGTTTGCGTCCCATCATGCGTGACGTACTGAATTCACTTGTCGACCCAATTGCCAAAACAGGTTCTGCTGATTTCGTTTCGGCCGTCTGTGAGCCATACCCGATTCCTATTATCTGTGAACTTCTTGGTGCACCAAAAAAAGATTGGAAACTATTTAGCAGGGTCGCAGCAGACATCTTGAAAGTTTTTGATGGCAATCTCAATCGAGACGCACCGCTCATCATGAAAGCCCAAGACGACTTAAGCGAATATGTGCAGAACTTGATCGCAGCACGACGCAATGTGCCCGCAGATGATCTCATCACCGATTTGATTACCGCAGAAGAGCAGGGAGACAAGCTCAATACTCAAGAGTTAGTCACAATGGTGGGCGCTGTAATTATTGGCGGAACTGACACCACGCGTAATCAACTAGGGCTTGCACTCATCTTGTTTGCGGAGCATCCAGACCAATGGAAGCTTCTTGGAGAGCACCCTGAGATGGCACCGCGCGCAGTCGAAGAATGCATGCGATATTTCGGTGCCGTTCGCGGCACAGGGCGATATGCAATTGAAGATATCGAATACAAGGGAGTTCTTTTTCCAAAGGGCACTCTGGTGATGCCGAGTCTTGGAACATCAAACTTTGATGACTCTGTGTTTCCGGAGCCTGAAAACTTTGACATCACTCGCGAACCTGTTGGTCAACCACAACTTACATTTGGTTCAGGAGTTCACTACTGTCTCGGAGCATCGCTTGCGCGCGCAGAACTACAAGAAGCGCTCATCATTTTGTCTCGTCGCCTTCCAAATCTCGCTCTCGCAGGAGACATTGTCTACAAGGCCGGAACGGCTGCCATTTTTGGCCCAGAAAAACTGCCCATCACCTTTACTCCAGGACACTAAATACCCATGAAAAAACTCATTCTCTCAACCATTGCGGTCATCGTTTTGACTGCGTGTGGCGGATCCGCTGGTTCTTCGACAGACTCAACCCCGACTCTTGCTACACCACAAGCCACGACGGTTGCAGAGACCCTGGCTCTTGGTCGACCAGTCATCATGGCGCACGCATCGGGAGAAAACATTCATCCCCATTCATCACCCTACGGTTATGCCGAGGCAGTCAAAGTTGGCGTTGACATCTTGGACTTCGATGTGCAACTCACCAAAGACGGCGTACTAGTAGTGCAACATAATTTAGACGTAGACGCCGGAACCGACGGCAGTGGCAATGTCATTGACATGACATACGACCAAATCTTGGCGCTCGATAATGCATATTGGTTTACAAAAAACTGCACATGCAAAGACAAGCCTGAGTCCGACTACATCTTTCGTGGAGTGCGCACTGGCAAAATTGCTCCACCGAGCGGCTACACCCCTGAAGATTTTATTATCCCAAAATTCATTGACATCGCCACAAAATATCCAAAGTACCTGCTCAACATTGAGATTAAAGATGTCTTCCCCAATGCTGTTCCGGCAGCCAAAGAGTTGGCAAGAATTCTTGATGAGATCGGCGCTAACGATCGCGCAGTCGTGACCTCATTTGATGACAAAGTGATTGACGAATTTCGAAAGTTTGCACCAACCGTCGAACTCTCACCCGGCCGAGCCAACCTTGTGGCCTGGTTTGTCAACAAGGTTCCAATCCCGCATGGCATGCGCATTTTGCAGATCCCTACAGCAGAACCTGCCGTCAAGTTTGAACTCAACGACGAGTTTGTCGCTCGTGCTCGCGCTGAGGGTTACATCTTATGGATCTGGCCAAGTGATTCGAAATGGGAAAACACGGCAGGTTACACAGAACTACTTCGTCTTAAAGTTGATGGCATCGATGCTGCAAACCCGACCGAAGCGATGACTGCACTCAACTCTTTCGTGGCTGAAAAATCACAGGGCTAAAAACCCTGCGTCTAGTCGCAACAGCTGTCTCGCCACCCACAGCCTGTGCATTTAAAGTGCGCATGTTCTGGAGACAGGTTGCTCCCACATAGTGGACACTCAACAAACGTGCCGAACCGCGTGCGACACGACGACTCCTGATTCTCGACGGATTGCGTTGCTGGTGATGTTGTCATCCCCAAAGTCTTATCTCAAGCAGCAATACAAAGGTGGATACCCTTTGTCATAGGCATTGGGTACTAGCGTTTCAACGGTTTCTCTTGCCTATGAACACGCCTACAACTTCGTCCACCACTCCTCGACCCGGCAGTGCCCGTGCCGCACTCGCCACGCGGGATTTTCGATGGATGTGGTACGCCAATCTTGCGTCAAGTAGCGGAACATGGATGCAAAATGTTGTGCTTCCTGCGTACGTGTACGAAAGAACTCATCGTGCCTCTCTTGTGGGTGTCTTTATTTTTGCCCAACTCGGGCCACTTCTTTTGCTCTCTATTCCGGGGGGTGTTTTGGCAGATCGATTCGATCGTCGCCGTTGGTTGATTTCGTCTCAAATAGTTCAATTGGTATTTTCAGTTCTCCTCGGGATCTGTGCCGCATCGGATTCGCGAATCGCATTATTGTTTTTGATGCAATTCGGTGTTGGCATTGGAGGTGCGCTCAACGCACCCACATGGTCTGCTGTATTGCCCACGTTGGTGAAAGCAGAAGATCTACCTGGGGCTATTTCGCTGAACAGTACCGTTGTCAACGGTTCTCGAATTGTGGCTCCAATCATCGTGGCAATTCTCTCCGTCTACGGCGTGACATCAGCGGAATTCTTTTTTATTAATGCAGTCACCTATTTGGCTGTCATCTTTACTCTGACCAAGATCACTATTCCAAAGTTGTCGACCCCGACGGCTACTGGTTGGAGAAGTTTCACTTTTGGGATTCAGTTTGTGCGTAGCCACCCTGTATCAAAACGAATTCTTTTATCGATGACAAGTTTTTCGTTCCTGTCGCTCACATATGTTGGTTTGTTTCCTGCAGTCTCGCAACTCAACTTCGGCATTGCGGCAAAGTCTGTGACCTACAAGTGGCTCTACGCCACGTGGGGACTCGGAGCATGTCTTGGCGGCCTCGCGGTTGGCACCATTTTTGTTGGGGCAGATCCGCGTGTGCTTGTCCGTCGCGGATTTGCGTCGTTCTCACTTGCTCTAGCAGTGTTCGCGGTCGTACGAACGCCAGTGCCTGCTTTCATCGTGGCATTCTTTTTAGGAATCGCCTATTTCTTTACAGCCACATCATTGTTATCCGTATTGCAGAGTCGCCTTGAATCACAGGTCCGTGGCAGAGTGATGGCGCTGTGGTTCATGGCGTTTGGCGGAACAGTTCCGCTTGGCAACATGGTGTTTGGCCGAGTCATCGACGTGTACGGCGCACGCTGGGTGCTTCTGGCAGGGGCTGCATGGGCGATGTTTTTAGCGTGGTGGTGCAATATTGAGCGAATCGACACCACGCAAGATCAATCAACAAGCGCCTGAACGACTCTCTCTAACTGGGCGACCCGTGAGCCTTTCACCAAGATTGCTGCTTCGTCTCCGACATTGGCGAGACGCGAAGTCACATCCTGAAATGACAATGCGGGAGAACCATATAGATCTGTTTCAACAGCAAGCAGTTCGATTCCTAATTGCTTGGCCATCTCGGCAATACGGGCATGCGACTCTGGAGCATCGGCTACTTCAGCCATGACACCAAGAACTGCAATGCGACGCATCACGTCAAGCGATGCAAGCGTCAGGAGTGCCGCTTCCATAGATGTGGGATTGGCGTTATATGAGTCATCAATGACCAAGGCACCTGAAGCCATAAACCGTCGCTCCATTCGTGACCCGCTGATATTGACTGTCTCTAGAGCACGACACGCCTTGGACAATTCAATACCAACAAGAACCGCAACTGCGAGCGCAGCAACTGCATTCGAAGCCATGTGTAGGCCCGGAGCAGGACAGCGAAACACCGCAGTCTCCCCCGTCACTTTGTGGTGAACCTCGGCAATAATTCGCCCTTCATCATCGGTCGCCATCACCTGAAATCTGACATCTGCTTTTTTGTGCATGCCATATGTGAGCACCGACGCATGCGTGAGAGGACGCATTGCAACCACTAACTCATCGTCGGCGTTTAAAACTGCCCAACCATTTTTAGGCAATGCCTGTACGAGTTCTGCTTTTGCTGTTTGTACACCGGCAATACCGTCTACGCGTTCGGTGTGGGCTTCGCCAATGCGAGTGACGACTCCGATATCTGGGGACGCAACAGAACACAGCCGTGCGATTTCTCCGAATCCTCGCATTCCCATTTCAAGTACGACCGCTTCGGTGTCTGTTGGTGCACCCAGCAACGTGACAGGCAAACCAATATCATTATTAAAAGATTTTTGACTAGCAACGACATGTTTAAAATTTGCGCTCAGTACTGCCTGAGTAAAATCTTTTGTGCTGGTTTTTCCGACTGAACCAGTGATTGCCACCACGCGACCTTCGGCTTGCATCAGTTGCTCACGCGCATACGAACCAAGAGCTAGCAGGGCCTGTTGCGTATCGTCCACTTCTATGACCGTGAGCGGCCATCCATCTTTGGGACACTGTGCTCGATTGACTATGGCTACCGCGGCCACTCCCGCGACCTGTTGAACAAAATCATGACCGTCACGTTGCGCGTGCAATGCCACAAATGCCTGACCCGGCTCAATCTGTCGGGAGTCAAAACAGACTCCATCAATATCTACGTCGTCGCCCACCAATGTTCCGCCAACCTCAATAGCAGCAACAGATGCCCTGATGATCATGGAGCGAACCTTATCGGCGGCTACCGTCTGAGCAGATGAACACTCCTGATTCGCGTGCCACAGTGGTCGTTTTATTCGGCGGACAATCAGCAGAGCACGATGTCAGTTGCGTCACAGCAGCCCACGTCATGAGGGCTGCTGACCCCGAAAAATACAGACTGGTTCCGATTGGCATCACCCGGCAAGGGCAATGGGTGCTGGCAACGCCAGATGCTTCCGCTCAGCGACTTGAGGCAACCGGAACCCCAACGACTGCATCCGTGATTCCCACATTGGGCAACAACATGGTGGTGATGCCATTACTGCATGGCCCGCTCGGCGAAGACGGAACCGTGCAAGGACTCCTTGAAGTACTTGATGTGCCATATGTCGGTAGCGGTGTGCTTTCGAGTGCGATTGCGATGGACAAAGCGATCGCCAAGGACATCTGCGCTAGTCATGGCATCGCCCAGCCTCGCTACGCAGCGATTCGTCAAACTGATGTGACGCCGACACGTCTCCAAGAAATTTCGACAACCCTTGGAATGCCGCTTTTTGTCAAGCCTGCCAATATGGGTTCTTCCGTTGGAGTTTCAAAAGCAACGAACATGCCAGAACTTATCGCTGCCGCAAATACTGCACTCGCTTACGACGAATGGATTCTTATTGAGGAAGCAATCGTTGGACGAGAGATCGAAGTTTCAGTTCTTGGCAATCAATCTGCGCGAACCTCAGTGCCAGGAGAAATCATTCCCGGAAATGACTTTTACGACTACAACGACAAATACATTGACGATGGCGCCCAACTTCTTATCCCTGCGCCACTAACAACCTTGCAGACAACCGAGGTTCAACAACTTGCTCTTAAAATCTTCTCCGCGCTTAGATGTGATGGTATGGCACGCGTTGATTTCTTCTTTGAAGAAAACGGCCGCGGCTTCTTATGCAACGAAGTCAATACGATTCCAGGATTTACTCCCATCTCGATGTATCCAAAACTCTGGCAGGCTTCTGGTGTTGAATACCCTGCCCTAATTGACGAACTCATACTGCTAGCGCGTCAACGTCATTCGCGCCGCAAGCGAAACACGCAACGCTAAAAAATCTACGCTCCGGCGGCCGGAATATTGATTGTGTCGCCGACAAGCAACAATGCACCGGTGTCGGTCCAGTTGTTTGCAGCGAGAAGTGCCACCGTTGACACACAGAACTTGCGACGAATCGTAAAGACAGAGTCTCCTTTGGCAACAACGTAAGTGCCCGCTGGTCGCGTGCCACACTTTGTCAAGGTCGGATCTGTTGAAACAGCAGGGGCAGCGCCCCCTGTTGCCGGATCAACTGTGCCAGGGGTATTGATTGGAGCAATCGCCTGTGGTGGAATTTTAACAACTTGTCCTGGATACGGAAACTGCGCAGGACTCACCCATCCGTTGTACGCCAATAGCGCAGTGACCGAGATTCCGTAGCGATTGGCCACAGCAATCGGAGAATCATTGGCAACAACTGTGTAGGACTGTTCTGATCCCACTGCATTGAGCGGATACGTCGTCGTTGTGCCCGGCAAAGTGCTTGACACGGGTGGAATCGTTGCGAAGTTTGTGGGTTGCACTGGCACCACGGTGGTTGCGACACCGAGCGTGTCGGCTCCGCATGCCGAGATTGCCAACGAGACCCCCACCATCACTGCGGCGGTGACAACCACATGCACTGGAATTCGACGTCGAAGAAAGACTCGCACAGCCCTCAACAGTAGGTGCTGGAGGCTCGCCGATGGTGGCGCATGGGACAAGTTGAGCCCAAAATAATGCGAATTACATTAATGGTCTGGCGGACGGCAGTACTGGCGACGGCAAATCAGAACTGCCCATCAGGTATTCGTCACACCCCG
>Ga0214919_10007728_pt1 | contig 14414 bp, 7 predicted proteins | sample LL1503_MetaG_FD_177994 | JGI IMG/M metagenome (GOLD analysis project Ga0214919, IMG submission 177994) | Freshwater microbial communities from Lake Lanier, Atlanta, Georgia, United States - LL-1503 | ecosystem: Environmental > Aquatic > Freshwater > Lake | place: USA: Georgia | collected 2015-03-15
GTTGAGTTGCAGCAGTGCTTCGAGCAAGTTGCTGCCGATGAAGCCGGCGACGCCTGTGATGAGCCAAGTGTACTGCTTGGATTGCAGGTGCGTCTTTAGGGTATCGTAGGAGCTCATAAACGCAAGTCACTGTCATCAACAGGAAGCAAATATTTTAAGTCGTAGAGCACATGCTCTGGCTTGCCCAGAGATCGTATTACTTGGGCGCCCATGCTTTTGAATTGGTGGTGGGCCACGGCCAGGACGATAGCGTCGTAAGCACCTGCCTCAGGGTTTTGTACAGGAGTGATGCCGTATTCGTGCTGGGCTTGTGCTGGGTTTGCCCATGGGTCAAACACATCTGTTTGGACTTTGTAATCTTTGAGCTCTTCAATGATGTCAATCACGCGGGTGTTGCGAAGGTCGGGGCAGTTTTCTTTGAACGTGAGGCCCATGATGAGCACGCGGGCGCCGTCGACTTGCAAGCGCCGGCTAATCATAGCTTTTACCAGTTGGGTGACCACGTAGGCGCCCATGCTGTCGTTCAGGCGCCGGCCAGCCAAGATGATTTCGGGGTGGTAGCCGATGGACTCAGCTTTGTGGGTGAGGTAGTAAGGGTCCACGCCAATGCAATGGCCGCCAACCAAGCCTGGCCTAAAGGGCAGGAAGTTCCACTTGCTGCCTGCAGCTTTCAGCACGGCTTCGGTGTCAATGCCCATTTTGTTAAAAATCAAAGCCAGCTCGTTGATGAGGGCTATATTGACATCGCGCTGGGTGTTTTCAATGACTTTAGCCGCTTCTGCTACTTTGATGCTGCAGGCTTTGTGGGTTCCGGCTGTGATGATTTGACGGTAGAGTTGATCGACCACTTCGGCCACTTCCGGTGTGGAGCCGGAGGTTACTTTTTGGATGGTTGGCAGGCGATGGGTTTTGTCGCCTGGATTAATGCGCTCCGGGCTATAGCCGCAAAAAAAGTCTTGATTGAATTTCAAGCCACTAAACTTTTCTAGCACTGGCACGCAGTCTTCTTCGGTGCAACCGGGGTAGACGGTGGATTCGTAAATGACAATATCACCCGATTTAAGCAACTTGCCCACAGTTTCGCTGGCTTTAATCAGGGGATGAAGGTCTGGGCGCTTGTGCTGGTCAATGGGAGTGGGCACAGTAACGATAAAGCAGTTGCAATTATTTAGGTCAGCGGAACTGGAACTGAAGCTAAGATGTTTGGCGGCTTGAAGTTCTTCGGGCTCTGTCTCAAGCGTAAAGTCTAGACCGCTTTTTAGTTGTGCTATTCGATTTTGGTTGATATCAAAGCCAAGTACTGAACGTATCTTGCCAAATTCAACGGCCAGTGGCAGGCCAACGTAGCCCAAGCCAATGATGGCCAGTTTGATATCAGGCAGATCTGGTAAGTGGCTCATATAGTGGTAGGCTTTTGACCGTATTCAGCTTCTATATCCAACTTCAAAGCCTTAATTTCAGCCTTGAGAATCTTAAATTTTTGCAACTTGCGTTTCATGAGTTAATTTCATTAACCTGAAGTTGATGTCTTCTTATAAGTTAGCACGGCAACTGGATGTTTATAAGAGAATTGAACTAAAACAACAACATGATTGCTATCCCAATGTAAGTTGAATCAAATTGCAACAACTGATCAAATTGAATCAACTGTAATGCATTTGTGAATTAATAAAATTAGTTACGAATAAATATTAGAAAGATATTTTTCTGAACCGCATGAATGCTGGCATTTTGAAACGAACAAGCCTCAAGTAAAGCCAGTTGTACATGATCAAGTAAATCAGCATGAGCACCAGTTGAGCCTCGGTACTTTCAGCATAGATGCAAGCAAGAACGGCAAAGATGGCAGCAGGCAACCAAAAGAACAGGGCCACTTTGGCGTTGACGGCATTCAATTGATTGTCTGTATATGTCAATGCAGGATTGAATAGCATGCGCCTGTAGACCAAGGTATGCAGGTGCAGTGCGTCTGGCTGGTTCACTGGATGGTTTCTTACGACATTTCGTCTGTACATCGAAAATAAAGTCTCAACCAGCGGCAGCAACCCAACCACCACTGGTGACATCGGAGAAATTTGCGGGTTTCGCATAGCCAACAAAATACCCAACTCCACCACCCAAAAACCAATCAGGTAAGCGCCAGCATCTCCCAAAAATATGGCACCCTTGGGCCAGTTAAATACAAAAAATCCAAGCACCACGGCCAAGCTTGTGAGGCACATTTGCAGCAATAAAGTATCCCCCAGCATGTAAGCCATGAAAGCCAAGCCGCTCAGAGCAATAATGGCCAAGCCGCAAGCTAGCCCATGAAAACCATCCACAATATTCACCGAATGTGTGAAACCCGCCACCACCAAAAGGGTGACACACAAGGGTGCTCCAGGAATGCTAAGCACCTTGTCGATAGGCCAGACATCGGTTCTATCGACACTGACACCCAAAGTACCGAACAACCACGCTGCAGACAAGGTCGCCATGACTAGGCGCAAAGTAGGGCCAACCCTGCGCGTTAAGTCTTCAGTCAGGCCGGCCAACCAAACTGGGGTGGCGGCCAGTAAAAACCAAAAAGAGTAATGAGAAAATTCTGCAACTCCAGACACGGCCGCCCCTGAAGCAGCAAGTCCTAAAAAAATAGCGACGCCGCCCAATCTAGATGTAAGGTTGACGTGAAACTTTTGCACTCCTTCGCTACTGTCGTGACCAATGCTCAGCACCTTGGTTAACCGACAAAGTAGCCATGTTGAAACCAATGTAACTACAAACCCAAGCAACACTGGCTCCATGTTGACAGGTCTCAAGGCGTAAGAATGTAAAAAACTAAGCATTTGTGAGCAGCAACCTTCGGTTGATCAATACCTCACTCAAGCCAATCCCCAGACTCGTTTGAGTTGGCTCCACCGCTGCAAGCCCTCTGGCGTTGATCGAACGTATCGCAGCAAGGCGCGCAAGGCTGCCAGCACAAAAGCAATGACTAAACCAGTCACTGTGTAGGCAAGAACCAATTTTATGCGCTCTGGCTTGGCCCTCATTTCTGGGGCCCTGGCTTCGTCCACCACTTGAACTGCGGGACCTTCTTTGGCCTCGTCTACCTTGGCAAGCTCTAGCTGTTTCACATAACCATCGAGCAATGCTTCTTGAATTTTGAGTGTATTATAGGCTTGTGTGGCCTTTTGAACGAAGCTGGTTTTCGTGCTTTCAGCTACTTGCCCTGACTTATTTGGTTCGCTGGTTTTAGGGTCTGTTTTGCTCAGCTCGTATTTTGCCATTTGAGCCCGAAGTGCAGAAATTTCTACAGCTAATCGCTTCAGGTCTGGGTTTTGGGCAGTGGCAAATCTGCTCAGTACTTGAAGCTGCAACTCTTTGGCAGCAATTTGTCCAGGCAGTGTGCCTACCTCTGACAAGAGGGATGCCACTTCTAACCCAGAGCTCTTTTGGGCTTCTTTATATTCCAACTCAAGCTGCGGAATTTTGGTCTGAGTCTTAATAATTTGCTGATCGTAGTAAGCCCGTCTTTGCTGAGCCTCTGTGACAGCAAGACGGCTTAAGATGATGTTGAGTTCTTTAACCTGAGCATTGGCAAGTTCTGCTGCAAAAGCGGGGTCTTTGTCTTGAGCATCAACAAATAACATCCCAGACTTTTTATCGGACGAGATAGCTACATTAAAATTAAGCGCCTCTCTTGCCTCTTCAGTATTTCTAGCACCATAACGCTCTTTAAGTTTAAATTGCTCAATAAGTGCAGACTGAACTGACTGGCTGCGCATCAAAGCAATAAACATTTCATCTGAACTTTTGATGCCAGCAGCCATGTTTGAAAGCGCGCCCAACCCAGCAAGTCCCGCCAAACCGCCTAGACTTGCCAAACCACCGCCTGCGCCACCAGACTGCTGCGAGGGCATGATGCTGGTTCTAGACACATAGGTAGCAGGGGTAATCAAACTAACCACCACGCCAGTGATAGCAGCCAAGAAAGTCACAACAATTAGAGTCCACTTTTCTTGACCCAGAGCAATCAGCAGGTCTAGCAAATTGATGTCCGGCTCGGTATTTTCTTGAATGTGATCACTCATATAATTGTCTAGATTTCACACTCACTGACGCAATGTCTTAATAGCCGCAGCGCCCAAGCCTAGCTGGTAGAGCACTTGCGTAAAGTCTTTGGCTGTGCGCACTGATTGGCTCCATACAGATTCGCGGTCTAATTTCTCAGGTAAGAAGATAGTGTCTCCTGGCAACACTTCCGCCCTTAAGACATCATTGCGCCATGTACTTTGATTGGTAATGGAGCTGCCGTTAATTCGAACCAAAATTGCACCATTGACGTCAGCGCTTGAACCCACACCCGACATGGCAAGGTAATCATTCACAGTCATTCCTTTACGGTAAAGTAGTGCTGACTCCGTATTTACAACGCCAAATATCTGCACAAAACTTGGTTTAGGTGGAATCATAATACGATCACCATTTTCAAGCTGCGTTGCTGGAAATTCACTCACTTGACCACTGCTGTTGACAGGAATGTCCAACGCAATTCGCCCCTCAGGTTTCAAACTTTTGAAACGATCTATGGTTTGCTTTTGAGAAAGTTGAACCGATTGAATTTTTGCCTGCAAGGATGCGCTGTCAGCACCACCACTTTGCATGATCTGCGCAAGAACTGAAGAACTTTCAGACTCCATCTTTCTCAAAATTTTATCCATGTTCAGCTTTTGAGTCTTTTTAACTTCTTCTCTGAACAAGCTTGTAGCAAAAGGAAATGCCTCGGCAGTGGTGCCGCCAGCAATCCGAATGAGTTGCTGCAAGTTTTTATTAGACTCCAATTGGTAAACACCTGGGCTGTTAACTTCCCCTTCAATCCGCACAAAAATTTGCCGCCGCGAAATAGGTACTTGAATGTCTTTGTATGTGAATACGGTAATTACATCACCAGGCTGAAGGGCAAGATCATCTGCTCCCTTTGGAGTTGCTAAAACTCGACCAAGATGAAACGGCAGCAAGGTGACTTGCAAGGTATCTCTGGAAAAGCGCTCGATGACGGCGTAGTCCAGATTGATCTCTTCATTCAGTTTGCCAATTCGATCGGCCAGATTGTCTTCTGCAATAACAGGCTTGCCGAGTTGCGCAATAGAGACTTCGCGCTCTGTTTGTTCAGCAATGCTGGCTTTGCTTAAGTCGATGCCCTTTGCCAGCTGGCTGTCAAGTGGCTTGCCGCCATTGAGCCCTTGTTGGATGGCTTGAGGTTGATCTTCCGCATTGTTTTTCTTATCTAACAAAACCCGATCAACCGCAAGATCAGACGGCACTCGCGCACGCCCTCTGGCTGTACGCTCTTGTTCGAAGTTATCAAACAGCACTTCGTTTTGCTTTCTAACGGTGTCAGGGTTAATGAGCAACGATTTTTTGCTGATGACGTCTGAAACCCGCATACCTTGGCGCCAAGGCATACGGCTAGCTTGGGCCACGGCGCCGCGCAGCGTGATGGCGTTTGCTAACTCAGGCACGATGGTGGCCACGGTTAGCACGTCGCCATTTTTAACTTGGATCTGCTGCCCCGCACCCGCTAGACTCAGGTCTTGAATATTTCTAGGCTGTTCAGTGCCCGGCTGAATTCTTTCTAACGTGGCACTTCTAGGGTCAGCGGTGACAGGCAAGCCGCCTGCCAGGGAGATGTACTCCGCCAAGATGTCTTTGTCGCCTTTCACTTCAAACACAGCCTGCGTGTTGAGCTTACCAATGAGGGCCATATAGCCAACGGCCTTGGGATAAAAAAGCACGTCGCCGTCCTGAAGCTTCACGTCACTTGTTTTATCGCCATTTCCCAGAAAATTGTAGAGGTCAAATTCTGCAACCGTTTGGCCTTGTCTTTTGAGCTGCAACCTTCGAAGTGAGCCACTCGCGTTGGGGCCGCCACTGGCAAATAATGCCGATGTTAGCGTGGACTGTCCTGTGAGTGAATAACTGCCGGGGTTGAGCGCCTGCCCAACAACAAATACGGTAATTTTGCGCAGCTTACCTAGCGAGACGCTGACTTCAATGTCTTTGTAAAACTTAGAAAAGAATGCTCTTACGATCGCATCCATTTGGCCTGCCTTAACGCCAGCCAACCTCAACGTACCTAATTTAGGAAAAGAAACCGTACCTTGCCTGTCAATCGTCACCGTCGCTTCGGCACTGGATGAGCCCCACACCCGAATGTATAACTGGTCTCCTGCGCCCAATGTATAGTCATCTGAAACAGGAGAACGAGAGAACTGAGTGTTATTGTTGTTTAGGTTTTCAAAGAATTCTGCGCCAAATAAAGGGAGTGACTGTCCATGAGTTTGTAACACGTACTTTTGAAATTCGTTGGGCACTAGTGAACTAGTTTTTTTTTTCTTTTTCTCTTCCTGTACGGTCTCCGCTTCATCAATTGAATTGTTAGATGGAGCAGTAATTGCCAAAAAGTTCGGCAAGCCTTGTCCAACACCAGATGGAACCCCAGAAGTTATACCTTGCAAATTAGCAGCTCCTTTGAGTGCTAACAAATCAGCCGTATTTATTCCTTGTGCACTCACACCTGTTACCAAGTAAATTCCGAAGATGCATATCAAAAAACCTAAAGGATTAAAATTCATTTGCCGAGTTTGAGAAGCAAATTTATTATTGATATAGCTAACGAACTTTCTAATCATAACTTTAAAATTCCATACGAGAACTGGGAAACGCCAATTATGGCACTTAAAGTTTGTCTGCTGTTGAAAAGGTATCGCTCAATTCATTAAAAGTTGACTTTAGCCTTACCAAGTTGTTTTCCAAGTAGCGAGTGCTGTTTCTATCTCGATTAAAAGTTTGCATCAAACTTTCACCCATTCGTGGAACTTCACCGTACCCTCCAGTAATTAAGTTTTCTTTGTCAAAAATTCGACTCTCCAGTGTGTACGTCCACTGATTTGTTCCCCGAACGCCCATGTTTTGCATGCCCTTATTTACTCTAGGTGTTATAGGTATGCTAATTTGTATTCCGGCAAAAGAGACTATTGGGGTACTTTCTGTCATGCGCGTCCTTCTTAGGTACATATTCAAAGCTGTATCACCATGCCAAAATTTTTGTCCAATACTCCAACCTCTGTCACCACCCCAGTATTTACCAGTAGTTATCTCTGTTTGAGTCGACATACCATCGTCGTAGGCATATCTGTAAGTGGCAAGTTGATAGCTTTTTTGAAGGATGATTGATTGCATATCATTTTTAAATCTTCCGGAGGTCAGCCCTAGTCTTTGTCTTCCATCATCAGATTGTGTGCTCGTCTCTATTTGATGACCGCCCCAGTTAGTGTATGCAGTTCCCACGCTCAATCTTACTTGCGTATTTAAAGCCTGTGCATTTACCAGTTGGTGAACCAACGTTCTGCTTGTAATTGGTTTCAATCTGCCCTCATAAAAAGCACCACCCTGTTCAAAGCCTTTTGTACCCATACCAAGTGGTTCTATACGGTTGGTTTCTATTGTTGCACCGGTCCATAGTGGTAGCAGAAAATTGATGTTTATACCGGCATCCATATCAAAGGACCCGTATTCAGTCCCTATTGCAGAGAGCACGCTAGGACTGATAATTAATTCCGGTCTAAATAACCAATTTTCAAAGTTAATATAATCATTCAAATTTATAAATTTCAAATTTTCGCTCGTTCCAGCTCTTTGCAGGCCCGAACGTATTGACAAATTACTGCAAACATCTCCCAACTCTATCCAACGTCTTAGGCAAGCCGCATCACCACTAACTACTGCCTGTGATATTCCACGTGAAGTTACAGTTATTTCAAAATTTTGCTCAATTAGATTACCGTGTGTTGAAGCTAAGGCTACTAGCGCTGGACCTACAGCATCGATTGTGTTCCATGCATATGCTGTATTTTCTATTTCAATCTTTAGAAGTTTGTTATGTTTTGTTATTCTTGGTCTGTAAAAACCATTTAGCTGTAATAGTTCATATAACTCTTCGGGGTTAAGTTTTAATATTAACTTGTTGTTATGTTGTTGGTTTAAATTTTGTGATTCAGTTATCTTGCGTTTTTTTGTCTGATCTAATGGCAAACTCACTCCAAGTCCAACCCATTTTTTTTCAGTTACTTCTGCACCATTTAGTCTTTGATTCAGCGTTATGTAGGCGCTTGCTTGTGTTTGTGGGATTTCCTTTGTAAGCGTTGCCACTGCAATGGTATTTGAGCCAACCTTTTGTAGATTAACATCCAGCCATTGTGATGGCCGGTAGGTTACTGAACCAAAAGCGCCGTTTAATAAAGCGTTTTCTGATATCCTTTTCGCCTGTCCAGCAGTCAACTCGAATGGTCCAAATTTTTTTGAGGCTACTGCATAGTAAGACTTGAAATAGTTTGCAGCGCCACCAAAATCTGTTACGCCAAATGCTAAGTTTGCATTATTTTCTTTTAACCAGTTATTTGATATAGACCACTTCAATGATGCGAAAAAGTCCCTGATATTTCCATCTGGACAATTGCCTTTTACAAACATATTACATTTCTGGTTGTTTGTAGCTAATCTCCCAACCAGTTCAAGATTTTCATATAAACCTATTCCAATTTGAGTGTTGTACCCCTTCGTAATTGGGGCACCTGGCACAGTAGGATCAAATGATATTACCGCATCACCAGGCTTAATTGTTCTTGCATCAGGAACCAAACCGGAGCCACTCATTCCATTAGGTGAAATTGATTGAGAATACGCCAGTCCTGAACTTAAGACTGTTATACCTAGAATCATTTCACTAATTAATTTTATATTCATATCAAAATTAATTTACTAGGTTTCTTATTGACTAGAAGAATTAAAAAAAAACCTCCACTATAATGTGGAGGTTTTCCTGGATGAAGCTTTTAAAGCTTATACACCCATACCAGTCAAACCAGTAGCCACTAAAGCCAAAGCAGTAGTAGGAATTGCCACACCTGTCAAGCAAACAACTACGTCGGTTGTTGACGTTGCTCCTGCATCAATGAACAAGAATGTGTCAGTGCCATGCTGAAAGAATACTGAACCACCAACCACATCACCAATTGCATTGTGGATGGCTGTCATTTTCATCTGCAATGTAGAAGAACTTGTTACACCGGTAAAGGTGGCTACTCCAGCGCTACTAAGGGCAGCGGCAGTAGTTGTTGCAGCAGAAGCAGTAGTAATTAAATTAATGCCAGCGTTACCGAACTCAATTACATCACCCTTATTAAAGTCGGCAATTGTGTCATATCCGGTTGCAGAAGAATCACCTGCGTTCAAGACGAAAGTATCATTGCCACCATTTCCAGTCAGCGTATCAGCACCCTTACCTCCAGAGATACGGTCGATTCCGGTTGTACCCTTAATCGTGTCAGCACCAAAACCACCAGTTAATGTAGAAGTTGTGACATTGGTGACTGCGCTTGCATCAATTGTCTGGCCAGCGGTCGCTAGAGCACCATTTACAGTCAAAACGTTTGTACCATTACCTAGAGCACCAGTCACTGTAATTGAAGTTTGAGCAATCGCGCCAGTAATAGTAACAGTATCAGCAGAAATACCACCTGTTACGCTCACTGCAAGTGCAGTTGAACCTGACAAAGCATTAATGACCAAATCTGTGCTGGCTGTGCTGTTGTCTTGCAAGTCGGACAGAGCAACTGTTGCTGATGTCTTGGCTGAAATATCACCAATTGTTCCGCCAGCAATGTTGGAGGTCATGTCCAAATTAACGATAGCCGCGCTCAAAGCACCGATGGAAACAACTCCAGTTGCATCATCTGCTTTGATAATGATTTCGCCACCTGTAGCCGCACCAGTTAAGCCACCGATCGTCAAGGCACCTTGTACTCTTTCAGCCGTAATGTAAATATCATCACCAGCTGTTGACGTTACACCAGCTCCAATAGATACAGCACCTGTAGCGTCTGATGCGTTCACCGTAATGTCATTTGCCGTAGAACTGGACGTCAACAGTTGACCAACAGTCAAACCACCCTTGAGTCCAGAACTATTGATAGTGATGCCGTAGTCATTTGTAGTAGCACCTACTTTACCAATTACAACAGAGCCCAAAGTACCTGAAGCAGTAACTGCGCTGCCTTTTGGCAAATCTGGGAATGTTGCTGCACCGCTGTTAGATGTAACGGTCAGTGTTTGCAAACCAGTCAAATTGTCATTTGCAGTGTCGAGCGTCAGTGCCTTTCCGTTTGTGACAGTCAATGAAGTCAAAGCTGGTGTTTGCAATTCCAAGAAACCTGCAATGCTAGTTCCGTTTGTAATTGTTGCACTTGTGGCGCTTGTAGAAGCAATGACCGGAGCAGCCGCAGCAGATGTACCCAACTTGCCAGATGAATTAACCGTAATTGTGGTCGCAGCGTTAGCTGTAATTACGCTAGCGAATGTTGTCACCTCAACGGGAGTGTCGGCGGAACTCTTAGCAGAATTAACTGTGACAGAAACTGATGAGGCCTTGTTAGCAGTGATGTCAGATCCAGTCGTGTTAACGTAATCACCAACAGACACAGTCAACGGACCAGTAGCAGCCGAGAAGGTGTAGTCTGCGGCTTTTGCTGTCGCTGTTTTAGCAGTTACATCTGCAGCCAATGCACTGTAAGTGACCGAAGTAGAACCCGTGTGATCGGAGCTAATTGCGTTTGCATTAACAGTTGCATTCTTAGAAGAGAAGGCCAGGTTACCCGCACCCATGTTCACAAACTGCAACGACTGAGCTGTCGTATCGGTTGTGCTGATGTTAGCCAAGTCTGTTGTGTAGCGACCAGAGAACACCAAACCAGCCGTCGTAAGAGCGCCTACGGTCAAAGTCTCAACGCCCGTCAATTTGTACTCAACGGTACCACCGTTTGAGTCATAGACCAAACTGTCAGCACCTGCGCCGCCAGAAATAGTCGCGTTGGCAGTCAAATCACGCTCGCTAGCTGTAATAGTGTCGGCACCTGCGCCGGTTTTAATGGACGTCAAAGTTGCGTCTGTATTTACAGCAGTAGTGTTAACTGAAACAGCTCCAACAACGGCAGATGCATCTACCGATGTCAATGTTGTTGGCATGGTAGCAATTGTTGCAGAACCTGAACCAGTCAATACGACTGTATCTTGAGTTCCAGTCAATGAGAATGTATTTGCCCCAGTCAAAGCAATGTTTGCTGTTGTGTAGCCACCCAAGTTAATATTACCGGAGGCTGTAGCACCAACTGTGTTGAGGTTCAGGGCAACCGCGGTAGGAGCTGTAACACCAGTTGCAAAACCAGTTGTCAAGGTTGAAGTCTTTTGGCCAGTCAAACCGATTGTCGCTACACCTGATTGCAGATTAGTCAACGAGGTAATGCCACCTGTAGTGCCATCCAAGTTGTACGTGGTTGCACCAGTAACCTTTGCTGCGTCAAAAGAAAGAGCAGTAGAAGTAGTATTGGTCAAATTAATTGTCTCAATGCCACTCACGCTACCAGTAGTTGAAGCAGGTGAGTCAATGCCCATGGACAAATTAAATACATCGTTACCAGAACCACCAACCAAAACATCTGTTTGATTAAAAGTTGGATTCAAAAGGGACAGCACGCCGTTGAAAATATCAGCACCCTGACCACCCGTGAATGTCTCAGTTACGCCAGTAAGAGCAAATGTCTGATTTGAAGAATCAGCAACAGAAGCAGCCACTGCTGTATTCCAAGCAGCAGCAGCTGTGCCGTAGTCAGCATCGCCGACTTTGTCAGCCAAGATACGTGACAACTGCAACACTACGAAACCGCGGTTGCCCTTGCCAGCCGTACCGAAATAGTCTGTCAAAGCAGCTTCCAAAGCAGCAACTTTGGTGTTGGTAGTTGGCAAGATGCCCATGTTTGTCAAAACTTGCTTTGACAAAGCTGCGTCAGACAAAGTAGCAACGCCGACGTCGAACTTGTTGGCAGCTGCGATTTCGCTTGCTGTCAGGTCTGCAACGTTTGTTGCAAATACTGTGGGAGTTGCATTAGCTGCGTTGAACGCACGGTTCAGATACGCTGCGCTGCCTTGTGCTGTAGTGAGAGCCATTGAGTTTCCTTTGGTTAAAAAATTAGAAACAACCTCAGGTGCTTGTACTGGGCGACATGCCCAATCACCAATGCCCCATCAGTGTTGTGAGTTTGCGAGCGACATTATTGCACAACAAACAAAGACTTGAGCGCCTTTAGATGCGTACAAAGATGGTTCTTCGCCAACTTGGGGGTAAATGTATCACCGCTCGTGTCGATTTATTGGTGATCGCCGTCACAGATCTTTCCTAAAAGTTGTTTTTTCGATACAAATTTTAAGAATCTGTGTTTTTTCTGCAATTTCAAGCACTTAAGCACGCACCTTCATGTGTGGCACGAACAGTTTATTGAATTGCTCACCAGGCCCTGCTAAGCCCAATGTAGGGGCCCCAGTTTTGCTGCCTAAAGAGCTGCAGGTTTGACTTTTGATAGCTCCACTGCACGCCCGCTTGCGCCTGCACCTGTGGGAACTGCGCCAGTGTGCCCTGCCACTCGATGCGGCTACCGAGCCGAGCAATTTTGCGCACGCTGTCGCTTAGCAGCACGCTGTAGACGCTGGTGTCTTTCTTGTAGTCGGCCTCAAGCTCTAGCAGCAAAGAGCTCATCTTCACCATGGCCCTGGCGGCAGTCTCTGTTTGGGGACCACCGGCCCTTGCGGGGTCTGTGTTCTTGTCGCTGCCCGTAGAGGCTGCCAAGAGCCATGCAACGCCAGCTTCAGCCTGGCAGAACCACTGGGCGGACAGACCTTCGTAGCGGCCGGACAAGATGGGGTTGCTGACCAAGTCTCTCTTTTGGAACTCTGCACCCAGCTTGGCCTCGCACTGCGCGCCTTGCACAGAGGCGGCTTTGAAGAGGCCAAAGCCCAAGGACTGGGCCGCGAACTTCACGCTGGTTCCGCCGCGTAGCTCTAAGGCTTGTGTGTTGGCGTAGGTGCCGACTTGGTCGAGAGGGTAAAAGCTAGTGGAACTTGGGCTAAAGGGCTTTAAGCGGTATTCAGCGCCAGCAATGGCCTGCTGCTGCTGGGCCTCTGGCGTGATGGAACTTTCCCTGCCCCTGGCCTGGGCCCACGCTTGGAGCTGGCCCATACCGCCAAACAAGCCGCCTCCGCCTTCTCCACCTTCTGAAGGCGCAGGCTGTGTGTAGCTCCAGCCAACGTCAGCTCTCGCGTAGTTGCCGCTTTGGCTGAGGTAGCTGCTGTCAAGGCTGAGACTAAAGGGAATGCCAGAAAAGTTCAGGCTAAGCTCGGTCAGATTGGGTGCGCCGAGCAGGTTGCTGTCGCGCCCAACTTTTACGCCGCCGTAGAACCTGTGTGCAGAGCCGTTGGCAGCAGTAGAAGAATTTGTATTGGCTGTCCAAGAGCTAAGCCAAGTTTTTGTAGGCACCTCAAGCCTTGCCAGCAGCGTTTTGATGGCGCCTCTCAGGTGGTCTGGCATGTCGGACTCTTGCAGGAGGCCGCGAACCAAGGACAGCGCAGCTTCTGGCTGCTCACTACCGGCCAAAGACAGCGCGTAGTCCAACTTGGCGCCCTTGTTGTCGGGCTCCAGCATGAGCGCGCGCTCTAGGTAGTCGGAGGCCAGCAGGTATTGGCCTGCTCGCATCAGGGTCTGGCCAGCCCAGACCAGCCAGGCAACGTTGTTTTGGCAGGCCGACAGCTGGGTTTGAAGGTGCTGCAAGAGAGTGTCTTCTACAGATAAGCCTAGCTTGCCCATGCCGTCGAAAGACTCCTGGCTTGCCTGAAGGCTGCAGGTTGGCGTAGTGGTGGTTTGAGCATTCACAACTTGTGAACTTGCAACAAAAGGCACCAAGAAGCACACGCTAGGTATGACCCAGTGCGCAGCAGTTTTCACCTTGGCTTTGATGACCTTGGCCCTGATTTTTGCCTTACTCACCCGCACTGACAGGACCCAATAACTTGTAGGCGTAGACGTGGTGCGGTACGCGAAGACCGTCCAAGAGGAACGTGCCCATGGAGCTCAGGCCCTCGCCAGCCAACTGGGCCGCCAAGCCCTCGCCCACCAAAATGGGGTGCGCCAGGTCGGCTGTCATTTCTACCAAGCGGCTGGCAATGGTGACTGTGCGGCCCATCACCATGTGTGTGCGACGGCTGGCCAGGCCAAAGGAGCCAGCCATGGCCGGGCCGCACTCCAGGCCCACACCCAGCGCCAAAGGCTCTAGCCCTTCGGGCGCGGGGTCTGGCAGGCTGCCCTGCATGGCCACGTACAGCTCAGCGGCGGCCTTCATGGAGCGCTTGGCGCCTTGGCTACCAAGGCTGTCAATGTCGGTGCCGTTCTTGTTGCCATTGACGTCTTGCGCCCCTGAAAACTCTTGCCCGTACCAGACGGCCAGCACGGCGTCGCCCTGGAAGGCCTCAATCACGCCGCCGTTGGCCGTCTG
>Ga0214919_10007729_pt1 | contig 14411 bp, 11 predicted proteins | sample LL1503_MetaG_FD_177994 | JGI IMG/M metagenome (GOLD analysis project Ga0214919, IMG submission 177994) | Freshwater microbial communities from Lake Lanier, Atlanta, Georgia, United States - LL-1503 | ecosystem: Environmental > Aquatic > Freshwater > Lake | place: USA: Georgia | collected...
CCACGCGTTGCGGGGCTTGGGAGCCATTTGAATTGGCGCGTATCGCCGCAAGATCAATTCGATCAACCATCAAGCCTGGGCCAAATGCGATCACCGCCATGTCGCCCGCCGCGCCGCTTTGAATCAATCGATCCAGCACAAAAAACACGCTGCCACTGCTCATGTTGCCGTGATCGCGAAGAACTCCACGCGCGGCGCGCAAACTTTCAGGCGCAAGACCGCCGCACGTTCGTGCGTTTGCGCCGCGCTCCATCGCATCCAAAATTGCGGCGCCACCTGGATGAATGGCGCATTGCTTCAACTGGCCAAGCGCGGCTGGAGCCGCCAATTCAATATGCGACGGAACACTTCGATCTAAAGTCATGGCGAAACCGGCGTCGGTAATTTGCCAACTCATGGCGTGCGCGGTGTTGGCAATGCGACGCGCTTGGCGTGGGCCAACGGTGATTGCACAAGAACCAGATTGCGCTAGACCATCGCCCATCTCATCGGCGTTTTGCAGCGCAATTTCCCTGGGAATCGCCGTGTTTGAAACAATCAACGCGGCGGCGCCATCGGCGAACAATAAACTTGCCACCATATTTTGCGCGTCGCACTCATTGCGCAAATGCAGCGAGCACAATTCCACGCACACCAAGAGCACCACGGCGCCCTCATGCCGCAACGCGGCGCCGGCGGCGGCGTCAAGACCGCAAATTCCACCAAAGCAACCCATGAATCCAATTTGAGAAGTTCGCACGCTTGCAGAAAGTCCCGCGCGCACGCAAATGTCGTGCAGCGGTCCTGGAGATTCAAATCCAGTGCAAGTGACAACAATCAAGTCGGTGATGTCTTGCGCGGCGCGATTGCCCCGCGCCAACGCCTGTTCAATCGCGCGCGCGGCCAAATCCGGCGCGTGTTGCGAAAAACATTTCATGCGCTGCGCCGTTGTCAGCGAAACAATTTCCTGCAGCGGCATAACCGCGGCGCGCCGCTCAATACCGCAATTGTGAACCATGCGTTCCCAGCGCTCTTGCGATGAAGCTTTTAAATTCCACAATTGCCCTTGCTCGCGCCCAATATCTTGTTGCGTGCGCCGCAGGGATGGCGTTGCAAAACCCATTGATTCAACGCGGACGGTCATTGGACCATATTACAAGCGAGCCACGAGGCGACTCTTGGAAATGCCCGCGCTGTTTGACACATCAACGCGGCGCGCTTGGGTTCGCCCAAAAACCAAGCAGTTCGCAGCGTTTTTTGCTGCCTACGCGCAATGTGATCTTGATGCCACTTTGAATATGTTCGCGCCGCCGCCGCGCTCCAACCGTTGTGCTCACGCCACGCGCGCACCACTCCGCGAGCGCTTTCAAAGGCCCAGCGCATTCCCTCTCCAGAAAATGGTTCGGCATATCCCGCGGCGTCCCCAACCAACGCCGTGTATTCATCGGCGATACAAGTTGGCTTCCACGGCAAAGGCCCCGCGGCGTTCCAGTGCGTGGGTCTGCCTTCTTGCAATGCTTGCGCAAGCAGCGGCCAATCGCGCGCGACTTCAGTGAGCAAATCATCGGGGCGACTCACTTTGGAATTTCGATCGATCAAGCCAGCAACATGAATATGTTCTTGAGATTCGGCAACCACGCCCAAATATCCACCACGCACCACGCGCATCTCAATGCGTTGCGCGGACCAATTACTCAGCGCGAGCGGCGCGCGCCACGAACCAGCGAAGCCATACTTGCGCCCTGGACTTTTGGGATTCCAGCCACGCGCGCGCGCGATGCCGCTGCCAAGACCGTCCGCCGCTATGACCAATTTTGCGCGCGCGCTGAATTCTTGGCCAAGCATTCTCACCGCGACATTGCCATCCGCCAACCATTTCGCCGTGGCGGGTTGCGCCACGCGCACTCCAACACGCTCGGCCTCCTCCAGCAATTTTTTATCCAGCTCAATTCTTGGCGTGATCGCGCCCAAAGCAGGCAAATTCATTTCAAATCCACGCGTTCCACTGCGCCAGGCCACTTGCCCGGTGGCGCCAGTGGCCACCGATTGAACCAACTCGCGCAATCCCAACTCGCTCAAAATAGTCCACGCTCCGCCAGAGAGACAATGTCCACAACATTTGTCGCGGCCACGCGTCCGCGCGTCCACCAACATCACGCTCGCGCCTTCGCGCGCCAACGCGATGGCGCACGAACTTCCCGCGGGTCCTCCGCCCACCACAATCACATCAAAGGATTGCTGGGCAAGCACAGAAATTAAATTTGAATCCGCTCGCGCCTGCGCGGCTGGCTCCATATCTCGCGCGGCGCTTGCGTTGTGTTGACGCGGAACAAAATTCGCGGCGTCACCCACGCGTTCCACCAAACACGCGGCGCTGTCGAGCGCTGGCGCTTAAAAATTTAAGATGCTTGTGAAATGGCGTTCGCAGAAGCATGCGACGAGTCTAGGCTAGGAAGTTGAACAACCACCGGCTCCACAAATTTGCGCGGCACGCGCGCCGGAATTCTGCACAACAATTCATAGGCGTGATGACCCGTCATGCTGGCCACGCGCGCCGCGTGATTTGGCGCGCTGCAATCGGAGCTGATCAATTCCACCGCCGCGTGATTCCAATTTGTTCCAAGCGCGTCTGGCAATTCGCTCAAGTCAACCGCGATTTGATCCATGCTGATGGCGCCAACAACTGGCGCGTTCATCCACATTGTTTGACCGTGTTCAACAACCTCCACGCGCACCATGCGACGCTCCACGCCCAGTGGCCGGCGCGTGGTGGGGTTCATTGGCAGCAGTGGATAGCCATCGCCGTATCCCACTGGAACCAAGCCAATTCTGCTAGTTTTTTCACATTTCCAGCGGCTGCCATAGCCCACCGCCGTGCCCGCTGGAACAGTTCGTACTTGCACAAATGAACTGCGCCAACTGAACACGGGGCGCAGATTTTTTGCGAACTCCATGAAGCGGCCATCGCGCGTTCCTTCAAATGCCAAACCGGTCCACGCCAATCCAACGCGAATCATGTTGTGATGAAATCGCGGATCGCGAATGGCGGCGAATGTGCTGGCGGAATGCACAATGCAATCCGCGGGAAGCGCCGCGCACTTGCACCACGCCTCGAACATCTTGCGTTGTTGATCCGTTGCGATTTCGCTACCACCGGCGTTTGCAAAATGCGTGAACACTCCAGCCAAGCGCAAATTTTTATCCGAGCGAATGCGCGCCGCGATATTGGTTGCCTCCGTGGGCAAGCAACCACCGCGTCCAAGTCCAGTGTCAATTTCTAAATGCAGCGGCAATAGCGCGCCAAAGTCCGCGGCGCACTTGGACAACGATTCCACTTGATCCAAATCATGCGCCGACAAATGCAACTGACCCTTGAGCCACATGCTGTGAGCGATCCCGCCTCGATCAATCTCGCGCACCGGCATCAACGCGATCACTGGCGTGCTTGGATCGGCAACGCCAACCACCTCCGCCTCCTCAATTCCGTAGACCACCAAAAAATCCGCGCGTCCCGCCACGCGCCGCGCCAATCGCGCAGCGCCCAAGCCATAAGCGTCTGATTTCAACACCAAACCAAGGCGCACAGAGGGGTCCAGCGCCGCCCGAATGACAGAAAGATTATGATCAACGGCGGACAGGTCAACGACTACTTCGCTGCGGGGGCTCATAGAGTGTCCGTTGTATCGACTTTGAAAGGGAACTACCATTAGATTCCCAAAGGATTTCATGAACTCAACAGAAACTTTCGATACCAGTAAAAAATTCTCCGACCTTGGACTTCCAGAAACCGTGCTTCAGGCCCTCACTGAAAAAGGCTTCGAACATCCAACCCGCATTCAAGCCTCGCTTCTACCAGTGGCGCTGTCCGGAAAAGATTGCCTAGGCCAAGCCAAGACCGGCACCGGAAAGACCGCCGCATTCGCCTTGCCCATGCTCACGCGCCTTGACAAGGGTGATGCCTTCAGCGGCTTGGTGCTTGTGCCAACCCGCGAGCTTGCCATTCAAGTGGCCAAGGAATTCATGGAGTTCGCCAAGTACAGCGGCCACAAAGTGGTGGCGGTGTACGGCGGCAGCAGCATCAACACGCAAACCACCCAGCTCAAGTCTGGCCCCGCAATTATTGTGGGCACGCCGGGGCGCGTGATGGACATGAATCAACGCGGCATTTTGCCCTACAACAATGTCAAGGTTGCGGTGCTTGATGAAGTGGATCGCATGCTTGACATTGGTTTCCGCGAGGATATTCGCCGCATTTTGGGCAGTATGAAGCAACATCCGCAAACTGTGTTCGTGTCGGCCACCATCAGTCCAGAGATTGAAAAGTTGGCGCGCAGTTACATGCGCGACGCGGAAAAAATTGTGAGCTCCGAGAAAAGTTTAACCGTGAGCCAAGTCGATCAGAGCTACTTGCCGGTTGACTATTGGTGCAAGCGCCGGTTGCTGCATCATTTGCTCACTCATGAAACCGCCGAACTCACAGTTGTCTTCTGCCGCACCAAGCGCACCGTTGACGATGTCACCGAATATCTGCAAAAGAAAAACATCGACGCCTTCGCCATTCACGGCGACATGTATCAGAAGGCGCGCGACAAAGTCATGGAACGCCTGCGCGGCGGGCACCTCAGCGTGCTCGTGGCCAGCGATCTTGCGGCGCGCGGACTTGACGTGGATGACATCAGCCACGTAATCAACTACGACATTCCTGAGGACCCCGAGGTGTATGTGCATCGCATTGGCCGCACCGCGCGCGCCGGTCGCCGCGGAATTGCCTGGAGCTTTGTATGCCCAGATCAGGGCGAATTGCTTACAAATATTGAAATGTTGACCAATGTGGAAATTGTCCGCAAGGAATATCCAGACTTTGATCCAGGTCCGCCACCAGTTGAAGTGCAAGCCCGGCGCGATCAAGAAGTGAAGCGCCGAGAAACCAACGACGCCACCAAGAATCGTTTTCAAGCCGCGGCGCCAACGCCAACGGTTGCCGATCCAACTAAATTCCCAGGCGGCGTTGTGCCAACGGGTCAACCGATGAAGCGTTTGGGTGGAAAAGTGAATTCTCGGCGACGACACTGATGTCCAACGCGAACAAGCACAGGCACATTCGCGTTCACACCGAGGTCGCCGCAGCGCTTGCCAAAGGCGCGCCGGTTGTCGCGCTTGAGACCGCGGTGCTTACGCATGGGTTGCCGCGCCAGGCCATTCCAACGCTGCGCGACATTTCAAACATATGGAACGAAACAAAACCAGCGCACTTGGCGTTGGCTCTTGCCATGGAGCAAACCGTGCGCGATGGTGGCGCAACGCCAGCGACATGCGCGGTGATTGACGGTGAACTTGTGATTGGATTGAGCGCGCAAGAACTTGAATCGTTGGCCGCGCACGAAGGCTCGATGAAAATCAGCGCGCGCGATTTGGCGGGAGCAATGCACAGCGCGGCCACCGGTGGACTCACCGTTGCGGCCACGCTTTCCGCTTGCGCCGCCGCTGAAATTCGCGTGTTTGCCACTGGAGGAATTGGTGGAGTGCACCGCGGTTGGAATCACTCGCTCGACATCAGCGCGGATCTCGCGGCACTTGCCCGCTCGCGCGTGATCACGGTTTGCGCTGGCGCAAAAAGTATTTTGGATTTGCCCGCCACGCTAGAGGCGCTTGATTCGCTTGGCGTGCCCGTAATCGGAATTCAAACAAAACATTTTCCATGCTTCTCATCGCCACCCGACGCGTCGTTGGCGCTGGCAAGTTCGGTGCAAGCCGCCGATGAGATTGCCGCCATCGCTCGCACACATTGGGCGCTTGGCCATCACAGTGGCGTGTTGGCCGTGCAAGCGTGCCCCGCTGAGCACGCCATTGATCGTGTTGAATTTGAAAAGTGGTACGACCAAACCGAGATCGCCGCTCGCAATCACAAAATGACAGGCGCTGCAGTGACGCCGTTTTTGCTTTCACATTTAGCACAACTTTCTGGCGGAAAAACCTTGCGCGCCAATGTCGCTCTACTGCTGCATAACGCGCGAACCGCCGCGGCGATCTCCACTAAAATTTAACATTGCACTTGACTTATGCCTTGTTTGGTGCTCAACTACATATGTCGAGATCTCTCGACGACTCGTCAAACCCAAATTGGTGATGGGACCTTCCGTGGTCCGTCGGTAATCGGTTCTTGTTTGGAACCATCCAATTTGTGGCGGGAAGATTGATATTTATGAACACGAAAAGTGGCGTTCTTGAGTTGCCCGCGGGCGGCGAAGCGCGCATCAGACAATTTGAACTTGGTCTTGCCGACAATCCCGGTGACCCATATGTGCCCGCCGAACTCGTGGCCAAATTTTTGCTGCGACCAGCGCAGCACATCACCGTTGAGATAGAGGAGCGCCACGCGCCCAATCGTCCCGAAGGCATCAAGCGTGTCGCGCTGAATGTGATTGACATTGAAGGCATGGACCCGCAAACATACGCCGCTCGAAAAGCGTTCATTGAATTAACCGCGCTTGATCCATCGCCGCGGCTCACGCTTGAACACCGCGGCTGCGCCCCCGCTTGCCGCTTGATCGATTTATTTTGCCCGATTGGTTTCGGCACGCGCGGCCTGATTGTGGCGCCGCCCAAGGCAGGCAAAACAATCCTGCTGCAAAATATCGCCTCGGGCATCAAGCACAATAATCCGCAGGTTGAATTGATCGCGCTCTTGATCGATGAGCGCCCGGAAGAAGTGACCGATTTCAAACGCAATGTCCGCGCGCAAGTTCTCGCCAGCAGCAACGATGAATCCGTGGAGCGCCACACCGCGCTTGGCATTCTTGCTATTGAGCGCGCCAAGCGCATGGTTGAAGCCGGCCGCGATGTTGTGGTGCTGCTTGATTCGCTCACGCGCGTTGGCCGCGCCTTTAACAACAATCGTCGCTACGCATCCGGCGGCCGCACCATGAGCGGCGGATTGGACAATCGCGCGCTTGAAGTGCCAAAGCAACTTTTCGGCGCCGCGCGCAAATGCGAGGAGGGCGGCTCGCTCACCATCATCGCAACATGCTTGGTGGACACCGGCAGCCGAGCCGATCAAGTGATCTTTGAGGAATTCAAAGGCACAGGCAACATGGAATTAATTTTAGACCGCTCCATTTCAGAAAAACGCGTTTTTCCCGCCATCAATCTCGCGGCCAGCGGCACGCGCAAAGAACATTTAATGTTGTCGGATCGCGAACTCAAGACCGTCACCGCTCTGCGACGGCGACTTCTGAGTTTGCCGCCACATGTGCAAGTGGAACAATTGCTTTCGGCGCTGCAACGCTACAGCACAAATGAGCAAATGGTGGGCGGACCGCAAACAGTGGCGAGTTGATTTCGTTACTATTCGCGGTACCTATGAGCGACTCTAATTTCTCCAACAATCTTCGCGCTGGAATCTTTGTCACAACCATGCTTGCTTTGGCGCTTGCGGTTGGATTTGTGCTGCTCAAGGTGGATCTCTTCAGCAAATACCAAACTCTTGTCCTTCAATTTGACACCACCGAAGGCGTAAGCGGTCTCAGTCGCGGCAGCGAAGTAAAAGTTGGCGGACTCACAGTGGGCCGCGTGACATTGATCGCTCCAGAAATTGATAAAGATGGAAATCTTGCGGCGATCAATGTGTCCATTGAAATTATGGCGGGCATTCCCGTGCGCTACTCTGCCACCGCGCCAGAGGGAGCCAACGCCGAAGTGATTCGCGTAGGGAGTTTGGTGGGAAGCACCGCGATTATCAACTTCAACTCTCTAGGACAAGCCCCCGCGCCTGTTCTGAAAAGCGGCGACATGCTTTTGGCCACGCGCGGCAGCGGCATGTTGACCACGCTTGTGGGTCCGGCAAACGCGGTTCGCACCAATGAAATCATCAAGGGCCTCGCGGTCACGGCCGCGTGGCTGAAAACTATTCCAGAGGAATATCGCACTCGTATCGTGCCCACGCTGCAAAATCTCTCCGCCACGACCGCAAACTTCAATCAGGATTATGAATCTTGGCGCAAGCCCATTGGCGACACATTGCTCAGCGCGCAAAGTTTCACGGGCAACGCGGATCAACTTTTAAAGGACAACAAAGCAAAATTCACACAGTTGATGGATAGCACAACATCCACCATGGCCGACGCCAAGATTATCGCCAGCGAATTTAGAACCAAGAGTTTGCCCGCGCTGCAGAAATTGCTCGACCAAGGAGCGGATGCCGCAAGCTCGCTATCAAACAGCCTGGACCAAATCGAGCAGCAAATGCCCGCGCGCTTGACCGATTTGCGTGACTTCATGCTGGATGCGCGCGAGATCGCGGGACAATTTAAATTGGCCGCCATAGAAATTCGTCGCAGTCCATGGAAGCTGCTCTACCAGCCCAAACCCGGTGAAATTGCGCACGAGAATTTGTACAACGCCACGCGCGCCTTTGCGCTGGCCACGGCGGATTTAAAAACCGCAAGCGCCTCCTTGCAGGCGGTGCTTGCGCAGGACTCCAACAAGTTCAACAGCGACGAAAATTTCCGCAAGGAAGTGCGCCAAGAAGTTCTTGAATCCCTTGAGAAATACGACGCCGCTCAACGCCAACTCTTTGACGTTCTCGCCGCGCCGCAATCCCAGGGCGGCGAAGGCAAGTAACGCATGGGCTCGCTTGATCCCAATCCCGCAAAGGAGCGGCGCGCTGGTTTCATCACGCTCTCCTGCGTCGTGCTGACCATGTTGGGGATTGTTCTTTCCACCCAAGTGGATTGGCGCAGTTACAAGCGATATCGCCTGGTGTTCTCAATGCTTCAAGACGCGTCGGGCATTCAACCGGGCACCCCTGTGAATGTGGGTGGAATTCTGTACGGCAAAGTGCTTCAGGTTGCAAGCGGCTCCATTGCAACTGATTCCACCAATCCACTTGCAAATGCCTCGGTCCAAACATCCCTAGGAACGATTGTGGAGTTTGAACTTGATTCATCCATTCCTCTTTGGGCCTCCGCGCAAATCAGCCGCAACGCAACCGTGCTTGGCGGCAATGTGTCCATCCAAATTTATGACACCGGATTTGAAAACCAAACCGATCCGCTTTTCAAATCCGCCCACGCTCCCGTGGTTGCCAACTCCACAATTCGCGCGAGCAATCCTCCATCAGGAATGACAACCATCTTCGGTGGTCCCGTGGCCATAACACTCGACAAAATGTACGGCGAAATTTCGATCTTTCATGAATGGTTCACCACTCAAGCAAGAAAAGAGATCTCCGCTCAAATTCAAAACATAACGGCCTCGGTGGATTTGCTGCGCGCCAAGGTTCGAAGCGATTCCAAAGAGTGGTCCGCGCGTATCGCCTCGCTGAAATCAAACACCAATGAGATGAATCAACTGCTGGGAATTTCCAACACGGGCCAGCAAGATCCGCAAAGTGTCTCGAACATATTCAACAAAGCCGCGCCGCAAATCCGCGCCGACGCCGACAGCATCAAAGCGGATTACAACGCCGTCGCTATGGAAATCAAGCAGAAGATCTCTACCCAAATGACGAAGTCCTACGACGACTTTCAAAAACAAATCACCCGCCTTCAGACGGACATGGAAACTGCCCTCGCCGCGAGCAAGGACGGATATGGCTTATACGCCGCAAGCATTGCCCAATTGTCCCTCAGTGGCGGGCAAATTACCCGCGCCTTTCAAGACTTGCTGGGCGGCTTGATGCGGGCAATATTAGAAAAACCCGATGACGCTGGGTTCGACAAGCAAGACCAACTCATGATTGCCCGCGGCTTGGCCCTGCAAGCCCAGGAAGTTCAATTGTCAGTGGAGGATTTGGAGAAACTGGCGACCCAAATGAATACAAAATCCCCGCAAATGGCTGATGAAATCCGACAACGCACCGCCGCAACACTGACACAATTAAAGAAGTCGCTTGATGCGTTCAACGCCTCGTTGCAAGCCCAATATCCAAAATAATTTTGGCGAGTTCAAACAACGCGCCACGGAAACTTCCGCGGCGTTATGAAATCACCACGCTTTGATGCCCGCACAAAAATTCAGCGGCGCTATGCGGTGCATGTCGCGCGCACGCGAGACATGTTTCCAGCGCTTGGAAGCGATTTACAATTGGCTTAACTTGCGCTTGCCGCAGCTTCAATACTTGCCGGAGAATTTTTCTCCTCGCGCAGGCGCTCAATTCGCGCGCCAAGCGAGTTCAATGTTTTCTCCATCTGGTAATAGCCGCGGTCCAAGTGGTACACGCGTGTCACCAACGTTTCGCCTTCGGCGGCCAAACCAGCCAACACCAAACTTGCGCTGGCGCGCAAATCGCTGGCCATCACAGGGGCGCCAACCAACTTGGAACCACCCGTGATGATCACGGTTGGACCTTGGCGATTCAAGTGCGCGCCCATGCGCGACAACTCCGCCACGTGCAGAAAGCGCTCCAAGTAAATCTTCTCGGTGATGACGCTGTTGCCCTGCGCCAAACATAAAAGCGCCATTAATTGCGCCTGCAAATCCGTTGGAAATCCCGGATGCGGCTGCGTGGTGATCGTGGCTGGTTTCAAGTTGCGCTCACTGGTCACGCGCACCGAGCAACGCTTAGAATCCTTGTCATCCAAGCGCTCAACATGCACGCCAATTTCACGGAACACATCCAGCGTTGCAAGCAGCGAATCGTAGGGAAAATCATCCAAAATAATATCGCCATTGGTCATGGCCGCTGCCACCGCGTATGTGCCGGCCACAATGCGATCAGGCATCACGTTGTATTCAGTACCGCTTAATTCCTCCACGCCATCAATGATCAACCGCGGACTGCCGGCGCCCTGAATCTTGGCGCCCATTTTGTTCAGCATGTCGGCAACCTCCACCACTTCAGGTTCGCACGCGGCGCACTCAATAATGGTTCGCCCCTTGGCCAACGTGGCGGCGCTCATAATGTTTGAAGTTCCAAGCACGGTGCTGCCGTTTGGCCCACCCAAGAAAACCGTGTTGCCCTTCAATCGATCCGCCGTGGCGATGATGTCGCCATTGCGAAGTTCAATCTTGGCGCCAAGCGCCTCCAAGCCTTTCAAATGCAAATCAACTGGTCGATGTCCAAAGCTGCAACCGCCAGGCATGCTCACCACGGCTTTGCGTCGACGCGCCACCATTGGACCCAACACGCAAATACTGGCGCGCATGGTTCGCACAATGTCGTAGCGCGCGTGCACGCAATTTTGGTCCATGCTGGTCAGCGACAATGCGTCGCCAGCGCGCTTGGTTTGCACGCCCAACTCGCGCAGCAACGCGTTCATATTTTCGATGTCCGCCAACGGCTTCACGTTTTTCAGTTTCAACTCGCCGTCGGTCAGCAATGACGCCGCCATCAGCGGAAGCGCCGCATTTTTGGAACCCTCAACCGTCACGCGACCCGCGAGCCGCCGACCACCTTGAATGCGAAAATAATCCATAGTTGAGATCCTTTGAAAAGAATTCCTGGTGAAAAAAGTGCGCCTTTCTCAATCGACCAAGCGAGCGCCCGAGCAACAATTTCCGCCCGACATGCCTACGATACCGCCGTGAGCACAACTCTTGAAATCGTGGGTGAACCAACCCTGCCCGAAGTGAAGATGCATTTGGTGGCGCCCAACGCGCCGGCCACCGCGCGCGTAACGGCCAATGAATTATGCATCAAAGGCCGCTCTTCGAGCTATGTTCGCCATGTCTCCATTGACCTTTCGGGCACGCCCATGGCCGGACAATTTCAGGCGGGACAAAGTTTCGGCGTGGTGCCTCCGGGCAACGACCATCAAGGCCGCCCCAACAAAGTCCGTCTGTATTCCATTGCCAGTCCAACTTGGGGCGAGGACGGACACGGCCAGGTTTTTGCCACCACTCCCAAGCGTCTCATCAATGAAGAGCTCATCACCAAGCCCGGCGAAACCCAGGCGCATCCGCAATTGATTCTTGGAGTTTGCAGCAATTATCTGTGCGATCTCAAACCTGGTGATCCAGTTCAGGTGACTGGCCCATCAGGCAAGCGATTTCTTTTGCCCACCGATCCTTCCAAGCACGATTATCTTTTCTTGGCTACCGGCACGGGCATCGCTCCGTTTCGCGGCATGTTGCAAGAATTGCTCGCGGGTCCGCCGGCGGGAAGTCCGTGGCAGAAATCCTGGTCGCGCTGTGGCAGTCGCATTGAATTGCTCATGGGCGCGCCATACAACACCGATCTTTTATATGACCAAGAAATTCAGGACTTGGCGAAGGCCCACACCAATTTCAAGTACCACCCAGTCATCAGCCGCGAGCGTCGCGCCGACGGCGGCAAGGGCGAGTACGTGCATCAATATCTAGAGCGCCAACTTGATACGTTCAAAGACATGTTGCAAAACCCGCGCACGTTGATTTATGTGTGTGGACTTGCAGGCATGCAAATTGGTTTGTTTCGGCTGCTTGCTGCCAAAGGCTTGGCCGCCAATTATCTCACAATCGATGAGACCATTCGCGACATTCCCGCCGAACAGTGGACCGAAGAGCAAATCAAACGCCGCGTTCGCCACACGCATCGCTGCATGATTGAAGTGTATTAAGCGAGCCGCTGGATTTGATTCGCAAATCAGATTCAATTTCCGATGAATGAATCGCTGGTTTCAAACCCGCTTCAATCGCCCGATTCAATCACGCGCGTAAAGCTCGTGGATTATTTGGGTTTATAAAACAACAATCTTCCAGAAAATTGGAAGTACCACGAACGAACTCCCCCCAAGCGTTACTACACTGCAACCATGGAGGACACGCCTGACTTTGAATTCAGCGCCGAGCAGCTGGTTGAGAAAGCCCGCGAATTTTTTCGCAAGGGTCGACTTGGCGAGGCCGAGGCGTGTCTGCGCAAGGCAATTGAATTGGAGCCGGAGCGCAGCGCATGGCGACTGAATCTTGGCGTGACGTTGCAAGCGGCGGGTCGCGGCGAGGAAGCGTTGCAATGTTTTGAAATAGCCTGTCAATGCGCGCCAAAACATGCGGAGCCGCGCTTGGCCGCTGCCATGGCGGCGGCGGCGCTTGGGCGTTGGCCCGTGGCGTTGAAATGGTCCGAACAAGCCACGCAATTTGATCCATCGCTTGACGCCGCGTGGGGTTGCCGCGTGGAAAGTCTGCGCCGACTTGGTCGCCGTGAAGACGCCATGGTTGTGTTTTATTTGGCGCAGCAAACTTTGGAAACCATGCCCGCCACACTGCAGGCCGTGGCGGAAGTGCTGGTTGAAGACACCAAAGTGGACCGCGCCATGTGGTGTTTGCGCGAGGCCATTCGTCTTGAGCCAAATTTGCCGCGCGCTCGCACCAGGCTTGCGCAATTGCTTGGCGACGGCGGTCATGCCAACCGCGCCATTGAATTGCTCACGGAAGAATTGCGTTTACGTCCAGGCGATGTCAGCACGTTGTTGGCTTTCGGCGATGTACTTTTGCGTCAACGACGAAATCCGGAGGCCGCGGAAAAATTCCGTCGCGCTATTGAAATTGATCCCGCCAACGCCGCAGCCCGTTGGCGCTTAGGCGTGTTGGCCGTGAACACTCGCCGCTTTGATGAGGCCTGCACTGAACTTGAAATGGCAATGCGGCTTGATCCATCCAATCCGCTGCCTCGGGTGGAATTGGCTCGGGCGCGGCTGGAAAATGGCGAAATGGCCGAGGCCGCGCGCCTGTTGCAAGCGCATGCGCAGCAATGTCCGCCAGAGACCAATCCGCGTTTGGACAATGTTGAATTTGCCACCAACTTGTCCGCGCTCATGCTTGCGGCGCAGTGCCCCGCGCTTGCGGCGCGCGTGCTCACAGCGGCCATGCGATTTGACCGGGTTAAAAAATCCGCCCTGCCTTGGCAAAAGTTGGCTTTGGCGCATTACCGCAACAATGATTTGGAACGCGGCAATGAAGCCAGCGAGCAACTTTTAAAGTTGGAACCTGAGAATATTTTCGCGCTGCACAACTTGGCTTTGGCGTGCCTTTCACAAGGCGACATCACCAAAGCCATGTCATGGATTCGTGCTGGCTTGTCGGCAAAACCAAACGACCCATCATTTCGACGCCTGCGTTGGCGCGCGCGAATTTTACGCCATCGATGGCTGGCTCGTTTCATTCCATCAACAACCAAGCCCGCCTGAAGCGGTGCCGTATTGTCTGCGCAACAATTGTAAATTAGGCAGTGGCGTTGGTGAACGGAAGAATTGCCATGTGTCGCGCGCGCTTGATGGCTTGCGTGATCTGCTTTTGTTCCTTGGCGGAAAGACCAAGTCGTTTGCGACTTTGGATCTTGCCGTTGTTGGTCATCAGCCGACGAAGTTCTTCGGAATTCTTGTAATCAATGGGGCCCTTGATCGAAGCTCGACGAGGTTCCTGTCCCATTCCAAACTGTCCACTTGAATACTGACTCATAGTTATTGCGTCCTGGATCTCAAATTGCGAGAGCCCCCGACGATCGGGAGCGACGAGCC
>Ga0214919_10007730_pt1 | contig 14409 bp, 7 predicted proteins | sample LL1503_MetaG_FD_177994 | JGI IMG/M metagenome (GOLD analysis project Ga0214919, IMG submission 177994) | Freshwater microbial communities from Lake Lanier, Atlanta, Georgia, United States - LL-1503 | ecosystem: Environmental > Aquatic > Freshwater > Lake | place: USA: Georgia | collected 2015-03-15
TCCTAGCGCCACTTTTTGGCGTTCGGGAGCGCGATATTGAGGTCGTCTTCGGTCGGGAAAGCGTGCATAAACAATTACGCATCAGGAAACCGCGTCAATGGCCAGAGATTTTCGGGCCTTGGGACATGCCCTCGCAAGTGGGAAAGGTCAAAGGTGGACAATAGTGCCCTCACCCTAGCGCACCATGGACCGGCAAATCGCTGGCGGGATGCGCATAGAGCTGCAATTGCCTACTTGCCCAATTTCTTCATGCTTTCACCTCACTCTCCTCGCAGCTTTATGGGTACGGTTTTTCATCAGCTACACCGGGCATGTGTGCTGCTGGTGCTGATACTCAGCATAGGCCTGGTGAGCGCAAAGACGCCAGGACAGCGTGGTGCCGTCGTGCAGTATGCTGAATTACGGGCCGAATTGGTGGCTTATGCGCCCCAAGGCATTGGCGCTGACAAAGCGCTAAGCCTGGGCTTACTCCTTAAACATCAACCCGGCTGGCACACTTACTGGGTCAATCCGGGTGATTCTGGGTTGCCCACTGAGCTGCAATGGACTCTGCCCGCGGGCGCGCTAGCGGGGGCTGTTGCATGGCCGGTACCGCAAAAAATAAAAATCGGTACGCTGGCCAATTTGGGCTATGAAGACCAAGTCTTACTTCCCGTCGCAGTGAATCTACAAAAAGGTTTCCGACCGCAAGGGAGTACTTTCGATGTCCAGCTACATGCGTCCTGGCTGGTCTGCCGTCAAGAATGCATCCCACAAGAAGGTGACTTCTCGCTAGCAATTCCGGTGCAGGGTTCAAGCGCTTTGCACGGTGCTTTGTTCGAAGCCGCACTTCAAAAGCGAACCACACGCTTTGGCGGCCAGATTCGTAGTGAATTTGTGGCTGACGGGCTTTTATTGCGGGCCAAAGGTATGCCGCTGGCATGGCAAGGAAAAGCGATTGCTGTCTTGCCTGAAACTTCCTCCGTCTTTGCAACGCCTGCGTTGCCCGATCTGCAAGACGAGGTCGTGGCTGCATTTGCTTCAGGCAAGGATTCTGTTGGCACTGCAAAGCAAGTCTGGGACGCTGACTCCTGGGCTGCAGTATTACCTCTTTCACCCCAACGGGTTAGCAGACCCGATAGCTTGGCATTGGTGTTGGCCTTTGGCGGTGACTCCGTGCGCGCAACCGTGGCCGTCCCCGGCACTTGGCCAGAAGCGGCGCAAAAGACCTCATCATCTGGTGAGACCTCAGACCTCAGCCTGACCAAGGCCCCCGATCAGATTTCAAGCCCTGCATCGCTTGCTTTTTGGGGTGCCGTGGTGGCTGCTTTTGCGGGCGGGTTGTTACTCAATCTCATGCCCTGTGTTTTCCCAGTGTTGGCACTGAAGGCGCTGGGCTTGGCCGCCTTGCAAGTAAGCGCCGCGCAGCGCCGGGCGCAAGCGGCAGCCTATACCGTTGGCGTTCTTGTGTCGATGGCGGTGCTGGGCGCCTTGCTCTTGACCCTGCGCGCCGGTGGCCAGGCGCTGGGCTGGGGATTTCATTTGCAGTCCCCGGTGTTCATCGCTGCGCTGGCGGTGTTATTTACCCTTATTTGCCTGAATTTGATGGATTTGCTGGATGTATCCAAACTGATCCCAGGCGATTTAGCAGGTTTGCAACTGCGCAATCCTGTGAGCGATGCCGCACTCTCCGGGGTGCTGGCGGTTTTGGTGGCCTCGCCCTGCACCGCGCCATTTATGGGCGCATCCTTGGGCTTGGCGATGACGCTACCCGGTTGGCAAGCCATGCTGGTATTTTCGGCGCTAGGCCTGGGGCTGGCGCTTCCCTATGCGCTGGTGTCAAACAGCGCTGCACTGGCACGCCAATTGCCGAAGCCTGGGCTATGGATGGAGCACTTACGCCGATTTATGGTCTTCCCGATGGCGGCTACGGTGTTGTGGTTGGTATGGGTATTGGCCCATATGACCGGCTTGGATGTGGCCGCGCTTTTCGCGGCGATGCTCATGTGTTTGTCCATGTGTCTTTGGGCTTTGCACTTGCCAGGGCGCGCGGCGCTGGGCTTTGGCTTGGTAGCGCTGCTTCTTTCTTTCTTGATCGGCAGCATGGCGTGGCGCATCGCCTCGCAAGTCAATGACCAGTCGGTACACGGAGAAAAAAGCACGGAGGTAACACGTTGGCGCGATTGGACAGCACAAGCGGAAAAAGAGGCGCTAGTGTCCGGCCGTCCGGTGTTCGTGGACTTCACAGCGGCTTGGTGTATCACCTGCCAGTACAACGAGCAACAGGTCTTGGCCAAACCGCAGGTGCTACAAGCGTTCTCAGATAAACAGGTAGTACTGATGCGTGCGGATTGGACGCGCCGCGACGCCGCCATCAGCCAAGCCTTGGAGCGCCTGGGCCGCAGCGGTGTGCCGGTTTATGTGCTGCAAGTTCCGGGGCGTGCCCCGATTTTGATGTCGGAGCTACTGAGTACCAACGATGTGCTAGCCGCGATTTCAGACATTTAAATCTGAGGCGGAGAACATGGCGCCACTGCTAGCGAGCACCTGCTCGCGTATCAGGCCGAGAAGCTCTTGCTCAGAATAAGGTTTTCCAAGGTAATGGTTCACGCCGAGCGACATCGCATGTTCGCGATGCTTTTGTGCAATCCGCGAGGTAATCATCACTATGGGTAAATGGGCTATTTCAGGCCGTGCGCGGATACTGCGGGCCAACTCAAAACCGTCCATACGCGGCATCTCGATGTCCGAAAGCACCATCAAGGGGCGCTGCTGCTCCAACACCTGCAAGGCTTGCACGCCATCATTAGCCAGCGCGACGCGATAGCCCTCACGCACCAGCAAACGCTGGATCACACGCCGAACGGTTAATGCATCGTCCACCACCAAAATCAGAGGGGCTTGTGCCGCATCTTGGGCCGGCTCCGATGTGCCGGGTGGCGGCACCGTTGACTGCGCTTTGCGCACGCCGTCCCCATAGACCTTTGCCAGAGCGATGGGGTTGTAAATGAGGATCGTCTCTCCCGAGGGTAGAACCGTAATGCCCGCCAAACCCGGCAGATGGGATAGTTGCGGCCCCATGTTTTTGACGACGACTTCGCGGTTGCCCAGCACCTCGTCCACATGCATAGCCAAGCTTTGGCCGGCACTGCGCAACATGAGTACTGGGAGTGACTTAGCCTTGGCGTCTGTAGCGTCCTGCTTTACCTGCAATAGAGGCCCTGAACCATAGAACTGGATGTTTTGCCCCTGCTCCGTCCTTAACAAACCATCGGCATAAGCGGCTTCTAAAGTTTTCAGTGAGGCGCGCACGACCGTGTCAACCAATCCGGCCGGAATACCAAAGCGCACTGCGCCGGTACGGAAAATTAGGACTTGCGTGACTGCGGTTGTCAGTGGCAACACCAATTTGAACTGGGTTCCGAGGCCCTGTTCCGAATGCGTCTCGATTCGACCACCTAGCGCATTCACCTCAGACAACACCACGTCCAACCCGATACCTCGACCGGCCAGCTCGGTAACTTGTGCGGCTGTTGAAAAACCTGGGGTAAACAAGAGCTTGGTCGTAGCTTCTTGGTCGGGCTCCTGGCCCGGTGCCAGCAGTCCCATTTTTCGCGCCTTAAGGCGTATGCCTTCCAATGACAGGCCTCGGCCATCATCGCTTACCTCAATCGCCACGTCGTTGCCTTCCTGCGTCACAACGATCTTGATTGCACCAGCGCTCGGCTTACCCACAGCACTCCGCTCGTGGGTCTCTTCGATTCCATGGACCACGGCATTGCGTAATAAATGCTCAAAAGATGGTGTCATTCGCTCAAGTACGCTGCGGTCGAGTTCAATTTTTCCACCTTGCAGATCCAAAGTGACTTGCTTGCCAAGTTCCTTCGCCGCCTGACGCACAACGCTGTAGAGTCGATCAGCGATCACCTCAAAATCCACTAGTCGCATGCGCAATAAATCACGCTGCAATTCGCGCAGTTGGCGCGATTGCTGCTCTAAATCCTGCTGTGACGCGGACAATGCCGTCTGCACATTTCGCCGTACTGTCGAGACGTCGCCCACCGCCTCGGCCATCATGCGTGCGATCTCCTGCAAGCGGGTAAACCGATCGAACTCCAGTGGATCGAATTGCTCCGGTGCGTCCGAGGCCGCAGTATTGCGGGACTGAATGCGCATATCTGCCTGTAACTCGAGCTCTCGCAGTTGCAGGGAAAGTCGGTCTAAAGTCTGACTCAAGTCAACTAGCGCATGGCCCATCTGCGCCAAATGGTTTTCTGTGCGCGAACGGTATACCGCTACTTCTCCAGCCTCGTCCACCAGTCGCTCTACCACCGAGGTTCGAACCCGGATCAGACCGGTCAGCACAGCGGGAAGGGGACGTTGGCTGGGCGCATTGGTGGTGGCAATATCCTGCAGGCTAAGGTTCGAGGGGAGCAGGCCCTCTTTCAGTAAACCGAGCTGAGGATTACCCTGGCCAGCCGTATCGACTCGTCCCAAGCTTTCAAAAATTCCTTGCAACTTGTCAAACCGAAGTAAAAAGGGCTCAATTTGCTCAGGCTGTAGGCCTCGCGTAGGCAAGTGCTCTATGCCCGACTCCATGCGATGTGCCAATTCACCAAGGCGGAAAGCACCCGTTAGGCGCCCACTTCCCTTGAGCGTATGTAACAAACGAAGGATATTGGCGCGATGAGACCCTTCACCCGGTTGCTCTACCCAGTGGCGCAATGCGGTACCTAATGCTGGGATCAGTTCGGCACCCTCCTCCTGAAACACGGGCAACAGGTCCGCATCGAGTTGATCCTGACTGTCTAGGGGATCGTCTGATCCATCCTGTTGCAGTACTGGCGAGACCTGCGCGGCGAAGTCCGGCACCGCAACACGCACTGACTCCATCTCGGATGCAGGTGCAAAAGTAGCGGGTGGCTGCGATGCAAACACATCGAATGTATCCAACGCGTCGCCAGGGGCCTGTAAGCTTTCTACAAATAGCTCACTCTCGACGGATAAAGTAAGAACTGCACCATCCTGAATCGCAATCAAGCGGCGGACAAGGGTGGAATCAGATGCAATCACACGATGCTCGGCGCAACTTTGCACCATCGTCAACAATACCGAGGCAGCCTCTTGGAGCAAAGTGACATGCAACGCAAACTCTTGCTTGCGTGCTTGCAAATAGTCAAGCGCCTGCTCCATAGCTTGCGCTAACTCCGCGATGGCCTGCACACCTACAGCTGCCGAGTTCCCACGAATGGAATGCGCAAGGTCTTGCGCGACACGTAAGGAGGTAGCGTCAACATCGGTTGACCAAGTCTTTGTATGTCCAAACAAACGATGAGCCCATTCGCTGGTTTCCGAAATAAACACTGAGAAGAAGGCTTCGGGAAATTCCGACGCACTGGCCCGCGGTGTAAGCGGTGCATCCATGGGTGCTGGGGTAAGCAGGTCGTTAAAAAGCTTGAAATCTACTCCATCGAAGGTAGTGTTTTCAGTATCCACTTGGTCAGCTTGCGGCACAGGCGAGGTAGCTACACGGGTCTGGGCACCGTCTGCATTCGTAGCAGTCTGATCTGATAACAGCAGACTCAATATGGGCTTTTCATTACTGTCCGTTTCGGCTGCTGTCCAATTAGACAGGCTTTCCGTTTTCACGCCAAGTGGCAAGGGCGAACTTAAGGTCGGCGCATCACGAGACTCTGGCGGAACCAAGGCAAGCAAGCGACCTTCTAGCCGCATTGCGTCCGCACAGGCACGAAATTGGGCTTCTTTCCATTGTGTATGCTGCGCATTCTTGACTGCTTGGGACCAGCTCGCAAACGCTGCCAAAGCCTGCGAAACCAATTCAAGCAGCTCTGTGCTTGGCGGCTTGCTTTCGGCCATCCATTGGTTCATCAACTGCTCGAAAGCCCAAGCCGCCTCGCCAAACGCGTCCAAGCCGACCATACGGGCACCGCCTTTGAGGGTGTGGAACGCCCTACGAATCAGCAACAAGTCATCAAAGGCTTCGGGATCACTGTCTAAAGATGGCAAGGCACGCCTGGCATCGTCGACCACGCTCGCCGCTTCGTCCAAGAAGATATCTAGTATTTCTGCGCCATCGTCATCATTTTCAGGCATCGATCCTGCCGCGTTGGGGATGGGCGATTGCGGCTGATTTGGTGTAGGCGTTTGCGGCATCGCAACTGCGCGCGGCAGTACTGGTTTTGCTGCGCCAAGTGGCGGCCTTGCCTTGCCCGCAATTGGTAATACTATTTTTTTGCCGGGAGCCCGCCTACCATTCAGATAACTGAATTCGCCAGCCTCGGCGTCGTACACGAACATCTCTTTGGCAATAGCGATTTGATAATTGAGCATGTCAATCAAAAAACCCATGGTGCTGATACTGCGGGCAATCTGCTCATAGACCGGCAAAGGGATCGGACGCCTACGTCGTTCTGTCGACAAATGGCTGTCTAATATTTCTCTGATTTTGAAAACCGCATTCGAGGCCTGCTGCAAGCCAAGTACCGAAAAAACTCCATACATCTGCGACAAGTGTCCAGATACTATTGTCAAATTACTGCTGTCCATAGGGTCGCGCAGGTACTTCTCCAAAGCTGCTTCCACGGCTGTCAAGGCGATGCGCAGTTCACTGGTCACACTGCCCATGCTCTGGCGTGCACTCAGACGGCGGTAGAGGGCTTCCATCCACGGCTCTACAGCGGGGGCGGGTTCGCCAGCGCTAACCTGGGCTAATCGAGATGCCAATACTCCCATTCGCTCGCCCGCAGCATCGACCGTCGGATCCATATCATCATAGAGCGCCTCCAAATACAACAGCGTCGTCGCGACTTCCATGGCTAAAGGCGGATTGGGTTTCGCACCTGGCTTGATGGTGGCGTCCACTACCTGCCGCAAAGCATGTACCAGCACCACACTGCCAGGATGAAGCTTTTGCAATGTCTCCCCGACAGCGCCAAAGTGATCGAGTACCGGGCCGCTTCTGGAAAGATCGCCACCGGCAAGCACCGACCAGCTTTCGGACAGCGCGGTCAAACGCCGACGCAGGAAATCGACTTGTACCGGATCGAATCTTCCGTACTGCGGTAACTTGTAGTGCCGATGTGGCTTATCGAGCGCGCCATAGGCATGGTGTATGGCCGTGAGAAACGCGGCATTGTGTGGTTCCTCGATTTTTGCAATAAGACAAAAAAACGTGGCTTGCTTGGCCACGGTTTCAGATACTGTGGTGTCGGGACCCAGGGCCGCGTTGAGCAGCTGAAGAATTTGTGATGCGGTACGCTTGGCATACACATCCAATTCAATCAAACGGTATTGACAAGCTTCAAAAAACCCAGCGGCAAGCAACCAAAATGATCGCCACTGTGCATCTCCAGGAATTGCAGCCAAACCGGCGCATGCCGCCTTCAACTCCGCGGCAGCAGAACTCTCCTCCGTATTCATCAACTTTAGTAAGGCATGGCCCAGCTGTGCTTTCAAGCCCGGAGTCTGCTCAATCGGTACCAGGGCAATGGGCGCTTCGATGCCTTGCCATGTCCAATCTTGGCCCCATAAATCAGCCGGGTGGATGCGCTGCCCTTGGAGGCCTTGTAATAGTGCGCAGTACTGTGGAAACAGGCCTAAAGCAGCGCTATGCCGACCACGCAGCAGAGCATCGAGGTAATCAAGAATCGCCAGCTGGGCTTTCTCTAGCGCAAGTACCGCTTCTTCGCTACAGCTATGAGAATTTTCAGAAAATGCCTTAACCACATCGCAACAGGCAATCAACAGTTTTGCGGCTACGTTAAGGCCTATCATCTCCAAGGCACTACGCGCTTGGTGAAACAGCCTTCTGGCATCTTGCAAGTTACCTGGCTGAGGCGAGGCCACCGGTTGATCGCTGCGGTCTTTGGTGTCTAAAAAGAACTGCCGAACCGCATTGACCGCCAGCGGCAATGATTTGCGCAGGTCAGGCAGCACCCATGTCAGCGGAGCCAGATCGAAAGTCTGAGCGCCGCCCTGATTGATTTGCGCAGATTGCGTCATGTTTATTTACTACCCGGTTGACCCGTATGCCTTTAGGCGGCCGGGTTCAACTCACCTTGAAACGAGTGACCGATTTACGCAGTTCGTTGGCTACCGCCGAAAGCCGCTGAACCTCTGCCGAGGTCGCAAGATTGTCCTTTTCGGTTTGCTCGGTGACAGCAAAAATATTTTGGATGCTCTTTGCGACGTCATTGGCCATCGTCGCTTCGCGCAGGGCCGTGGCCGAAATTTGCTCCACCTGATCAGCTACACGGCGTGTAATACGATCAATCTCGGTCAATGCAGAGCCTGCCTTATCTGACAGGCTCGCCCCAGCGACTACACCCTGCGCAGAGCGCTCCATCGCGCCTATGGCATCCTGGGTATCGCTTTGAATCGCACGAACAATCGTCGCGATTTGTTGCGTCGCCTCGGCTGAGCGAACCGCCAGCCGCTGCACCTCCTCGGCCACCACCGCAAACCCACGGCCTGCCTCGCCGGCTGACGCCGCTTGAATCGCCGCATTAAGCGCCAATACATTCGTTTGCTCGGTAATATCGGAAATAATCTCAGTGATCTCGCCAATTTCCTGTGAAGACTCACCTAGCCGCTTAATGCGTTTAGATGTTTCTTGGATTTGATCTCGCAAGGTATTCATGCCTCCAATCGTGTTCTGCACCGCTAGCAACCCCGAATTGGAGGCCTCGAGTGACTGGCGTGCCACTTCAGCGGACTGCTGCGCGCGCGACGACACTTCATTAATGCGCCCAGCCATTTCAAGTACCGACAAGCCAGTTTGGCGTATTTCACGCAGCTGTTGGTTCGACGTGGCCAATTGGGCACTGGCTGTAGCACCTACCTGCGCTGTCGTTTTTGCCACTCGGTCGGCGGTCAACTGCACATTGGTTACCAACACACGAAGCTCTTCCACGGTGTAATTAATAGAGTCCGCGATAGCGCCGGTAATATCTTCGGTGACAGTTGCCTGACGCGTTAGATCACCTTCGGCAACGGCTTGCAATTCGTTCATTAATCGCAAAATCGCCACCTGGATTGCATCATTGACCTGTTGGGTTACTTTGGCGAGTTCTTGGGCTTCTGTTGCGCGGCGGATTGCCATGTCACGACGTTGCCGAGCGCCTAATAATTGAATCGCAATCAACGCAGCAATCGATAGCATCGATAACGCAGCGGCAATTGCCAACGCGGAGCGCGGGTCAGCATAGGCGTCTTGGTTTTCTAGAAACCCCGCTCCAACTACCCCCAGACGAATACGTAAGTTGTCACTGTCTTTGACGATGAGCGCCTGCGCCTCGCGGGCTTGTGCCAGCCGCGGTAAATTGTCAGAAATCTGCTGTGCGCTTTGCTTGATTTCCTGGAATTGCTTGGCCAAGGCCTCAAGCTGCTCACGTATAGCTGGGTCCTTAGTCGCTGTAAGCCTAAGCTCGTTATCACCATTAATCAATGCCGTCGTGATGGTGTCAAAAGTTGCGATGTCCTGGCGGAGTAAAAATACCGCCTGGGGACTGACGCCCTGCGTCGTAAAAAATTCATTTGCAGACTTGCCGATACGCTGGCTTAACGCGGCCATTTCGGCAAGCGCTGAAATTTCAGATGATGGCGCGTTTTTTCGGGATTTACTAGCAATGATTTCGCGAATCAAGTCGAGCAGATCGTCAGAACTATTATTCAATGTTTTTAATGATGCACTGACGCCGATGAGCAATGGTTTTTGGCCTAAGATGACATCCACTGCCCGCAAAGAGCGGTCTGCCAATGGCGCAACTTCAGCCAATCGGGCACTATTCGCTTCTAGGCTAGAAACAGCAAAAGGATCAAGAATAGACCCAGCCTCCAAACTTTGCAGTCCGCTTTTGAGTTGACCCGCACTATCACGCAGTTCGTCGAACCCACTGGTACTTCCTATGAGCGCCTCATTTGCAGACTTGGCCATGCGTTGCGCTTGCATTAAGGATTCGCCAACCGTTTTAACCTTCAGCGCCATTTCCTCTGAATGCCTAAATGAATAGTAAGTCAGTGTGAAGGTAAATGACAGGAATAGAGCTAGCCCAAAATAGAGATTGCGAAGCAGCTTACCGATTGACACAAAGCCAACAATGGGAAATGCCAACTTTTCTTCATCTGGCGCATGTGCCGATTTTTCATTAGGCTGCGTTGCCTGGCCTTTACGATCCACACCGCTTACAGTGAGTTCCGTCGTTGCTTCGGTCAGCACCGAGTCTTGAAAGACCGATTCCTGAAATTGTGTTTTTGTAAACTGGGGAGTCCCCAACGGCGGCGCTGCCTGCGCGATTTGTGATTCTTTGTTGGACATATATGCTCCCCTCAAACGCTGATGCTAAGAAAATTCGTACTGCGGGATAAATTCCGAAGATCAAGTTCTTGCCATGAAACTCCCGTCTCATCTTGGTATAAATCTCCGAAGAAAACGGGCGCGCTCTGAGCAGGTTGGCTGGATGCACTGAAATGCTCCGTGTTACGCAAGCCGAATACTTTGCTGACCATCAAAACGCAGTTCAAACTCAATGCGTCGTTCAATCCAACGAGGCTGTACTCTGAAAGTGAATGTGCTCTGGGTAATACAGATAGCACTTGATGACCTTCAAGCGCTAGATAGTCTGCTAAATCGACTACGCCATAGATACGCCCCCGGCTATTAATTGCACCCAAGAACCAAGTCTTTGCATAGGGAACTGGGATGATCGTCGCCGGTGGTAATACTTCATTTGTCTGGGATAAGGGGAATAAATAATTCAAACCTTGGACGGCAACCGCTAGCCAACTTGCAGTCACTCCTTGCTCGCGCGCGACACGCAAGCGCTCTGCCACACGGGCTTGGAAATTCTTCAGGTTTTCGCGTGGCAGCGTCATTTAAGCTACCCCTAGGCGACGAATAGCTGCAATCAAAAGGTCGGCATTCACCGGTTTCGTTACGTAATCTTTGGCGCCCTGCCGCAGACCCCACACTTTATCTGTCTCGAGATTTTTACTGCTACAGATAATGATCGGTATTCCGGCGAACTCGGGGTCACGCCCTAAAGTGCGGGTGAACTGAAACCCGCTCTGTCCAGGCATCACTACATCCATAAGGATAAGGTCCGGCTTAAAGCCATGCAATCGCTCCATTGCCTGTTCCGCACTGGCCGCGTTTTTTACGGTATAGCCCGCGTCTTCTAAGATTTTGGTGATGATCATGGTTTCCGTTTTTGAATCTTCAACCAGTAATATTTTTTCAACTGTCATGGTGCACTTTCTTTGATTACAGGCCGGTAGGTTTGAACCACTTCCAATAGTTGTTCTTTGGTAAAAGGTTTAGTGAGGTAGTGTTCAGCACCCACTACATGTCCACGCGCCTTGTCAAAAATTCCATCGCGCGAGGAAAGCATGACCACCGGCACGGATGCGAACTTCGGATTACTCTTGATGATTGCGCAAGTCTGGTATCCATCAAGACGAGGCATGGAAATGTCGCAAAAAATCAGATCAGGGGCATACTCTTGAAGACGCGCCAGAGCATCAAAACCGTCTTCCGCCAACCTAACCTCATGTCCCCCTTGTTGAAGGAACATGGCCGCACTTTTACGGATGGTGTTACTGTCGTCAACCACCAAAACTTTTCCATGGAATTCCAGGGTGCTCACGGGCTTCTCGCTAGTATTTATTGGGTTCTTTGACATGCAAAAACTTAATTTTCATATTTATATAAATAATTATAATTTAATTAAAGGTAATCACTTTAATGCTATGTTATTATTTTTGAATTTGAATAAAGTAAGAGCGAGGACCTAAGCAATCGCACTACGGATAGGCTGCAAGGTAGCAACCGTAGATTTGGCAGGCCTGATATTTCCATGCGACAGTCTCGGCAGATCGTTCGGTTCACCGGTCAGGGCCAGCGCATCCATGACGGTCGCATTGAGCAGTGCTATTTGTTCGTCTAGTTTGGTTTTTTGTATTTGCAGGCCTTCAGAATACCCCGCATCTATTGGGTAAGGGCTAGGCTCTTGCGTGTTTCGGGCCTGCCCCGCACTATGTGCCACTTGGGCTTGCATTGCTGCGATTGCTTGTATATGCCGATCTATGACAAGCAGCACCTGGCCAAACCACTGTGTCACCATGGCACGCGTAGTTTCCACAATGGAATCGAGCGCTATTTGGGCTACCCGTGTTTGTTCGTAGGCCTCTGTTAGGGTCAACGATTGCCACTGCACGGTTTTTTCCGATACGCGAAATTGGTATTGCCTCAACCTTGTGAGTTGTTGCCGAACGTCAGGTAGTTGCGGCAATAGCTCAACTGCTGGCTCCTCCACACATAGTTTTTGAATTTCAGGTACGAGTACGGAAGCGCCAGCGCGTAGTAAGGCCGCGGTACTGTCTAAGCTCTGCTGCGCTGCGGCGAACCACTCCAACAATTGCTTCTTGAGTTGCTCCGGGTGCTTCAACGTGTGCGTTACGGCAGGCGATCGCGTTGATCCAAAAACTGCATTCACATTGTCTAACGCTGCCCAAACCTTGGAACGCAGTTTTAATTGCGCCTCACGGACTACATGCAAGGCCTCTGAGCTATTTTGCAGATGTTGCTTTCTCGCAGCTGCCGCACGACACACTTTTTCAATCAAAGCATTTTGCGTTTTCCATTGCGCAACTGCTTTTTTAGTTTCGATTTGATGCGCAGCTTCATGGGCCGACAGCTGGGCCGCCACTTGGTGATGTAATTGCCCGATGTGGGCGTGCATGTCAGTGCGCCAGCGTATCCTTCGGGCCATTATTATATTTTTTTGAATCAAATCGACGACACGGCCGACTTCTAAGAGTGCATCTCCATGCCCATTCAGACTGACTATGTTCGCCGGTGTGAGACCCAGACCCAAGGCCCATTCTTTGACGTCAGCGTCAATAGTATTCCTCACATCAGTTTGCGCATTTTTGCTGTGTGCGCTATCAGCCTGATATACCGCTAACCACAGTATTTTTCCCTTTTTCAGGCTTTCGCGTAATAGCGAAATAAAAATCTCAGTTTCCAGTTCCGGATTGAAATTAGCCGCATCGATAAGCCACAGGTAATGCTGCGCGCTTTGGCTGAGCTGCGCAATCGCTTTCAACTCGTCGCTGCGCAATCGTTTGACCGGGCACTCATGTATCCGCAGCTCTTGGTAGAAGGCGGCGTGGTGCACGTTGATATGGCAATGTGATACGCCGGGATTGGACGAAGATTCTATGTCTTCCAGCGACTGCCCAGGTGCAACTGACCGGGCTTGTACCATCGAAGCACTGCTAACGTGACGAGAATATTGTGCAACTAGGGCCCGCGCCGCTTCCAATGCTTCGGCCATGGCTGTCGCGTCGCTGGGGTGCCAAATTGCTCCGCTATCTCTGCCTTCAAGCGCCGCATTGCTCGCTGTCGCTGGCGCAACGCTTTTTAGCGTATTCGTGTCTATCTGCACAGATATGGGCAGGCTCGCGTCAAATGTCCAGGTCCGCAGGCCGGACCACGCTAAGGCCTCAGCCGTTAGCGTTTGCGTACTAGGTGCTGTTTGTCGGCACACAGCCTCTAGAAAACGTAAACGAAGCGTCTGGTTGGAAGCCAAGAGGACCAAGGGCGCAGGCTCCCGCTGAGCCATGTAGTGCAGGCGCGCGATTCCTTCCAACAGGCTGTCGGTACGTAAGCTGCGGCTTTTGAGCCACTGCGAAAACAACTTTAATAGCAACGTGAACTCACGCTGCCATGCATTGTGCTTGTCCATTAGTTTCCGTATGTCCGAGGCATCTGTTACCGGTTATCGCTGCCTAAAACTATATCATCATTAAATAAATAATTGTTAATTTTATGAAAAAGATAATTTGGGTTAACCGTTAGTGCAAGTTACCAAGCTGGCCTTGCAGTTTCGATCCCATGTACCGTTACGTTAGGCTGTGACAAGCGGCGCCCTTCGCTGCCGAGGCAAAATGGGACAAAATCTGCCATTTACGCTTCCCCACGCCATGAACACCACCGCCTTGCCGTTCTCTGCCACCGCGCTACACGCCACCTTTGCGGCGGTGGAAAACCCCTATTTTTTGCGCGCCAGTCTGCGCCACAGCACGCCTTACACCCCCTTGTGGTTGATGCGCCAGGCCGGGCGCTACCTGCCTGAATACCGGGCCACTCGGGAAAAAGCGGGAAGTTTTATGGGTTTGGCCACCAACCCGGACTACGCCACCGAGGTCACGCTGCAACCGCTGGACCGCTATGCGCTGGACGCGGCGATTCTCTTTAGTGACATCCTGACCGTTCCGGACGCCATGGGCTTAGGCTTGACCTTTGCCCAGGGTGAGGGCCCCCGGTTTGCCCACCGCGTCGCGGATGAGGCCGCAGTGGACCGCCTTGAGGTGCCGGATATGGAAAAGCTGCGCTATGTGTTTGACGCG
>Ga0214919_10007731_pt1 | contig 14408 bp, 9 predicted proteins | sample LL1503_MetaG_FD_177994 | JGI IMG/M metagenome (GOLD analysis project Ga0214919, IMG submission 177994) | Freshwater microbial communities from Lake Lanier, Atlanta, Georgia, United States - LL-1503 | ecosystem: Environmental > Aquatic > Freshwater > Lake | place: USA: Georgia | collected 2015-03-15
CCGACGGCACGACTTCACCGTAAATGCGACGCGCTTCCTCGGCGTTCCACTGGAAAAAGGATGCGGCACCGCGGGTCTCGCCAATGCTTTCGGCGAGAGGCTTGCCGTTCTCTAGGGTGAGAATTTCGGCGAGTTCATTGACCCGCTCGATCATCAGGGCCGCTGCCTTGGAGAGGTACCCGGCGCGAACCTCGGCGGGCAACTTGCTCCATGCCGGGAAGGCACGGTGTGCAGCCTCGATGGCTTCAGTCGTCTCGGCGCGACCACCATCGGCGCACGTGGCGATCACCTCGCCCGTGGCCGGATTGCGGACCGCAAAGGACTTCCCGCTATGGGAAGCGCGCCACTCACCATCAATATAGAGACCGTGTTCGACGACCGCTGTCGCCGCGTGTTCAACCTTCGTAGCCATTCCTGCCTCCGGCACACCCGCCCCCGGGTGGCCCCACACAGGTCCGGGCAACGTACCCGGACCGCTGATCAATTGTCTCACTCCGGGACGTCAGGCACGACCCCCCGACCCGAAATCCAATCAGTCCCATCGGACCAATGGCGATGTCCCGCCATTACTCCGGACGCCTGTCCACCGTAACGGTTTGAACAACGTGGGCCATCCGGGGCGAAGTCTAGCACCACTGTTGCCACCGTACGGAGGGATCAGCGCGGAAGGGTGACGCCGTTGCGAGCAAATGCGCCCGCATAGAAGGGCAGATATTCCCAGAGGTGGTCACCCCAGTACCAACCATCGTGCCCACCTTCAAAAGTGTGGAATTCGACAGACCGGCCACGTTCAAGAAGGGCATCGCGCAGTGCCTCGGCGCCAGACCGCCAGGAATCGTTCTGGCCGGCATCAATCCAGAACTGCTGTTTCGTCACGTCAACCGACTTCGCCAGCGAGATCGGGTCACGACGCTCAAAAGCCCCTCCGGACCCGAAGAACGCCGGGGACGATTCACGCGACCTGATCGATGGGCTGTGTGCCCCGGCAATCGTGAACACGTCCGGGAAGTTGAGGGCAATCTGAACCGCACCGTGGCCACCCATCGAGAGGCCGCCGATGGCACGTGCCGCCGGAGTTGCGACCGTTCGGTACGTGTCGTCGATGTGCTGCACCATGTCCCGGGCCACGTATGTCGCCCACGGCGTCGCCCCGGCACCTTCCTGATCCATCCAGTACCCGAGACCGCCCTGGGGTGCGACGAGAATCACACCGCCAAGTTTGCCGTCGTGCACCAGACCACTGGCGACCTCGTCGATGCCGTATCCATTCCACTCGTCATAGCGCCCCGACAGTCCATGGAGAAGGTAGATCACGGGATACCGCACCGCGGAACCCGCCGCATAACCACGTGGGAGGGAAACCCGGTACGGCATGGTGCGCCCAAGCGTGCGACTGAAGAACGTGCGGTCCTGCCACGCACTTGCGGGCATGCGCCATTCCGGTGCGCCTTGTGGAAGGAGCGGGATGAGCCACTCGGCAACAGTGTGGGTATCGGCAGGTCGGAGGCGGTGGTCAGTCACCCACTTCCAGTCGGGAACCTTCCTGAGTGCCATGCCATCGACGTGGTAGACGTCCGGGGCAGATGAAGTCCGCACAAGCAGGTGATCGCGCAAGGCCAGGGGAATTGACTGGACAGTCTCGACATCGACAATCCGGACGGTCGTTCCGTCAACGTCAGATTCGGATATCCAGACACGTTCACCAGCCGTGATCCGGTAGTTGAGCGCAGTGCCTGTCCCGCGTATCAGGGCGCCTTCACTCAGCGGGGGGATTCGCTCCCCAACCGGAAGAAGGCTGAGGAAATCCGGCGACGCTGGCAAGGTGACGTGGGCGGGCGTGGAGAGGATCCGCAAGGTCGCTTCGTCAGGGATGGCACGGCGCGCGCCTCCGGATACCGCCCAGAAAGTGCCCTCGGCGTCGCGCAGGAAGAGTGGAGCGAATGCGTCGGGAGGAGTGACGTGCAGGTCATAGGTAACGGTCGTGAAGGTGGCACCACTCGTTGCCAGGGCCTTGCGGATGCGCGTTGTCGTCGATGGGTCATCGGTTCCGGCGGGAAACTGGGTCCGCACCTCGACAACGTAGTGCCCCGGAGCCGGAGGGGAGAACACCATGTCAAGCACGGCATGGTCGCGAACCTGCCCGCCCGCACTTGGAGCGGAAACACCCGTGATCACATTTCCATCAAGCGACCCGGCTTTGGCCACGGTGACGCCATTGACAGAGACGGAGACCTGAGAGGCATCCACCCGACCTGCATCGTCTACGGCGGCGACGAGGTAGATCGGCAGGCCGGAGACGATGTCCAGTGAAAAATCGCGACGGGCGACGGCGGGTTCGGTGCCCTGCATCCATTGGGGGACTGGGAGGAAGTTGACCGCACGACTGAGAACTGGCCCCGACTGGCGAGGGAAATACACGAGGGCATCCCGGGCGAGACTGCGCCGCTGTTCGGCATCGAACGGGGTCGCGTTCGCGGGCGCGAGAACCAGGGATCCCGCCGGGCCAGACGCCATCGCCGGTCCGAGATTTCCGAGGGCCGCGATGCCTCCCAAAGCCAGTGCACCAAAAGTTCGCCGTGGCACTCCGGGCCGCGCAGTCCGTGAATTCCTTGACCGATCCACACCCGTTTCCATCGCTCAGACAACCTCCGTCCGAACGTAACAGGGAGATCAAGCCTTGGGGTCTAAGGCCGTGTAAAGAAACCGTAAATCCATCACAAATGAGACGCCGATGTAACCGTAGAGTGAATGACGTGACTTTTCAGGGCGGTGGGCGTCCGGGATCAGGTCATTGAAACATGGACCGGACGGCACTTACGAGGGCACGCAGGATCCCGAAGAAGACCCCGCCCACGATGCCGGTGATAACTCCACAGACGGCGCCGACGCCGAGTGAGACGGCGGCGCCAAGCAACGTCCCGAGGATGCCTTCCCCGATTGCCTCCCACGCATACCCGCCAAACATCACGCCCAAAAATCCGCCACAAAATGCACCAGTCGCTCCCGCAACAAGTGCACCCGCATTACCACCAATCCGATACCCGAGATACGCCCCGACAGCATGTCCGGAACTCGCGCCAAGCGGTCCGATGATCCAGCCCAGGGCAGCAACACCGGGCTTACCTGTAAGGGGGGATTTCGCCGTGTTTCCAGCAACGGTGCCGACAAGCGTTGCGAACCAGAAGACCCTTCCGAAAAACTTGGGCAGCACGTGGTTCGGACTAGCGGGGACTACCGGCGGGTCATCCGTTTTCATGATCAACACTCCATCGCACCACCTGCCCAGCCGATTGGACCGAGTCGGTATGTATCTCTATCACTGTCATTGTAACAAAGACGCGCGGTTCGGTTGGCACGCAACGACCAACCGGGACACAAGCCAACGAAGTGGAGAGAGGACCTGCACATGAACCTCCAAGGTGTCGTGGACCTGCACTTGCACAGCGCCCCGGATGTGCGCCCGAGATCGATTGACGACCTGACCGCCGCGAGGGCTGCACTGGAACACGGGATGGGCGGAGTGGTGATCAAGAACCATCTCGCCCCGACGGCCGACCGGGCGGCGGTGGCGCGATTGGCAGTGCCCGGCGCACCCGTCTACGGGGGGATCGTCCTGAACCCCAGTGTGGGCGGGCTGAACCCGGACGCGGTCGCCGCGTGTGCCCGGGCCGGAGGACGTGTCGTATGGCTACCCACCTTCGGGGCTGCCCATCACGTTCGCCAGGACACGCACCCGGGCGCTACGGGCGTCGGGCTGCTTGATGCGAGGGGCAGGGCCAGTCGTGACCTTCAGGCGGTGTTCGAGGTTGTGGCTGCGCACGGCCTGCTGCTTGCAACCGGGCACGCCAGTCCGGCCGAAACCCTCGTCGCGGTCCCGGAGGCCTTCGCCCGGGGGGTGCGACGCGTTCTGGTGACCCACCCCGAGAACCGCATGGTGGCGATGAGTCACGATGACCAGGCGATGCTGGCGTCGCAAGGGGCCTTCCTCGAACGCGTCTACGCGCAACCAGGACCCGACGGGCACTGGACGCCGAACTTCGCGGTCAACGCCGACGCAATCCGGGCGGTCGGCGTTGCATCGACCGTGATCGCATCAGACCTCGGACAACCCGAGAACCCAGTCTGGCCGGATGGCCTTTCCCAGTACCTCGCCTGGCTCCACACTGCGGGCTTCACGGATTCCGAGATTGACACGATGTGCCGGACAAACCCGGCGAACCTCCTTGGCGTGTGAGAAGCGCCACGCGACGGGGCACGTGGTTGGAGTACGCTGCGCCAACCAGGCAAATCAGGGAGTGATGGAACATGTCAAGACCGGCACCGGCACGCGCACAACTGATCGACAGCATCGGATGGGATGAGACGACGGCGTCGAACCTGGATTTCCTGAAGGCAACTGGTGTCGAGGGGGTCATCATCCGGGTGCCGGGACACCTCGCGGATGGTGGCACCCACGCCGAGGAGTTCATCGCGCTTCGCAAGCATGTCGAGGCTCACGGACTCGAGCTTTCGGTCCTGCACAACGGCGGTCTGCCCAAGAAGTCAGTGGTCTACGGCCTTGATGGGCGCGAGGCCGAGGCGCATAACTGGGCGCAGATCGTGCGCGGGATCGGTCAGGCGGGTGTGCCACTTACGGCCACGACATTCCAGGGGATCGGTCACTTCAGGACGCCGTCCGCGGTTGGCCGGGGTGGTGCGCTGCTGTCGACCTACCGCAAGGCAGACCTCGACGCGAACGGTGGGCGCGACACGGAACACGGCGACCGCAAGCACGATGCAATCACCGAGGCGGAGATGTGGACCAACCTCCAGTGGTTCTACGAACGTGTCCTGCCAGTAGCTGAAGAGGCGGGGGTTCGGGTCTGCCTGCACCCTGATGATCCCCCGGTGCATGACCCACTCGGCGGCGCGGCGCGGATCACCTCTAGCATCGCGCAGTACCACCGGATCTTCGACTTGGTCCCTTCGGAGGCGAATGCCATGCTCTTCTGCCAAGGTTGCGTGGCCGAAATGGGCGGTGACGTTGCCGAAGCGATCCATTCGGTGGGCACCCGCAACAAGATCGGGGTGGTTCACTTCAGGGACATCATCGGGACACCGGACGACTTCATTGAGGTGTTCATCGATGAGGGCCAGAACGACATGCTTGCGACAATGCACGCGTACAAGGCAGTCGGGTTTCGCGGGCCATTCATGATGGACCACACCCCGCACTTGCCGGCACCGTTCACGCACTGGCATGGCCATGCATATGCGAACGGCTACATCAAGGCGCTCCTCAAGGTTGTCTACGGGCGCGGGTAGCCGGGGTGTCGGTCCAGACGAGATGGGGTGGGGGTAAAATCGCCACGAGATGATGCCCCTACGCCTCCATAACACCTGGACCCGACAGGTCGCACCGTTCACCTCTCGCACTCCGGGTCATGTCGGGTTCTACTCGTGCGGACCAACGGTTTACAACTACGCCCACATCGGGAACCTACGCACCTACATCTTTGCCGACTTGATGCGCCGGGTCCTTGAGGCGGAGGGGTTTGATGTCCGGCATGTGATGAACATCACGGATGTTGGGCACCTGACGTCTGATGCCGACACCGGCGAGGACAAGATGGAGAAGGGCGCGCGCCAACAGGGGCGCACGGCATGGGAGATTGCCGAGTTCTACACGGCGGCCTTCAAGCAGGATCTCCAACGGCTCGAAGTCCTCGAACCAACGATCTGGTGCCGCGCGACCGACCACATTCCGCAGATGATCGAGACCGTCCGACAGATCGAGTCCCGCGGTTTCACCTACCAGACCTCGGACGGCATCTACTTCGACACCTCGAAAATGCCGGAATATGGGCAGCTGGCACGCCTCGACCTCGCCGGGCAGCAAGCCGGGGCACGTGTTGCCGTCAACGATGAGAAACGCAACGCCCAGGACTTCGCACTCTGGAAATTCTCGGACCCGGCCGAACAACGGCAGATGGAGTGGGAAAGCCCATGGGGGAAGGGGTTCCCGGGTTGGCACATCGAATGTTCAGCGATGGCAGCCGAGTACCTAGGTGTGCCATTCGACCTCCATTCGGGAGGCGTTGATCACATCCCCGTGCACCACACCAACGAGATTGCGCAGACACTCGCCGCCACGGGCCACCTGCTCGCGGATTGGTGGGTGCATGGCGAGTTCCTTGTTCTCAAGGACCGCCGCATGGGCAAGTCGGAAGGCAACTTCCTGACCCTCCAGTCCCTCATCGACGCGGGCTATTCCCCCATGGCGTACCGCTACCTCACGTACAGCGCGCACTACCGGAGCCACCTGACCTTCACCGAGGAAGGGATGGACGGGGCGTCGAGTGCGATGCGGAACCTGCATGGACAGTTCGCCGCCCTGCCAATCGACGCGAGCGCGATTGCGGATGACGCCGCCCTAGCACGGTTCGGCGATGCGTTGCGTGACGACCTGAATGCTCCGAAGGCCCTCGCTGTCGTGTGGGAGACGATCCGCGACGCATCGCTCTCCCCTGAAATCCGCCGGGCGACGGTGCTGAGGATGGATGCGGTCCTGCCGATGGGACTGGCGCACGTGGTGCCGGAAGAGGCGCCGGCCGGCCCCCCTGCTGAAGTGGAGGCACTGCTGGATCGTCGACGCGAAGCGCGTGCTTCGAAGAACTGGGCGGCCTCGGACGCGATCCGCGGTGAGATCGTCGCTCTCGGTTGGGATGTGCGTGATACCGCGCAGGGGCAGGTAGTGTCGCCAGTCGGGCGCTGACCTGGAACCTGAACGCTCGGCGCCGCCCGCATCCCCGTGATTGAATTGCGCTTCGGTGCGCGCTCAACGCGTGCTGCACGGGACTTTCATGTGAGTTTCGGCGCCCTCGCCGGCAGGGGCTGCGGGGTAAGGGTCGATAGGACATTTGTGGACAGTGGGGCGGTGGTTCCCGCCTGGTGACCATCGTGGCTTTGGAGACATGGGCCTGCGGAGTGCGAGGGGGCTCCCGGGGTGCTGCGGAGACCTGTGAGTTTCGGCGAACCGAGGGTTGCACCCGTCCAAGCCCATAGTGAACGCATCGAACAACGCACTGTCGTCCATGGTGCGCGGGACTTTCCTCGGAGCACCCTGATTTGGAAGGCCCCTCGTCTCCTATGGCGCGCCCGTCGGTGTTGCCGGGGTGGTGGGCGTGACAGGAGTGCGCGCACCAAGCAAGGCAATGGTTGGCGATGGCGGCACCATTTGCGTCACTGGCGTCGTGTTCACCCCACCACCGGCAACGGTGGGCGAAGGGAGGATTCCCGCAACGACCGTGATGACAACACTGGTAGCGGTCGGTGGCGGAGTGATGTAGACGCCGACCGAAGCAGGTGTCGGGGACATCAGCGCGCGCAATCCACCGGACGACGCTCCGACGACGGTTGGCGACGCGTTGCCTGCCCACCCGATCGGAGTGCCACCGCCAATCGGCGTCGCTCCCACGACGGTTGGGGAACCCTGGAACCGGACGGGGGTCACCGTCGCCGGAGCCAACGGCGTGGTCACAAGCACCGGCGGGGTCCCAGTGACCACGGGGCTTACGGGTTCAGTCCGCGCACCATCCGGACTTGCGGTCACCGTTGTGACCAACCCGGACGTGTCCTGTGCCGACCGGGTCGTCGAGGTTGCCGGTGTCGTCGCGCCATCCGACGAGGCAGCCCGCGAGTTGGTGTCAGGAACGGTGGTGCCGGAAGCCGGGGACTGGGCAGGCGAGCGAGGCGTATTTGAATCGGGCGATGGGGTGGGGGGGGTGGCACCCGCATTGCCAGGAGTCGGCACCTTGGAAACACTTGTCACGGCCACCGTTGCCCGGATCACCGTCGCCGCGGTGCCTGTCGTGGGACGAGGCGGAACGGTTGTTGCAAGCGGGGTGCGCCTCACCTCAGTGGAAACTGGCACACCGGGAACCACACGTTCGGGAGGTGCAACAACCCCACCAGGCGGAGTCGGTTCCGAAAGCGACCGCGTGGTGAACCGATGATCCAGGGGGCGGACGAGTGCGCGGCCCTCAACGCTCCGGGCGCTTCCATCCAGGGTGACCAGGTAGGTCATGGACGGCATCAGGTCGTACCGTGGGGTCACGACAACCAACTGGCCATTCCATTCGAAATCCAGAGGCACCGTCAAGACCGCGCTGCCACCCGGAAACAACGGTGAGGCGTCGGGAGTGAACCGAAGATTCGTCTCAACCGAGACGACATCCATCGGTTGGCTGAACCGAACCGTGACGGTAGGGCGAAGCGGGGCCGGGCGACCCGCGGAGGGCATCAGCGCCTCGGTGATGCTCGGGCCATCGTCCGCGCTACGCCAGACCGCCAGTATCGCCTGCGCCCGGGTAGTCAATGAAGCAATGGCTTCGCCGTTCGGAGTGTCAACGTTCCCGGCAATGGCGAGACTGCCGGTGGCCAAGGCAAGCACAAGCGCGGTGGACGCGACGAACCGGACCGGCATCGACCACCGGGCAAGGGTCCCGCGAAGCGCAACGGTTGAGCCACGTATCCACCGAGATGGCGACCATCCGCGTGGAAGCGGGCGACGGGAGGAATGATCGTCCCCGGCGCTTGCCGATCCGTCTTGCGGTCCGGTGGCAACACCTGCGGGATTGACCACCTTCTCCGGTACCGAAATGCCAGAGTCAACGATGGCCCTGACAAGCGCCGTCGCGAGTGCCCGACCGGACGGGTAGCGACCTTCGCGCGTTTTTGCGAGGGCACGATAGAGGACGTCGGCCACTGGTGCCGGGACCGCCGGGTCAACCACATCCGCCCGAGGCACCGGCTGGTGCACTTGAGCATGCATGATCGTCATCGCCTGTTCACCCCGGAACGGTACGGATCCAACGATGATCTCGAACAGGACGACACCGAGCCCATAGAGATCGGTGCGGCCATCAGCCGCCCCGCCACTCGCCTGTTCCGGCGCCATGTACGAGGGTGTCCCGGTCACGTACCCGGTGACAGTCAGGTGCAGGCTTGTGCCCGTATCGAAGACGCGTGCCAGACCGAAGTCCCCAAGGACGTACCGGCCGTCCGAGGCAAGCAGGATGTTGGATGGCTTGATATCCCGGTGCAAGACTGATGACGCGTGGGCCTCGTCCAGGGCGCTACCGATCTGGGTGGCGATGGCAGCGGCAAGCCGGCACCGGTTGCGCAACTTCCGGGGCGCGCGCATGGCAACGTCGAGGCTGCCACCACCGCAATACTCGGTGACCAGGTACGAGTAGCCTCCCGCAAGGCTCGCGTCGATGGGCGCATGTTCGCCCGTATTCGACCCGTCCGGACCCAACGGCCCGTCTTCCGACCCATCCGATTCGCCACTGTCGTAGACCGCAAGGATGTGCGGGTGACGCAACCGCCGGATGAGTTCGACCTCTTGGCGAAACCGGGCACGGAACTCGGTTGAACCCGCGAATGCACCGGCGATCAGTTTCAGCGCGACGTCATTGCCGGGAGGCGCCACACCCCCGCCATTTGCGATCGCATCTCGGGCGCGGGTGTCGCGGGCACGGTAGACCACGGCGCTGCCACCGCGTCCGACCGTTTCGAGAATCTCGTACGGACCGATACGCCGGGCGGGCCGAGGCCGTGGAGCCACACTTCCCGTCATCTCGCCAACCAGCCTGGTTCCCAAACTTCCCGATGGTCGCCTTCAGGCCACGAGTGAACGAGGGTTTGCTCCATCGGGAACACCGTCTGAGCCGCCATTTCGATCACCCACTCGAAGGGTTGGGAGAACGCGCAAGGCGACGCGTTGGTAGCACTTCCCGGCCTAGAGGGTACCCGAACTCCCCGCCAAAACGACTTCCGGCCATGTGGCAAACCGGACAAGCGAAGCGCATATGAATCAGGTGGTGTGGTTGGTGCAGAGCGAAGCGTATATAAATCAGGGGGCGATGGGGTGGGGCAGTGCGAAGCGAATATAGATCAGGGGGCGATGGGGTGGGGCAGAGCGAAGCGCATATGAATCAGGGGGCGATGAGGTGGGGTATGGGACCGGTACCGTCTACCGATCACGCATCACAAGTCGAGCACTGGCCACCACCGGGAGGAACCACACCATGACAGAAGTTCGACACACGTTGCCCCAAGATTTCCGCCCGATGACCGCCCCTGCTGAACCCTCCCGTCGACACAGACCCGGTAAGCGAAGCGTATTTGAACCAGGAGGCCTGGGGTGGGCTTTGCGAGCCTGCGAGTATATAAATCTGGGGCGAAGGGGCGATTGGGCTGGGAAGCCAACGTGGTGGCGCCCGATCACACGCGGACTGGGAGGATTTTCCGTCACCGTCGCGGTCACGGCGGCTGTGGCATACGCGTCACTGAACCTAGGGGGCACCAGCAACGCGCCTTCACTTCAAGGCTCGACGTGGCTGGGAGTAGCCTCGGCTGCACCCATCGCACCCCAGACCGCCACGGCATCGGGAATAACGGTGACCGGGGAAAGCAGTGTCACGGTGCAACCAGACGTCGCCTACCTGACGATGGGCATCCGGACGGAAGCCCGAACGGCGCGCGAAGCGACCGACTTGAACGCGACGCAGGCAAACGCGGTCATTGACGCACTCAAGCGTGCCGGGGTGCCGGTTGGCGGGATCCGGACATCAGGACTTTCGCTCAACCCGATCTTCACACCCCGGCCCCCGAATGACAATCGCCCACCGGCAATCTCATCCTACGAGGCGATCAACCAGGTCTCGGTGACCATCGATGACATCTCCCGAGCCGGCGAAATCTACGACGCCGCGGTCAATGCCGGTGCCAACAGCGCGGGAAGACTTCTCTTCGGGGTGCGGAATGAACGCGACGTCACCCGACAGGCCCTTGAACAGGCAGCATCGGATGCGCGAGGCAAGGCAGACGCAATCGCCTCCGGGCTTGGGATCAAGGTGACTGGCGTGGCAATGGCGTCCGATGACGGCGCCGGGGTCGTCCGTCCTGAGACCTCGGACATGGTCGCGCCACGCGCCTTGGCAGCATCAGCAGGGCCCCCTACGCCCGTCCAGTCTGGCGAACTTACCTTCCGGGGGCGCGTGCGCGTGACGTTCGGGACCTCGAACTGACCGGCGTGCAATCCACTCTTGTGACCCGATACCTGCGACGTACCGATACATCACAGGCTAGGCGTAGGTACGTCAGGCTCGGCGAAGGCGTGGGTGAATCGGTGCGGTTGAGAGGCAACGGCCGATGAACCCAGTGGGATGGATCCTGCTTGACCTGCTGGTCATGTTCGTCGCGGCCAAGGTCTTCGCCGAGGTGTGCGAACGCATCAGGCAACCGGCAGTCATCGGGGAGATCCTTGCTGGGGTGATGCTCGGGCCGCATATGCTCGGTTGGATCGGGGTGCCGAGAGCGGCGTTCACACTCGCGTTCGGGAGCGACGCACAGGCCGCGGGGCACGCATTCGACCTCGTGATCCACACGGTCGCGGAACTTGGCGTCGTCATCCTGCTGTTCCACGTGGGTCTCGAGACGCGACTTTCGGACCTGACCCAGACGGGGCCACGCGCGGTTCTGGTGGCAATTGCCGGGATCGCCGTGCCGTTCGGTCTTGGATTTTCCTTCATGGCGACGGTGCAAGAGAGCGCACTGGTCTCGGTGTTCACCGCAACCGTGCTGGTGGCAACGTCCGTCGGCGTGACGGCGCGGGTGCTGCGCGACATCGGGGCGATCTCACTGCCGGAAGCCCGGGTGATCCTTGGGGCAGCGGTGATCGACGACGTGCTCGGGATGGTGGTCCTGACGGTCGTGGGAGCGATGGCCGGGGCAGGCGCGGGCATCTCGGTGTCACCGGACGCGCTCATCCGGATTGGCGTCGTCCTCGTCCAGACAGCCGCATTCATCGCCTTCGTGGTGGGGGTCGGCCGCCGGGTGATCGGCCGGTACAGCGTTCACCTGGATGCGCTGAAGTCGCCCGGGGCACCGTTCACATTTGCGATCGGCATCGCGCTCGCGCTGGCGGTTTTGTCAAGCGCACTTGGCCTGGCTGCGGTGGTCGGGGCATTCCTGGCCGGGATGATCCTTGCCGAAGCACGCGAACGCTACCAGCTCGAAGCCCAAGTGCGGCCCCTCTCGCAATTGTTCGTCCCGATCTTCTTCGTGGCAACCGGCGCCCAGATGGACCCGATGGTCCTTTCAAACGGGTCGACCGCGCTGCTCGCCGGGGCACTCACGGTCCTGGCGATCGTGGGGAAGATCGTTGGCGGGGCGGTCGGGGCGATTGGCATGCGTACCTCGGTTGGTACGGGGCGGACGATGGCAATCATCGGCATCGGCATGGTCCCGCGCGGGGAGGTCGGACTGGTGGTAGCCGGCATCGGACATGTCCAGGGAATCCTGAATGACACCACGTTTTCGGCACTGATCGTGATGACCTTGGTGACCACACTCGTTGCCCCGCCCGCACTCCGCGCACTGCTCGCGAACGACCCAAGGCTTGCGCCGGCCTTGGAAGGGGAGGCGGTGTCGCAAGAGTAGATGTGGCTGTTCCACCCGCGGGCATCCCACCACCCCACCTGATGTACATACGCTTCGCTCAAGCCGTCTACGGAGGAGAGTGCTTGAACGGCATCAAGGCCGTGAGAGAGGCCAATGCCCGACAGTGGGGGGGTCATCTGCCCGCCACGCCCTCCGGGACAACGAAGGTCAGTGGCGACCCTTGCCCAGATCGTCGAGGTTCAACTTGTCGATGATGTCCTTGAAGACCGCGAGTTGCTCGTCGGCAATCCGTTCGCCAGTCTTCTCCATTTCCTGACCATCGACCGAACGCTCCTGACCTTCGGGAACTACCGCCCCCCGCTGGAGGACAGCCTCGTCGACAAAGATCGGGACACCAACCCGGACGGCAAGGGCGATCGCGTCAGATGGCCGGGAGTCCACCTCGACATGGCGTCCGGCAACATCGAGGACGATCCGCGCGAAGAAGGTCTCGCCGGTCAGGTCGGTCACGATGATCTTGGTGACCCGACCGCCGAGGGCAGTGATCACGCTTGCCAGCAGGTCATGGGTAAGGGGGCGAGGCACCTCAAGGTTCTGGAGGCGCATGGAGATGGCGTCGGCCTCGGCAACACCGATCACGATGGGCAGGTAGCGCTCGCGTCCAGTTTCCTTGAGGACGACGATACGGTGCGGGGCGAGAAGGTTCTGGCGAATGCTTTCCACAACCATTTCGACGGCCATCTTGCTCACCCCTCCCAGTCACCCGTGACTGAATACGCTTTTAGGCCAGCCCCACCCCATTACCCCCTGACTGGTATGCGCTTCGCTCGGTGGGCAACCGGGTTCAATCAGGCAGGGCGGTCGGAGGAATACCTCATGGCTCCCCATGGTCCCCACCCCATCGCCCGTGATTTGCATGCGTTGCGCTTGGCCCACCCAGACGGCTGATCTTGATGCGCTCGGCGACGTGCCTGACGTAAATATAGGACTGCCGAACCCACAACGCAACGGCCATCACGGTTCAAAACCGCACATCCGCCGCACTTTGGGATGAAAGTGCGGCGCGAGGCGGTCAGATCACGTCCAATTGGAAGGCATCGTGCAGGGCGCGGGCGGCGATTGGCACCTGCGATTCATCAATCAGGCAGGTGATCCGGATCTCGCTGGTGGTGATCGAGACGATGTTGCAGTTTGCCTCCGCAAGCGCCCTGAACATTCGAGCCGCGTAGCCCGGATTGGCCACCATGCCGGACCCGACGATGCTGATCTTGGCAAGGGTTGCCGAATGGGTAACGGCCTGTGCCTGCATCTCGTGGGCCACCGGCTCGATGATGCGCAAGGTTCGTGCCAGGTCGGTTCGCGATACGGTGAACGAAATATCCGTCACGTTCTGGTGGCTGACATTCTGGACGATGACGTCGACGCTGATCGCTGCTGCCTCGATCGGTGCAAAGATGCCGTGGGCGATACCGGGCCGGTCCGGCACGCTGACGATGGTGATCCTGGCAACATCGGTGTCGTGGGCAATCGCGCGGACCCGTTCCCGCCCTTCGAGTGGCATGGCATCTCCTGTGACGATGGTGGTGCCGGGCGCCTCGTGGAAACTTGACCGCACCACGATGGGCATCCCGTAGGTCTCACCCAATTCGGCCGCGCGCGGATGGAGGACCTGCGAACCGGCGCGGGCAAGTTCCAGGATTTCCTCGTACGAGATGAAATCAAGCTTGCGGGCCTTCGGCACGACCCGCGGATCAGCACTGTAGATGCCGTCGACGTCCTTGAGGATCTCGCACTGATCCGCACCAAGCGCAATCGCGACGGCGACGGCGGTTGTATCGGATCCGCCCCGTCCGAGGACCGCGATGTCCTGATCTTCGGTCCACCCCTGGTAGCCCGCGATGATCGGGATGGCTCCGGCATCGAGTTCACGATGAATGCGAGTGGGGTCGATGTCGAGAATT
>Ga0214919_10007732_pt1 | contig 14408 bp, 13 predicted proteins | sample LL1503_MetaG_FD_177994 | JGI IMG/M metagenome (GOLD analysis project Ga0214919, IMG submission 177994) | Freshwater microbial communities from Lake Lanier, Atlanta, Georgia, United States - LL-1503 | ecosystem: Environmental > Aquatic > Freshwater > Lake | place: USA: Georgia | collected...
GGACAGGCGAACCAGTTCGATGTCGGACTCGCGGCCGAGGATTTCCTCCGCGACCGGATCGGCCCAGTTTTCAAAATAAACCAGCTTCTTGCGCAACGAGCCGCTATTCACCTTGGAATCCATAAAAGTTTCCTGATCCCATACTAAGTTTCTCTATTAGAAACGTCATTTCCTAATCGAAAAATTTTACCACCGGCGATTGCAAAGTCAACGTTTTCCGGCGCTGGCGCTTCAGCGGTCCACCCGATAGCGCAGCAGTTTGTCAGGGTCTAGCGTCAACCCGAGTCCGGGCCGTTGGTCGAGTACCAGTTCGCCATTCACAATCGGGGGCGGGTCCACAAGGATGTCCGCACCGAGGTTGAGATGGAAGCAGAGTTCGGCTGGCAACGCACTGGTGGCCCGGTGCGCAGCACAGAAATGCGCCCCCGCCAGCACACCAATGCCACTGTCGCCCTGGCTGCCGACCAATGGTCGGATCCCGTGCGCAACGGCCAGCCCGAGGATGTCGCGCGACAAGCGGTAGCCGGTGCGCGCCACCTTGATGCTGACCAGGTGGATAGCTGCGTTCATGGCCTCGCGCGCGACCTCGCTCAAGGTTCGGCAACTGTCGTCTCCCAATATGGGAATGGCCCCGTGTTCAGCCACCCGGCGGCGCGCCACCGTGTCGGGCGTGGGACACGGCTCTTCCGCCCACGCCACCTTGTGTGCGGCGGCCATGGCGAGCATATTGAGCGCATCCTTCTCGCTGAAGGCCTCGTTCCCATCGACGTAGATCAGCGCATCGGGAAGGCGCGCGCGGATGGCGGCAAGCGACGCTGCGTCCTTACGCGGGTCCACACCCACCTTGACCTTGAATGCCGTGACGCCGTGCGTCTCGTGCATCTGCGCGCACTCGTCCGCCATCTCCTGCGGCGTCGAATACCCGCATACGTAGGTCACACGGACGCGGTTCGTGTGACCGCCGAGCAATTTGAAACAGGGTTGTCCCACGGCCTGCCCGATCAGGTCGTGCAGTGCGATGTCGATGGCACCTTTGACGGTGTTGTTATTCGCGGTACGGTCCAGAATTCCGCGAATGCTGTCGGTACGGAAAGGATCCAGACCGACCAGCGCAGGCGCAAACCACAGGCGCACAGCCTCGACCATAGACGCCTGCGACTCGCCATACAGGTAGGGGCGCGACGGCGCTTCAGCGCGGCCAACCAAGCCATCGTCCGTATGGATCTCAACCAGCACATGTTCGGTTGAAGCCATGCTGCCATGCGCGAAACCGATGGCACGCCGCAAGGGCAGCGTAAACGGTACCGTGGCGATGGAGCTTATTTTCATGGCGATCGCTCAGGCAATACGGAAACGTTCGATCGCATCAGAGTTGAAAGCCAGGCCCAGTCCGGGGCTGTCTAACGGACGCATGCCCCCCTCGACCAGCTTAGGGGTTTCCACGAACAGGACTTCCCACCATGGGACGTATTCGAGGAACGGCGCGCTCGGCGTGGCGGCCAGCAGATGAATCGAGATTTCGGGAAACACATGGGGCACCACCGGCTTACCCCAGGCGCTGGCCATGGCGGCCACCTGCATCCACGCCGATATGCCACCGACGCGTTGCAGGTCGATCATCGGTATGTCCACGACATTGCCCTCCAGCAGGCGACGAAAGCCGCGCAGCCCGTAATCGTTTTCGCCCGCGGCGATCGGCGTGTCGAGAACCGAAGCGATGTGGGCCATGCCGTCCAGATCGTCGAACAGAACCGGGTCCTCGATATAGAACAGATCGAAACGCTCCAGCTCACGGCCCACCTTTATCGCCCGGTCCACCGTCCAGCCCTGTACCACGTCCACCATCAAGGTGACGCCGGGGCCCACGGCGTCGCGTACCGCTTCCACGCGGGCAATGTCGTCATGCCAGTCTTTGGCGCCGCAGCGCATCTTGATCGCGCGAAAACCCGATGCCATATAGGCCTTTGCCTCGGCCACGATTACGTCGATCGAGTCCGACAGGAACAGACCACCGGCATAGACCGGAATGCTGCGCGATTCGCCACCCAGAAGCTGCCAGACCGGACGGTTCAATACCTTGCCAGCAATATCCCACAAGGCGGTGTCTATGGCCGACATGGCGATCGTGACCGCCCCCGCCTTGCCAAGGAAATTGGCCTCGCGTTCCATGCGGGCGTACACGGCGGCGCGGGCCAGCGCGTCCATGCCACCGACCAGCGACACCATGTCTTTTACCAGCGACACGAGCGCCTGGGCGCGCTGCACGCCAAAGCACCAAAGGTAGGCGATGCCGGTGATGCCTTCGTCGGTATGCAGTTCCACCAGCACGTTGTCGACGTTCACGATGTAGTGGATGGGCGTGCGGATCGGCCGCTCCAGCGGGATACTGATGATGCGGGTCGTGACGTCGGTTATGCGCATGGCTCTGTCCACTATGGTTAGAAAAGTTGCCAGAGCTGGTCGTCGCTCATGATGCTTGCCGGTGACCCGTCGAACACCTTGCGTCCGGCCTTCAGTACCGCCACGCGGTCGACCATGCCCAGCAGGCGGCGCACGTTCTGGTCGACGATCAGCACCGAAATGCCGAAGCGTTCGCGCATCTCCACCACGCGCCGGAAGACCTCGTCCACCATCACCGGCGATAGCCCGGTGGACGGCTCGTCCAGCATCATGAGGCGTGGCCCGCGCACCAGCGCCAGCGCCAGCGCAACCATTTGCTGCTGCCCACCGGACAGTTTTCCGGCAGGTTGCGCAAGCCGCTCGCGCAGGATGGGAAACATGGCGAAAACTTCGTCCACACGCGCTGCCGCCCCGGGGCCCGCTGCATTGACCGCGATGTCCAGGTTCTCGGCTACTTTGAGCGAGCGAAAGGTATTGCGGCCTTGCGGTACGAAGGCAAGGCCGCGCGCCACGGTCTGCGCCACGTGCCCGGCATCCACCGCCTGGCCGTCGAACACGACCGAACCGCTGGTGCACGGCGTGAGCCCCAGGGCGGCGCGCATGAGTGTCGTCTTGCCGGCACCGTTGTGGCCAACCAAAGCCACGATTTCCGCCTTGCCGACACCGAGCGAAACCCCATGCAAAACGTCTTTTTTGTTGTAGCCGACGACCAGGTCACGCACGTCTAGCATCATTTTGCGCCCCCCGTGCCGAAGTAGAGGTCGCGCAGTTCCGGGCTGCGCTCAACCTCGTCGGTCGTACCCACGGCCTTGACGACACCTTCAGCCAGAAACACCACGCGGTCGCAACAGCCGCGCACGATGTCTAGGTTGTGTTCTATTAGCACGATGGTCGTGCCCGGCCGGCGCAGGCGCGTGACCGTGTCGATCATCCCGAGATGCGAAGTGGGATCCAGTCCGGCGGTGGGTTCATCCAGCAGCAGCGTCGTGGCGCCGCTGGCCATCAAGCAGGCGAACATCACCAACTTTTGCTCCGCATAGGAAAGGTCTCCGCCATATTCCTGTGCACGGTCGGCCAAGCCCAAAAACGCGAGATGTGCCGTTGCCTCCTCGGCCCACGCCCGCCTGACCGAGGGCGGCGTGCACAAGGCACGGGTCAGGCCTCCATTGACTTCGGGCCGCGCCAGCACCACGTTGTCGACCACCTTCAGATCGTGGAATATGCGCGTCTGCTGGAATGTGCGGCCTATACCCAGGCTCGCCACGCGGTGCGGCCGCAACCCGGTAATATCGCGTTCGCCGAAAAACACCCGCCCCTTGGTCGGTGAGAGTACGCCCGTGATGAGGTTGAACAGCGTGGTCTTGCCTGCGCCGTTCGGTCCGATCAGGCCCACGATCTCACCCGGCTGGAACGAGACACTGACGTCGTCGATGGCGGTCAGCCCGCCGAAACTCTTGGTAAGGTGGTCCAGCCGCAGCATCATTCGATCCCGCCGCGTCCACCGGCCAGTCCGCGCGGGCGCACGAAACAGAACACCATCAGCACCATCCCGTACACAACCTGCCGCAGCGGGCCGAGCGTGGCGCTGTCCAGCGGCAGAAAGCGCAAGGCCTCGGGCAGCACCACCAGCACCACCGCGCCCAGAAACGGACCCCACAATGTGCCCATGCCGCCGATGAGCACCATCGAGAGAATGAGGATAGAAGCGTGCACATCGAAAGTTTCGGGAGACACGAAGGTAATGTAGTGGGCATACATGGCACCCGCAAAGCCGGCCGCCGCGCCCGACACCATGAAGGCCTTGATCTTCAGCGCCACCACCGGCTTGCCGAGCGCCTGCGGCACCAGTTCGTCCTCGCGTATGGCCTTGAGCAGCAGGCCGAACGGCGAGCGCACCAGCACCAGTATGAACAGGATGACCAGCGCCGACAGCACGCTGTACAGCATCAGGTAGGAGGTGTTGGAAGTAATTTCCGTCCCAAAAAGGCGCGGGCGCGGAATACCGCGCATGCCCGCCGGCCCGCCGGTGATGCCGTCCAGGTTCAGGTACAGCGCATGCAGAACTTCCTGCACACCAAAGGAGGCCAACACCAGGTAGTGGCCGCTTACGCGCAGGGACGGAATCGCTATCAGCAGGCTGATCAGGCCACCGGCCACCATGGCTGCCAGGCTCCCGCCCCAAAAGCCAAAGCCCAGCGACTTCGCCAGGATGGCGGATGTATAGGCACCCATGCCGAACAGAGCGCCATGGACGATCGTGAACAGACCGGTATAGCCTATGAGCAGATCCAGGCTTACCGCCAAAAGGCCAAAAATCACCACCACCACGAGCACACCGACAATGTAGGTGGTCATGTGACGCTCACAGCGTGGTCTTGGGCAGCGAGCGGCCGAACAGGCCTGTAGGCTTGACCATCAAGAACAGCAGAATCAGGGCATAGGTGACCGCGGTCTGCCATTCGGTCGGCAATATGAAAGCCGCCAAACTCTCGATGATGCCCAGCGCCAGGCCCGCCACAGCCGCACCTTCGATGCTGTCTACGCCACCGAAGAACATGGCCATAGCCCCTGTCAGCACAGCCTGTATGCCGAAATAGGGCGAAATGCCGGAGCCGGACACGATGGACAAGGCCGCCGCGCACGGCAGCAACGCCGAACCAATGGCGAACGCCAGCATCTTGAGGCGGCCGGTGTCCACGCCATTGAGCAGCAGAAGTTCCTCGTTGTCGATCAACGCGCGCATGCGGCGCCCGTGAACGGAACGAAACAGGAACCAGAGATACAGCGCGACTACGATGGTCGCGGCCACAGGCGCCACCATCTGGCCGCCGGTGAGCAGCACGGGGCCAAAACTGAGCGTGGCCGGTACCGACACATCGATGCTATAGCCGGTGGGCCCGAAGCCCAGCACGACCAGGTTGTCGGCTATCACCATGGCGCCCAGCGATGCCATCACCATGACCAGGGATGACGCACCGCGCCGCTGCAGGGGCCGGTACAGCGCCACGATGGACAGCACACCCAGCACTGCCGCCGCGGCTATTCCCAGCGCTGTCGCCAGCGCGAATGGCAGTTTCCCGTACAGGCTGGCAGCCAGAATCACGTAGGCGCCGAGCGTGTATACCGCACCCTGTGCGAAGTGCCAAATCTTGGTCGTGGAGAAAATCGTCGCGAAGCTCAGCCCCAGAAGCGCATAGATGCTGCCCGCGAAGATGCCATTAACAAGCAGTTGGACAAAAAGCATTTACAGGGCGCCGGACAAGCCCGTGCTACTCAAGGCTTGACCACGGTGATGGTCTTGAAAACACCGCCCTCGATTTTGCGCACGGCAATGTCCTTCGCTACCGTTCCATCATCGCGAAACACGTTTTCACCCATGATGCCGGGGAAGCGCCGGATGGAGTAGATCCTGGCGCGCAATGGCTCGCCGCTGGCGCCACCGTTTTGCTTCATAGCCTGAGCGACGATCATGACAGCGTCGTATCCATAGCCGATATAGGGGCTGGTCGGTTTTTCCTTGTACTTCGCTTCATAGGCCTTGACAAAGGACATGACCGCCGGGTCCTTGCTGTCCGGGTCGAAAGCGGTGGTGGTGTATACGATGTCGTTGGCCGAGTCACCAGCGGCGGTCATGAAGTCCTTGCTTTCCACGGCCGCGTAGGATAGGACCGGCACCTTGGGGGCGAACTGGCGCACCTGCTTGACCGCGAAGGGAAGCTCCGCGGGCGTACCCACCACGTAGATGGCATCCGGACTGGTCGAACGTATCTTGGCAATCTGAACGCCATAGTTGGTCTCGTTGGACTTGAAGGCTTCCTGCGTCGTAACGGTGCCGCCGGCGGCCTTGAAAAAGTCGGCTAGCGCGGCCTGGTTGAATTTTCCGGTGTCGTTGTTCACATACAGCGTGGCGATCTTGCGGTACTTCAAGGTGTTATAAGCGTACTTGGCCAGCACCGAGGTGTCGAAGTCGGACAGCTGCATGGCGCTGAAGGTGAACTTTCCGATGCCGGCCATGTTGGGCGACTGCGCACCGACATTCACCAACACCAGCTTACGCTCGTCTGCCATCGGCGCAATCGCCTGCATGACCGAGCTGCCACCCGACAGCAGCACGTCCACCTTGTCGACGTTGGTGAGCTTGTTGAAGCCTTCCACGCCCTTTTGCGGAATCCATTGCGAATCTTCGGCCACGATGGTGAACTTCTGCCCACCCGATGCCGCCAGCTGCTCCGCCGCAATCTCAGCGCCGTTGACGATCCATTGCCCGATCTGCGAGCCCAGTCCGGACAGGCCCAGCAAGGCGCCTATCTTTACCGGTTTGTCGCTTTGCGCACTGGCTGGTAAACCGCATGCTAGCAAGGCAGCCGAAACCAAGCCGGTTGAAAGAATCCCGCGGCGTTTGATGGGTGAAGTCATGTTGTCTCCTAGTCAAATTGAGTGAAACAAAAAGCTGTTTCGCACGGTGTGGTCAAAACGCAGCCTGCCGACGCATGCCACCAGTAACAAAGTTTCCTCAAGAGAAACGGTGTTTCTTTTTGTTCGCAAAGTATAGCTTCCGAAACTACAATGTCAACGAACGAGAAACGCTCTCTAACGAACTGAGGGACAAGCATGCCGGCTTCCGACACAGCGCAAAAATCATTCCCCACGTATAGCGAACTACTGCAACGCAGCGACGCTCCACCCGGCTCTTCGTGGGGGCTTTTCGGCGAAGACGACGAAGTCGGCATGGTCAACTTCGTCACCCCTGAATGCACCCGGTACGCGGCGCAACTGGTGAAACGCGGCGTCTGCTTCAACCTCGACAAATCGCTGGACGCCTTCAGCCCGCCGGTTGCGCGGCACCGCCACAAGCCGCGCCACACCATGTTCTGCAATAGCACGAACCACCGCGACGACTACATCGACAACTTCTATCCGCAGGGAACGACCCAAGTCGACAGCCTGCGCCACTTCCGGCATGGAGACTACGGCTTTTACAACGGCGTGCGCGATGAAGACGTGGTGACCGGCTCACCCACCTTGGGCGTCAACCGGTATGCCGAACGCGGTATCGTCGGGCGCGGCGTGTTGATCGACATCGAACGCTACCTGGCGCAACGCGGACGCAAGCTGGACCACCGTGCGGGCGAAGCGTTTCCGGTCAGCCTGCTGGACGATGTCGCGGCGGCCCAAGGCGTACGCTTCATGAACGGCGACATCCTGCTGATGCGTACCGGCTGGCTGGCCTACTACTTCAACGAGATGACGGACGCCGACCGGGTGCTGCTGCCGACGGCATTGAAGAGCACGGGCCTGCTGCAGGCCCGCGAAACCGTTGCATGGCTTTGGGACCACCGGATCTCGGTGGGCGCCTCGGACAACGCTGGCTTCGAGGCAATTCCTTCGGTGGCGCAATCGCCTTTCGTGTCCAAGCGCGACCAAGCCGCCGGCGCCGACCCCATCCACGCTGGACTAATGCACCCTACGCTAATCGCCCTGATGGGCCTTTGCATAGGCGAGTTGTGGGACCTAGAGGCACTGGCCGCCGACTGTGCCGCAACCGGCGTATACGAATGCATGCTCAGCTGCAAACCGATGAATATCACCGGCGGCGTGGGGTCACCCGCCAATGCCATCGCTATTGTGTAGAACACTTCGCTTCGCTCTCGCCATCCGTACCACTCCCGAAAAAGTGAGCGCACCATGATTCTGAATCGCCGAACACTTGTCACTATCGCCATCGCCGCCCTTTGCGCCACCAGCGCCTGGAGCCAGACCACCTACCCCACCAGGCCGATCAAACTGCTGATCGGTTTCGCGGCGGGTGGCCCGCTCGACACTTACACGCGCATACTGGCGCAGGATATGTCCAGCGCGCTCGGCCAGAGCGTGGTGGTGGAAAATCGACCCGGCGCAAGCGGCCAGATCGCGACTGACGCGGTGGCCCAGGCCGAGCCCGACGGCTACACCTTGCTGTCTACCGCCTCGACCTTCATCGTCAACCCCATCCTGCTGAACAAGCCCAAGCCCGATCCCCTGAAGGATTTCGTCGCGGTGTCGCACACCGCCGTGTTGCCGACCGTGCTGGTGGTGCCGCAGGATTCGCCGGTAAACTCGCTGCAGGACCTGATCAAACTGGCGCGCACCAGCAACGTGTCGTATGCCTCGGCCGGCACCGGTGGGCCGGCGCATCTCGCCGGCGCACTGCTCGCTCACAGCACCAGTACGACGATGACCCATATCCCCTTTCGCGGCGCGGCGCCGGGCTTGGCCGAGGTTATGGCGGGCCGCATCAGCTTCACCTTCTACACCATGTCTGGGCTGAAGGAATACGTGGCCGCCAAACGCGTCAAACCCATTGCCATCACCGCAGCCACGCGTCATCCAGACTTCCCCAACGTGCCCACCATGACCGAAGCTGGCATCAAGGGCTTTGACGATGTTGGCGCCTGGTTCGGCATAGTTGCGCCCGCGGGCACACCGGCCGCCATCGTCACGCGGCTCAACTCGGCGATCGACAAATCGCTGGCTAGACCTGAAGTGCGTGAGCGCCTGGTCGGGCTGGGCATGTTGCCGGTAGGTGGACTGCCGTCGGTTTTCAAGACTTTCCTGGAGCAGGACTCGGTTCGCTGGACCGCGCTCATAAAGGCAGCCGACATCAAGGGCGAATAGGCGGCGCGTCATCTGATCAATTGCGTATAGGTCACCAATAACTGAACTCCAATGCAGTCTTTGGAGTGCAGGTACCACCGACGAACTGCGCGAACCGCGCAGCGGCGACTCCCGAAAGCCTTGTTCGAGTTTGTCGATTGATGAGCAGACGATGGCCTGACTTTTGCCAGAAATTGAGCGGCATTTGAAAAGAAGGGCGAAGGGCAGCATGTTCGATTTCATCATTGTGGGCGCGGGTGCAGCTGGCTGCGTGTTGGCCTACCGCTTGTCCGAAGACCCGCGCAACACAGTTTTGCTGATTGAGGCGGGACCCGAGGCACGAAACCCCTTTATCGGAATTCCCAAGACCGCCGGAAGGGTCCTGCTGAACCAACGATACAACTGGCACTATTCGGTCGAGGGGCAAGACTCCAACGTGTCGCCAGAAACCTGGGTTAGAGGGAAAGTCCTGGGTGGCAGCAGCGCCGTGAACGGCATGATCCATGTGCGCGGTCAAAGGGAGGATATTTCCGGTTGGGACGAGGCCGCGGGCAAGGACTGGGCTTGGGAGTCGGTCGCGCCAGCATTCGCCGCGATCGATACATGCTACGCGGAACTGGGTGGCCCGAGTGTTCTGGCGGCACTAGGAAAGTCACGTCTTTGCGAGGCGTTCCTCGCCGCCGCCGAAGCAAACGAACTCGAACGCCGTATCCATCTAGACGACAGCGAGAAGTCCGCATGCGGATACTATCGTTGGTCCATTGGCCATGGTCGACGGATCAGCGCAGCCGATGCATTTCTTCGTGCGGCCGCCCGGCGAAAGAACTTGTGCATCGCCACCAGCACCGTCGCAGAGCGGATTCTTTTTGACAAGCAGAAGGCAGTAGGCCTAGAGTGCCGGTCGAATGGAGAAAAGCGGCGTTATGCCGGAGCGGAGATACTTTTGTGCTCGGGAACAGTGCAAAGCCCGCAACTACTAATGCTGTCCGGAGTCGGGCCAGCAAGCGATCTTGCCGGTCTGGGTATCGACTTGGTGCACCATTCCCCTGGAGTAGGCCGCAATCTTCGCGAGCATCGCGCCGTACTGATGCAGTTCCGGGTCAATTCGGGCGACAGTCAGAACCGATCCATGCGAGGCCCACGATTGGCTTGGAACGCGACTCGCTATGCGATCGCACGATCTGGGCCGATGGCCGAGGGTTTCTGGGACGTCGGCGCGTTTGTAAGGGCAGGCGAGGGCCAAGGCCCGCCCGACTCGCAGATCATTCTCGGCCGTTTCGTCGGCGATCTCAAGACCAAGAAGTTAGCGACATATTTAGGAATCCAGTGCATCGGCTATCAACTTCGCCCAGAGAGTTGTGGCAGCATCCGACTTGCGTCGCCCAATCCACGCGAACCACCGCGCATCTTGCCGAACTATCTTGCGACAGATATAGATCGCTCCGTATCGACTCGACTATTCCGGCTGATGCGCCGGATCTTTTCCACGACCCCGCTCTCATCGCTGATCGAAGAGCAGGTGACCCCGAGCTTGACTGTCAACGACGATGAAGAAATAGCCGAAGCGTATCGTACCGGTGGCGTCTCTTGCCAGCACGCCGTGGGCACTTGCCGCCTGGGAGCAGATGGAGCAAGTGTCGTAGACACCCGTTTGAAGGTCAGAGGAACTACCGGGCTTCGCGTTGTCGACGCATCGATTATTCCGACCATGCCATCAAGCAACACGAGTTTGACCATCATGGCAGTCGCGTGGCGCGCCGCCGACCTGATCCTCAACGATCGCCAGGGACGCGCATAGTCCGAATTCTTCCCATCAAGAGAGGTAAGTCACCGTCCTGCCTGACCTTTTCGTTCACGGGGTGCGCGGCTACTGGATACATGCCGGGTTGATGGCTAGCAGTGCGAAGGCTTTGGCCTGGATCGATGTGGGTCGCCGGATCAATACGATCTTGGTGTTGGCGCTGAAGTGGGTGTGGCTATGGTTGATGTTGTAGGCCAGAGTGCCCGGATCTTTGAGAAAAGTTCGGAAAGTGTGCGGGGGTAATCCGCCATCGGCGCGTTTGCTTTTGTCCTTGTCCCGGGCTTGTTCGGAGCAACCCGCCTTGGTCGCCGCGTAGGCTAGCGCAGCGCTGGCCTCATCGATTTTCTCGTCATCGAATGGCAGGGGTTTCCAGCGCTCTGGCATGTGCCAGTCCAGGGAGTGGGCCAGCATGCATCGAAAGACGTCGGCGCCTACGCGATCTTCGCTGTAAAGGAACACTGGTCGCACGTTGAAGTCGACCGTCTTCATCGAACGAAAGGCGCGCTCCACATGGAGCCAGGCTTTTGTAGGCCGCACGGGCGCGTTGCCATCGAGCTCTGCCGCGCTCAGGTTGGTGCGGATCAGGTACCAGTCCTCGCTCTGCCTCGATGCCCTCGCTCCTGCGCCGGTCATTCAGCGCGCTCTTGGTGCTCGCGAGCTCGAAATATTTGATCTTGTTCCGCCGTCCGACAAAGTGCTGTACACTCATTTTTATAGAAACCTAGTTTCTTCTACAGAAACTCTTTTTACAATAGATTGGCATAGTTCAAGATGAACGATCGTCGTCACCCTTTTGCCTCCGGTGCCCCCATCAACACAAATGCCGCGATTGCTGAGCCTAGTTCGAATGCACGGTTCGGCAACAGGGTTCGCACCCTAGGCCGCGTTACGCGAGCGGCCGAGACGCTTTGGCTACGGGTTGCGACAGGCGCTCAATATGGGAAGGTGTGGGCAGTTCGCGGGAGCGGGTTCAAGACGCCAGTCTGCCCTGCCTTAAGTCGAGTTCGGGATCGCATCGGTCTCTGGCACAAAACCTGAATTCGGCGAACTCCATGCCCGTCATCACCACGATAGAAGACCTGCGGCAACTTGCCCAAAAGCGTGTTCCCCGGATGTTCTATGAATATGTCGATTCCGGGTCTTGGACAGAGGCCACCTATCACGCTAATGCGGACGATTTTCAAAAGATAAAGCTGCGCCAACGGGTAGCGGTCAATATCGAGAATCGAACGACGCGATCAAAAATGCTGGGGCAGTCCGTGTCGATGCCGGTAGCGATCGCTCCGGCGGGACTCACTGGGATGCAATGCGCGGACGGTGAAATCCTGGTGGCTCGGGCAGCTCAAGAGTTTGGCATTCCATTCACGTTGTCCACGATGAGTATTTGCTCGATCGAGGACGTCGCAGCGCATACCTCTGCGCCCTTCTGGTTTCAGCTCTACATGGTGAAGGACCGCGATTTTGTAAGGCGACTGATTGAGCGTGCGAAAGCAGCGAATTGCCCTGCCCTGCTGCTTGCGATGGATCTTCAGGTTGTCGGACAAAGACACAGGGACCTGAAGAACGCGATTCGCTCGCCTCGGCGGTTTACCGTTGCCAACATTCTCAACATCATGACCAAGCCGCGCTGGGCTTTGGGGATGCTCGGGACGCGCCGCCATGGTTTCGGAAATCTTCTGGGCCATGTGAAGGGCGTAGATGACATGAACGCACTGCGCCATTGGATTTCCCGAGAATTCAACCCCGCACTGGACTGGAATGATGTCGCCTGGATCAGGAGGCAATGGAATGGCAAGCTCGTTCTGAAGGGCATCATGGACATAGAGGATGCACGTTTGGCGCTCAACACCGGAGCGGATGCACTGATCGTGTCGAACCACGGTGGTCGGCAACTTGATGGAGCTCCATCGTCAATTTCCTCGTTAAAGACGATAGTGGATGCTGTGGGCGACAAGATAGAAGTTCACATGGATGGCGGCATTCGCTCAGGGCAGGATGTGCTGAAGGCGATCGCACTGGGTGCCAAAGGCACCTATGTCGGAAGAGCTATTCTTTACGGACTGGGGGCATTGGGCCAAAGCGGGGTTGCGATGGCCCTTGAAATCATTCGCAAAGAACTCGACGTCACTATGGCCTTGTGCGGGCAGACGGCGCTGCGGTCCGTCACCAGCAAGGCGCTACTTCAACCTGCGGCATGACGGATTGATGGCATTGTCGACAACGGGTTTTATGGAATACGCAACCATGGCGTAATCGAGGCGTATGCGTCGGTCGGGAAGGTTTTTATTTTTCTTGAAATGGAGCTTGCGATGTACAAAAATGCGATTAAGAGTCTAGTGCTGTTTCTGGTCACGCTGCTCGGCTTCGCGCCGCTCGCGCAGGGTCAGGATCAAACATTGAAGATTGGCGAAGTGCGATCGCTGACCGGACCCGCGAACTTTTACGGTATTCCGCAGAGCAGGGGCATGCAGTTAGCAATCTCTGAGATAAATGCCGCAGGTGGCGTGAAGGCTGGGGGAAAGGCCTATCGATTGGAGTTGGTCAGCCAAGACGACCAAGCCAGTCCGACGGCGGGAGTGGCCGGTCTGAGGAAACTGATGGCTGATGACGTGAGATTCATCGTTGGACCGGTGGTCAGCGGCGTTGCGGCCGCAATCAAACCGATCATCGAGAGCAGTCCGAACCTGACCCAACTCGTCGACGGCGCTACGGTTGACGGCATCACCAACGGAAAAAACATCTTTCGTCACCAAGCCGACATCTTCGCCTTTGAAGCACCGATGATCGCATTGATGAAGCAGAGGAAGTACCCCACGGTCGCGCTGATGACCGATCGATTCCACGCTGGAATGATGGGAACCGAGCAGTCGTTCGCCAATGCGCTGGAAAAGAACGGCAACAAGGTGGTTGCGCGGGAGTATCACAAGATCAACGACACGACCTTCAGCGCGCAGTTGACAAAAATAATCGCGTTGGCCCCCTCTGTTGTGATCATGCGGGGCTACGCCACGGAGACTGCCTTGATGGTCCGGCAGTCCCGACAACTGGGCTATACCGGCACCATTGCATGGGAAGGGGTAGCGCCGCCTTCGGCAGTAACGAAGAACATCGGCCCGGCGGAGATGGAAGGCGTGTTCAACAGTTTCCCCCCAACGGTGCAGGATCTGGCGCAGTTGGGCTCGGAAAAGGCCAAGCGTGTGGTTGAAGGCTACCGCAAGATGTTCAATGCGGAGCCAGGCGAGTTGACCGCCATTAGCTTCGACGCCGTATACATTCTTAAGGCGGCCATCGAGAAGGCTGGATCGATCGAAAATGCCAAGGTCAACGAAGCCCTGGCTACCCTGCGAGTTAGCGACGTCCGTGACCTCGTGTCTAACTACGATCCGCGCGAGGGGGGCCGCTTCTTTGATGCCACAGGTCAGGCGGCAATGCGTGGGGGTGCCCATACATGGCGCGGGGCGGGTTGGACGCCGATCCCCGGAATTTGAGGCTGGCATATGGTGTTTGTTATGGGCATGTCCCGGGATTACGCTGGCGACTGGAATCTGCTGCCGCCAAACTCATCACGCCGGCC
>Ga0214919_10007735_pt1 | contig 14403 bp, 30 predicted proteins | sample LL1503_MetaG_FD_177994 | JGI IMG/M metagenome (GOLD analysis project Ga0214919, IMG submission 177994) | Freshwater microbial communities from Lake Lanier, Atlanta, Georgia, United States - LL-1503 | ecosystem: Environmental > Aquatic > Freshwater > Lake | place: USA: Georgia | collected...
CTTACGAGATGACAGAAATGGCAGGGGCTTAAGACATGAGAACTACATACACGCTATGTGTCCGTAAATGGTTTAGGCAGGGCTCCTCCTACTTCACCATGAGGGTTGTTACCCCGACAGGCGAACAACTATTCGCCCCCTACCAGTACGGGCACGGCTACGCCACTGCCATTCACGAGGCGAAAAGGCTACTCACTGAGGCAGGGACACCAGCCCCCGAGGATGCTTATTTCATGGTAGATGAGGTGAACGTCAGTCGTAAGGCAGACATGCACAATGGAGGTCGTAAGTCATGATACGAGATAACGGTGATGTAGTTGAGGCGCTCCTCTGTATGGGTGCATGGTTTGTGCTCACTATCGCAAGCGTTTGGGTTATGGGGAAAGTGGAAGATATTTACGACAAAATTAAGGGAAGGTCTTAAGACATGGGAACAACATCACTCACCAACTACGAACAACGGGGGACACTCACATATGTCAAGCCCGACGGGGTAAACCTCAAAGACTCGGAAGGGTGGTTCTATATCCAAGGTTCTACCGTAGTGAAGCGCAAGATAGGGGGACGTAATCTCTTTGCGTTCTGTTCGGTGAAGTCGGTTTACGATTTCATCCCACACGAGGCACGGAAAGAAAGCGAGGCTTAAGACATGACAACGTTAGAACTTATGAAGAATATAGGTAAGGTCGGGGAGTGGGATGACGGCTCAGGTCTTAAGTACGACGTGACCATCATTGACAGTCGCTTGCGGTGGGGGTCGGTGGATTATCAGATAACTCCGAAGTCGGGTTCGGGTGCACGGTGGGTGTCTGGCTCGTCGTTGAGTCTTAAGACAGAGGAGGCGTGGTTCGTGTGACCTTGTTAGGTGCACCTTACATTAGGTGTTGGGTGTGCCTAACATTCTTAAGACAGAAGGGTTTTTTAGTGTGACAAAGTTCACAGTGGAAACGTGTAACAATTCAGATACACTAGGTGTTGTAGTCAAGGGGACTACACAAAATAAAAGGAGACATACAGATGGATAAAATATCTGTAACACAATTGCCTATCGGCATGGTTATCGGGACGGGGGTTTACTCAATCAACGACACGGCAACGATGACGATCACCAAGGTGACACATCACAAGAAGATGGGCATCGTGCACATTGAGGGAACCGACACCAAGACTGGCGAGCCGATGACGCTCCGCTACCTAGACGGTGTGGAGTTCTGCCTCTAAGGTTGAACGGTTAAGAAGACGGGTGACTAGCAGGCTCTCGGGTGCAAGCCCCGAGCATCCACTATCAGTAATCAAAGGGACTACTGATTAAACAAAAGGAGAACAAGAATATGGGTACAAGAAGCATTATCGCATTACAGACAAGACGGGGCTGGTTCGGGCGCTACGTGCATTGGGACGGCTACCCTCAGGGCGTAGGCGCTGGCGTGTGGCACATCGTGCAACGTGACGGGCTAGGTGAGGCAGTCAAGACTCTCATCAACGAGAACAAATCGTGGAGCAGTATCACGGCAAGCCATGAGAAAGACGACAGCGAGTTTCGTGAGTCGCTTAAGTGGGTCAGTGGTTACGGGTTCGCTCATAACGACCAAGAAGAAGGCTGGTACATCACCGACGACGACAAAGATAAAGGCGGTTGTGAGTACGCTTATGTCTTAAGTCGTGAGGGGATGGAGGTTCTCAAGATTGATTGGGATGGTTCGTGCACCTCTCGTGGGTTCTATTCGTGGGACAGCACACCCGACTTCGTAGCAGAGGCACAAGCATTGTTCGGAGCGTCAGCATGAACTACCAAGAACTACGGGACTACGCATTGCAGTGTTCTCTGGAGCATTTCTTGTGTTCCGACGACCTTATGGCGGATGGGAAAACACCAAACGACATACTAGAGATGCTGGAGAATGACGACCCCGAGATCGTTGTATGGGAACCATACGAATACTATGAACCGTCATCACTTGCGGAAGCGATTGAGGATATGCGAGGCGTGAACGTTTACAATTTCATGCACGTACTTACTCAAGTGAACGGTAAAGAGTGGGCGATTAACTTTAAGGGAAAGGCTTAAGACATGAGTAAAGTACATCGTGCTTACTACCGTAAGAAGAACCACATCCACGTGTATGCAGGGTTCATCGTTGGTGATGAATGGCAAGACGAATTAGGTAACCGTTGGTATGACTTCACTACTGAACACGGCTCTCACTTCGGTGCAGTGCCAGCAGAAGAGGTCACGATAGGGGAGTCGCTTACATTAGGCGGAAAGGTTAGGGCTTAAGACATGAGTACTTGCATACATTGTTCACGTACCATCACGGCTACACCTACAGGGTGGGCAGACCTCAACGCTACTGGCGACGACAAGATATGGAAATACATTTGCGATAAGAACACCGAAGACTTCCAAGCATTACACGAAACCGATTACTCAACATTCAACAAACAGGAGACACCATTATGGAAACGCATTTAACAATTACAATTACACACCCCGACGATGCACCTATCAACTGGTTCATGCCATACGTGCTCAACCAATACCTAAAGGACATCACTGCCGACATGGAAGATGGTTGGTCTATCCGATTGGAGGACGACGATGAGCAAGATTAGCCCCGACCATCCGTCTGTCTCAAGTACGGACATCATCACGCTTACGGTGGATGAGTTCATCCAAAAGTACAAGCCGATACCCAACCACATTTATCACGATGCTGGGTGTACTGGCTGGACAGACAACGACGAAGATAACGGTGTGATGTTTGAGCCATACGGTAAAGAGAAAGAGTTTGTGTTCTCGCAACCGAAGAACCTAGTGTGGTCATACGTGGACGGGCAGAACAACGGTATGTATATCACCAATACTTTCGTGGATTGGATGACCCCGATTGGCTACTTCGTGTGCACTGTGCCATACAATATCGCTACAGATATTCAGGTAGTGGTTCAACCTGACTGCTTAGAGGGGTGCCAATGCGAGCGATACTGTTCAGGAAACTAAGAGAGTTCATCCACTGGTATAGGTTCCGACCCCGATACATCATCACCCGTATCGTGCACCCAATGCTGACGGCTACGACTGGTTACTTAAGACTTGAGTACACACGTGATATGCCTTGGCGTTGGATGAAGAACCGCACAAAAGCAACGTCGTTTAAGTCACAGAAATTAGCGGAGATTACAGCACGGGGATGCGCCCTTGACCTGTATACTTCGTACAGAATTGAGAGGCTCTAGCCGTCCCTGCTAGACTCCTTTCATAGAAGTCCTCGCTAGGTTCGTCCCCTTCCCTAGCGGGGACTTCGCTTTTTCCATTCACGGTCAGCGATCAGGACACGACGCTCTGTTGGTGTCAGCCCACCCCACATGCCGTCATGTTGGAACGTTTCTACTTCGTACTTAAGTTGCGACTCTAAACATTCGCTGGTCACGGGGCAACGTTCGCAATATGTTTTCGCTTCAGCGTAGAGGGCTACGAGTTTGCCTTTGCACTCGCCCTTCTTGGTGTCGGGGAAGAAGATGTGATGCCCGACTCCTTGACACGCTGCGTCTTCTCCCCACCATGTGCGTCGCTGCATTATCGTTTCCGTTTCTTAGTGGGCTTGGCTGTAATTACTTTCTTATGACAGGAGCAGTCACACCCCACCACTTGTTCGGCTTTCCAAGTGGTGAGGGCGTTCGTTACTGTTCCGCAATGTGAGCAGATGTTCACAGACCTTGGTTGGTTCTGCGCCATACCGATGGTGAATGGTTTTCTTCTACTTCTGTCTTATGTTCGGAAGATGAGTAGAGCCTGAGGATGTGGATGCACGGGTCATCGCCATCTTCGTACTGCTGGTCTTCGTCTGCTGACGTTGGCATCCCGTCATGGGTGGAACAGATAGGTGCACCGACGAAACCGTTGATGATGCCTGCCTCCATCCATAGGTCAAAAGATATTTTAGTCCAGTCCATCAGAAGTCATCGTCTGTGAAGATGCTTGCTGATGGGAACGCCTTGGTGATAGTGCCCATTGTCTTTGCTGTTTGGTCTGCCATTACGACAGTCCAACGCATTGAAAATGCTACCTCGTCGGCAATCACCTTCGTGCTCTTGCCTTTGGTGCCGTCCTTCTTCGTGTACTCATCGGTTTCCATACGTCCAGTAACAATAACGGTGTCACCTTTTTTGATGGATGACGCTACGTTCTCGGCTAGTTGCCCGAACACGGTGATGTTATGGAACGTCACCTTTTTCTTTTCATCTTTGCCGTATGAGTCTGCGACGCTGAACGACAGGACGTTAAGTCCCGATGTTGTGACTCGCATCTCAGGTTCTTGGCTCACGTTGCCGTGAATGGTGATGTGGTTACTCATTTGATTCCCCTTTCAGGGTTAGTTGTTTTGTTTTGTTTGCTGCCTTACGACAGACATGGGTTGGTGGTTCTGCTGGTCGCACATGCAGGGTAACCCCGACATGGCAGACGTTACAGATCCACTCTGATCTTTTCTTTGTAGTCTTTGTTTCTTTTCTTACGACAGGTGTGGCAGTCTCGCCGTCCGTCTGCGTAGAAGTACGTGTTCGTTTCGTCATACAGATGTCCTTCGCTGCATTGGTTCTTGTTTTGATTATGGTGTCTGCCCCGATTAATGGTGTCTTGGCAGTTGTCTTTTTGTGTACCTGCTTGTAGATGAAACGGGTTAACGCATCGTGGGTTATCACATTTGTGTCTTACGACTTCAGGGTAGTAACCGTATGTGATGTAGAAACTGAAGCGATGTGCTGCTCTAGTTTTTCCGTCGTGGTAAAAGTTCCCGTAGCCTTCGTGGTTCTGTTTTGCTATCCACCACCAGCATTTTAGGGGATGGGTGTGCGCTACTTTTTTCCAGAACCTTTCCAAGTCTTTGTGTTCCACTGTTTCCATTGGTTACCACCGTGTGTTAGCGAGTAGTCGTATAGAAGTTTCGCTGCTTTAAGGTTAGTAAATGGGTCTAACAGATCAGAGGATTTGTGTACCAATTTCTTGTTTCTTAAGTAAGTAATCCAAGAGTAGTTGTTGATCTGGGTGAGTCCATAATCCGATGACCAGACTGAACCATCTGTTCTACGGTTGTGTCCTATGGACTTGGGGTTGCACCTTGACTCACGGTAAATGATGTAGTCCAGTGTCGGCAGGTCTTTCTTTTTGAAGCCCACCTGTAGGGCTAGTGCCATTGCTTTCGGACATTTGAATCCGTTAGAGGCGATTGTAGGGGTGGATAAGATGAATGTTGGAGCAGCGATTAGGGCTGCGATTAGGGGGGTCAGAGTGCGTTTCCGCATGGTGGCTCCTTTCATAGACGACAGGGGTTAGTTTGTTTCCATAGACCTCCAAGTGTTAAACGGATTAGATGAGTCTAGCAGGCAAACGAGAGATGACACATCTAGCAAGTGGCACCTCAATGAAGCGTTCACTCGCTGTGTATTTCGTTTGCTTACTTACGACAGGACTAGCCGACACGATGATGCCAGTAGTAACAAGAACATGAGAGCGTTCATTGTTCAGCATTGTGAAATAACTATTAGGCGTAGCAAACTTTAATTTGCGGGCAGAGAAATGAACAGCATCAAAAGGGAACTTTTCTCCTACCCAATTGTGTTTCACTTCTACCTCAAAAGAAAGTAAGTTGCCTTCATACAAAGCAAGAACATCAATGCCGTACTGGTCGGGGTTAACCCAAGCAGTGAACCCTCTACCTTCTAACCATTCAATGACATCGTGTTTAGCGTTGTCATCAGCGCCGTACATCTGTGCACTGAATGGCTTATGATTCTTCGTCATCCTTGTCACATTCGCATATCTCTAGCGACCAATGACAATCGTCACAACATTCATCACATTCGTTTTGTGCTATCTCACTGCCACATTCGCACCACTCATCGCCACAGCAATAGTCGCACGGTGACTCGCTTCGTGAATTGCATTTGCATCCCATCAGTAACCTGCTTCCTTAAGTAAGTCAACGAGTTGGCACACGGGCATGATCGCATACCAGTCTTTCACCTTGGTGGTGCCACGACGCTTCGCAATCACGGCACCAGTACCAGCATCAGCGTTAATCATTTCGTCTTCCAGTTCCTTTAACCATGCAGACAGGGTGATCTTGGCGTGGTCTTTCACTTCAAACACGATAGGTCCACACCCTGTGATGTCACCCTTGTCTAGGTTGCCGTGCAATGCACGACGTTCAGCGTAAGGGAACCCATTATCTTTCAGGTAGTTGACAACTGCTGTCTCTGCTGCTGTGCCTTTTTGTTTAGCCTTTGACATTGGTACCTCTCCGAAGACTGCTTGCTCTAGTGCATCACTAAATCGTTTAACTAAGTCTAGTTCGGGATTTCTCATCTTTCTTTTTCTCCTTGTCCCATAAATCTTGGAACCATAAGTCACCGTAAACTTCCCAAGGGTGCTTGCCCATGCTGATACAGAAGCGGTCAGCCCACCCGATAGTCACACCAGTCTCGCCATAAGTTTTCTCTAGCCGAGCCTTATTAGTTTTCTTGCTTTCGTCTAGGCAAGCGAGGATGGGTGCTAACGGTAAGCGTGGGCGTGGACGGTAACGGGTGGCATTGTATTTGCTACCTACTTCTTTGCATAGGTCACAACGACATCCATCTCGTTTGTATGTGTTTAGTTTCCCATGTCTTAAGTTCAAAACGGTTGTGGCTCCATCGCCTTGTATGCCTCACGGTTAAGTAGGCGACGGAACAACTCTGAACGGGAACACTTCTCCTGCTCGCATAGCATCTCAATGTATTGGAGTTGCTTGCTAGTAAGTCGTAACCCAACGATCTTGACTGATGGTTCAAGTGAGTCGGGGTCAACGGTTCGTTTGTTAGCCATCATGCACCTTCCTTAAACTCTTTGAGTTCTTTGAACGCTGCACGTAGGGCAGGGATGTCGGAGTCTTTGATGTCCCCGTTCCAATCCAAGCCTGCGTTCTGTGCCATGACTTCGGGTGCGATACCTGCCTTGGCGCAAGCAGCCTGTAGTTGCTGGCGTTGCTCGTTGCTAATCAACCCGTCTGCTGTAGGTGCTGGTGCTGCCTTAGGTACGGGCTTGTTGGTAGGTGCAGGCTTATGGTTATCCAAGTCTTCCCACTCTTGCTTAGTCCACAGGCTGAGACAGAAACCGAAACGCATAGCAGCGTTGCGAATGAAGTCTGATACCAGTTCTTTGTCAAGGTCGGGCTTGTCTGCACGGACAGAACCAACACCGAGGCGTGACTGTCCTAAGACAGTGAGTTCGCCCCACATGGTAGCCATGCCGTTCTCAACATGGATAGCGGGTCGTCCGTCTTTCCATTCAATAGGAACCCAACGCCAGTTCGGGTCGGTTTCCAGTAGGAATTTTGTTACGTCAGCGTGACCAACGAAGTCAAGTTGGGCGTTACCTTTAGGTAGTTTGCCAACAATCTTTGGGTCGGGTACACCGTACTTAGTGAGGATTTCTGATAGTTCCATTATTTAGCCCCTTTCAAGAGCAATGTTCTTGTTGTTGTTTGTCGTGAGAATTCTTTTGCAATGTCAGGGCAGGCTGCTTTGAACGCCTTGATGTCAAGCGATTCCCGTGTCTGCCCTTTCCAAGTCGCAACGACTGTACCGTTAACGGTACCAGTATCAGCGTCGCCAAGCAACTCGCAAAGTTCGGCTTTTAATTGATCTTCAAGTTCCTGATAGGACTTAAGTTCTGCTTTAACATGCTTGAGCCGTGTGACCAGTTCAGTTGCGTCGGAGGGTAACTCAACTGTACGTGCCTCAGGTTTAGCGTAACGACGGTTGATCGTTTCGTATGACCACTTGACTCCTGCTGGTGTCATGTCCATGTCAATAGCGTTCAACCAAAGTTCTACTGCCTTGATGTGTTCTTGCTTCTCAGCGTCAGGCACGGGCTGTACGTGCAGGTGGAGCGACAACGACGGGTCAAAGACTGCCCATGTCACCTCATCTACGTCAGCACAGATGGCTTGCTGTACACCTTGGATACGCCAGTAGTCAGGCAGTTGCCCGTCCCAAGGACGGGTAGTGGTTTTGATTTCCAACACCTTACGGATGTCACCGTCCTCGTAGAAGCCGTCAAGGGTGGACACCATACGTGCACCCCCGTCTGTGTTGACCACAAACATTTCTTCGGGTGTATCAAAGGTGATACCAAGTTTGTCGGCTGCCCATTCCAACACGAATGGTTCAAGACGGTTGCCTCGTTCCATTGCTGGGTTGGGTGGGATGGGTACAGGTGCAACGTCGCTGAGTAGTTCTGCTGCGTAGGTATCTTTTGGTACGAATGGATGCAGGTCGTAGATTGCTGCGACTGCTGATGCACTCACCCTTTTGTTCCCTTGTTCGTCACGGAACCTGATGTTCAACCAGTCTTGACTGCCGTGTTCAGGTTTTGATATTCGGTATCGTTGAAGACTCATGTCTCCCCTTTCGTTGTTATACGTTTCAGGGGAGAGAGTACAGAAGGGGTGTTACATTGTCAAGGGGTTTGTGCGTGGTGTGAGAAAAGTCACACTCCTGCTCATTGACACAGGAATAAAAATTACGTGGTCAACGAAACCATCGGGGCTAACAGACTGTGCAATAGTCAAATGTTCTTTCTTCCCACCCTCACCTGGGGGTACGAGAAGTCCTACCGTTTCAACAATGTGTTCACCAGTATCTTCATCTTCCAACAAAGACCAGTGACCTTCGCCCGCATGAGCGTCAGCCCATCGGACAGCAACCATTTCAAACGTAGTCTCACTCTGTTCCATGTTCCTCTGCTCCCTCTTCTTTGCAGACAGGGCAATACCGACCTTCGCTGGCTTCCCAAGCGGTGTCACAGTCGTAGCAGTAGTAAAGAACTGACATAGTTTTAGCCTACCTTACGCTGCTTGGCGTACCTTTTGCATGGCGTGGATGAACGCATCAAGCCTATCAACTGCTTGTAAGAGAAGGGTTTGCTCGTCACCGTGAGCAACTACTTTGGTGAGGAAATGGCGGATGTCTTGCAAGGTTTCAATGGTCATAAGACCAGCCATGCTACACCCTAGACATCGCCTTTGAGGTGGTCGTCAATATGATTATCTAACTTCGTTTCAATCCTGTTAAGACTGTCGGCTACTACCGCATGGTCGCTACGGTTTTCCTTTCTTAAGCCCTGAACTAGGGCTGCAAGAACACCACCAATGGCTGCGATAGAGGCGACAACGATTGCTTCGTTCACTCGTACATCTGCCAGTCTTCAGATTGTGTACGGTGCAACACTTCAAAGATGCCGATAGCGACAGCAAAGACAAGCACACCGAACGCTGCGATAGATGCAAGACCTTTAATCATTTTCCATCAACCATTTCAATAGTAAGTGTATGGCGACAACACCGACAGCAGCGAACCCAACGAAAGCAACAAAACCCATTATGCAGGCTTATCCGTAATAGATTTCCATGCTTCAACAAACTTCGCAGGGTTGTCTGCCATCTCAGGGGTTAGTTCAATATGTAACCACCGTCCACCAGGTGTGCCACCATTCTCGGTAGCAGTCCATTCCTTCACACCAGGTTTACCGTTGCGGTTACAACGAAACCCACGACCCCAATCTTTGTACCAGTACTGGTGTACTTCTTCAACACCAAGAGTCTCATAGTTTTTTACAAGCCAATCAAAAATTTCTCCGACCCACTTGTTGTCCTTCTGCTTGCCAGCAGGGATGCCACAGTCCACAGCACGACCCGTTGCATGAACACTCAGACGAGTGGAGCCACGCATCGGACGGTTTGCGTAGATGCCAAGGTTTGTGAAACCCCACTTCTTGCCCATGATTTCAACAAGTTTTGTTGTACCTGGTCTGGCTCCAGTTTGACCTTCAGCGTCGGTGCTTCCTGTGTATTTCATTCGTCTTCTTTCATTTCAATAGCGATGAGAATAGCAGTACAAGTAAGCAAAATACCCGTGATACCAAGGGCTTGAGTACGGGTTTGCCCCGACAAAGTGATGATGATGTATGCGCTGGAGCAGGCAGCCACGATCAGGGTGCAGAGGGAGGCAAGGTACTTACGCATGGGTAGAGATTATCACTTTCTTCTTGGGGCGATTACTGGCATGGCTGTGAGCACAGCCCCAATAACCACAAGGGTGCGACGTTCCCCCACATTGACGGTTGACCCCACAGGGGTGTAGTTATCTAGCCCCCCACCGAAGATGTTGATTTTGGATTCAAACTTTTTCTTAACTTCGGGCGGTGCTTTACTAACTACGAGGGCTATCTCGTCTAACTGCTCGGTGGTCAAGGTGTCTAGGTTCTCTGCAATCTGGGTGATTGCTGCTTCTACTGCCACAGGGTCAGAGAACGATTGGAGGATGGCTACAGCCTCCTCAGGGGTGTTAGCCGTTGTAGGTATCGTCGTCGTCGTCGTACTCGTAGCAACGGAAGTGACGGTGCTGGTTGGGGCGGTGACCACAGTCGTCGTTGTTGGCGTACCAGTCGTAGTGGTTGAGGGTTGGGTCGTGGTCGTTCTCACTGGTGGGGAGACCGTCGTAGTTGTCGTGCTCGTAGACGGCAATGATGAAGTAGGCAACGTCAGCGAACTCGTCGTAGTCAACAGGGATGACGGGGTGACCGTTGTGGTCGTACTCTGCTCCGTCGTAGTCGAGGCTAACGTAGTTGATGTTGTCGTGGTCGGGGTAGGCAGTGTCGTCGTAGTTGTGGACGATGTTGGCGAACTCGTAGAAGGTAGAGAGGTAGTCTCTTGCACGGTTGTAGGAGTTATCGTGCTCGTTGTCGTCTGCCATTCCTCAATGCTAGTCGTTGCCGTTGCAGCCTCGGTGGTTGTAGTCGGAGAATCTGTCATCCCCACTACGGATAGTTCGTAGTCAAAGTTCCACCCGTTACCGCTACGCCACACATCAGGTTGCCCGCAACAAACTCCTGCCCTAAGTCTGTACCAGCCAGGTTCTACTTGGATTTGTATACGACTTTGTAAACCGTAGTAGTCGTCGTTAGTGAATATGAGGGTACCTTCAGAGTTATAGAGCCATAGTTGCGGGTCTGAAGGGTGGTTCGGTACGTCGTATGTACGGGCGTTGAAGGTAGTCGTATCATCATAATGAAACCAAAAATCTGTTGGTTGGGTGATTACTAAATTCTCTGCGTTGACAGGTCGTACAGCAAACAGGATAAGCAGTGCCCCCGTGAGGGCTATTACTGCTCTACTTGTTCGCTTTACCGAACGCTGCTGCAACTTCTTCTTTAGTGAGCACACCGTCTTCTGACCATGAACGAAGGAGAGACTCAGTTACTTTGGATGCTGAGACTACGCCTGCTATCGCAGCAGACTTCCATAGTTCTACACCGAAGATGGCACCACCAGCAACGGCTGCTAATGCCGATGAGCCGAATACGCCTGCGACTCGGAGGACAATTGTTTGTAATTTCACCATGATATTTCCTTTAGTAAAACGCAATCCAGTTTACACGGACCGACGGGTTGGTTGTTGTGTTGAGAAATTTGCCGTAAATGTATGTTGAATCAGAACTAGTCAATACAACTGCTTGTGCTATTGCTCCGTAATCACCATTGCAGGCGATGACATTTGAAGGTGTTGAACCGATGCCGTGAGCAATAGCAAAACTTCCGTTGCTGTTATACAAGGTTGTTACGGAACTTGATTGTTTCATGCCAGTAACACCAGAAGAAGGGACACTCCCCGCACTAGTCGCACTAGTCGCACTACTCGCACTACCTGCACTCGTCGCATATGTCGCAGTAGCAGCATTACCTGTGCAAGAACCAGATGAACCAGTAACATTGCCTGTAACATTGCCTGTTACGTTGCCTGTCAAAGTAGCCGTAATAGTGCCAGCAGTAAAGTTGCCACTAGCATCACGAGCAACAATCGCACTAGCAGTATTAGCATTAGTGGCTGTCGTAGCAGAGTTGGACACCTTGCCAGCAGTAGCAATAGTCGCCAACTTAGTATCAACAATTGCAGCACTAGCACTAATGTCAGCATTAACAATTGACAAATCCGAAATGTTCGCAGAAGTAACGGTGATCGCTGTTGGTAACGCACCCGTTGCTAATTTAGATAGAGCAATAGCAGCAGATGCATTGATGTCAGCGTCAACAATAGCCCCATCAGCGATCTTTGCTGAGGTAACAGCACTATCAGCGATCTTTGCTGCGGTAACAGCACTATCAGCGATCTTGCCTTCAGTAACATTCAGGTTCAAAATCTTGGCGGTAGTAACAGCATCACTGGCGATACCTGTAGCCGTTACCTGACCGTAAGCAGGAGCACTAGCACCAGCCAACAACGGATAACCGCTAGTACCTAACGCCAACGTAGCAAAACTAGAAGCATCCTGATACACCATCGCACCCGTGCTCGCATACTTAGATGCAAGTTCGTTAGCCTGGTTCGCTTCATAAGCAGTAAACACAGGATATATAACGGCACCAGCATCATGCGCACGGGCAGTAGTGTTATCTACACCACGACCAGCCGTATAGTTGCCCGCTGTAGTCCAACTTGAAGTAGCAGCAGGGTCAACCATAGCCAACGTGTTAGTGCCCGTGTATACGACACAAACTTTTTCTTCTTTAGTGGTGCCAGGATCAATAACGCAAAAGAACGGTGTACCAGTAGTGTCCCATCCAGAGAAGTTACTGCTCACCGTAATGGTCACATCTGTTGTGTTGATAGATGTAGCCAACGCATTGGTTACTGCTGCACCTTTGTATGCTCGTCTGCTTTTGGTTGCCATGATTGCTCCTAGTTTTCTACACTTCGTAGTGTAACAATAAGTGTTCCTTCAAAAGACCAGTAGTTGCCATGAGCATCCGATGGTCCCCATTCCACATCATCCACGATCACCGAATGGGTAAACGTGCCTATCTGGAGGACAATAATGCGGGGTGATTCAATAAGACTGTCAAAGAAAGTCTGGTGTTCTTCAACGTCGTAGAAGTATTCTTTGTCTCGTACACGAATGGTGTTGTGGAGCAAGATGGGGATGACGAACTGTTGGCTGCGATACGGGGCAACGTAGGCTCTGGACATCCACCGTGTCATCGTTGGACCTGTGCTAGTGGTAGTTGCTGAACGGTTCAACTTAAACTTAAACGCTGCTTCAATAGCATGGGTGTCTGTGCCGTTGGTGGTGTTTTCTGTGTCGCCAACATCATCCCAAGTGTTCAGTTCCAACCAACCTGCGTCATCAATGTTTAGGTATTGGGTGATGGAGCCGACAAGCGGGGTGGCACGAGTGTCTACTTTGGCTACGAACTTGCGGTCAGGAATACCCCAACGGTATATGCCTGATTCTATTTCACCTGAAGCAACAAGTGCAGATGTATCTTCGGCAACAACACCGATACCGCTGATGCCGAACAAACGTTTGCTATTGAACGTTACAACACTTAAGACATCATTGGTGCTCGTATACATGAGGTCAGTCGCAAACGCTGGCTGATTAGGTGCAACAAAAGTAGACAGGTCTAATCTGCCTAAACCACTAGATACACCGTCGTAGTTTGACCAAGTGAAATATGTGTACTTGTCTTCGGATGTAAACTTTTGTACAGCACCGCTAGTAGGGATGATTGGTCCAGCAACAAGGTTTGATTGTGCATCTGTTGAACAGTAACGAACACCTTTGTTTGTCCCAACAAGGATAAAACCTAGATAACCAGAGATAGATGAAACTATTTCGCCTGTCGGTAGTTCTAAAGCGACTACACCTTTTTCTAAAACGCCAGCAGTGGTAATAGTGATTTTGTATACAAGAGATTTCTGCCCAGAAAAACCTGCTGCGTACACAGCGGTTTGTCCTGTGGCTACACCAACAAAACGAAATGCCGTATCATCAGGTTCAATTGCAAACGATTTTCCACCACTAGCATCAAGCACATGAAGGTCGTGGTCATATGCCCCGAACATAAAGTTCTTAGCAAACCCAAGCATATAGTAAGAATCACTACCAGTAGCAAATTTTGTGTTTGAAATAATCGCAGGGTTGGTAGAAGGAATGACCTGTCTTACTCCATCGCTAGGGTAAGCCAAGTAAACTTTATTACCATCCGTAGCCATAGCAGCAACGGTTCCTGTAGGTGCAGCAGTACCGCCAACCTCATCAACAACTGCTGTCCATGTAGGGGTACCATCGTAAGGGTTAGCCGAATACTTTACGTCACCGTTCAATGAAACATAAACATTGCTTCCACAAACAACCATGTGAGCCGTCGTTGCTGCACTACCCAACGAAAGTTTAGTTTCGTTAAGCAGAGACACCTGACCTTTAGTCCAAACGTCTATGCCTTTAGATTTATAGAATTGGAAATCTTTAGCGTCAGCCGTGTCAGCGTATTGTTGACCTGCACCTAAATGCCATGAGTCCTGACC
>Ga0214919_10007736_pt1 | contig 14402 bp, 16 predicted proteins | sample LL1503_MetaG_FD_177994 | JGI IMG/M metagenome (GOLD analysis project Ga0214919, IMG submission 177994) | Freshwater microbial communities from Lake Lanier, Atlanta, Georgia, United States - LL-1503 | ecosystem: Environmental > Aquatic > Freshwater > Lake | place: USA: Georgia | collected...
AAAAGAAATACTTATATATTTATAGGAGTAGGAATTTTATTATTTCTTATTATCATATCAATCATCTTTTATTTTGTGAAAAAATATCGTTCTACAGATTCACTACCTAAGAAAACAAGTAAAAAGGTTCTAAATCTGAAACATAAACCGGTGGTGACACAAAAGAAATTGGGTAAGTCCAAAAATTCTATTTTTACTTTTCCTCCCCCTATGCTGGGTAACGGTACTCCTTATAACACACCAAACTAATTATGTAAACAAAATGGTAGAATACTAAAAATGAGTTTTGTCTAAAGAAGGAAATATATAATTTAAGTAATGTCTATTTATGCGTCTATTGATTCTATTCCGTGGGATATCAGAAAAAATATTAATAAAGATCTTGAGATAAAAATAGAGAATAAATTTGGTGCTGGCCCTCCAAAGTATGTTTATCCGTTTGAAATTGAGGAAGAAAATATTACATTGCCATTTGCATATGGTATTTCTAAAAAAATTAAAAGACCGGTCAGAGAAAAGTTCGAAACTACAAAAATGTCTTTTGAGGGAGTTTTAAGACCTGAACAAACAGAAGTTCGTAAAGAAGCTATCAAGCAGCTAAGTAGTTCAGGAAGTATTTTATTATCAATGTATTGTGGATTTGGTAAAAGTTCCACAAGTATGAAACTTGCTTGTGATATTGGACTTAAAACTCTTATCATTGTTAACAAATTGATACTTATAAAACAATGGTGTGAAGGTATTAAAACATTTTGTCCTTCAGCCTCTACACAAAAGATAACATCGCGATCCAAGAAAGACAACTGTGATTTTTACGTCGTAAATGCTCAAAATGTTGAGAAAATGGGTCGATCATTTTTTTCAGACATAGGTACCGTAATTGTAGACGAAGCACATCTAATTATGGCTGAAACACTTTCCAGATGTCTTCAATGGGTTCATCCACGATATCTTATTGGTTTAACAGCAACCCCTTACAGACCAGATGGATTAAATATACTTCTTGATTTCTATTTTGGAAAGTATAAAATTATTCGTACTTTATGGAGAGAACATGTTGCATATAAAGTGTCAACAGGGTTTAAACCTACTATTGAACAAACAGCTAACGGCAGAGTTAATTGGGGTGTTGTTTTGGATTCTCAAGCGAATAGCGAGGAACGTAATGAAATGATTATCAAAATTTTGAAATATCACTCTACACGCAATTTTTTGGTATTAACAAAGAGAGTCTCACAGGGGGAATATCTTCTTAAGAGATTAGAGGAAGAAGGAGAAAATGTAACATCTTTACTTGGAAATAATCAAGAATATAATGTATCTAGTCGTATTCTAATTGGTACAAGTAGTAAAATTGGAGTAGGTTTTGATCATCCAAAGCTAGATGCTTTATTGCTGGCTGGAGACGTTGAACAATATTTTGTTCAATATCTTGGAAGAGTTTTTAGAACAAAAGATGTAAAACCTATCATAATAGATTTAGTTGATAATTATACTCTGTTGAATAAACATTTTATTACAAGACGTAAAATTTATCAAGATCATGGAGGAGAAGTTCGAAACTTTAATCTTGAACTAATAGAGAAATCCTAGCCATTTTCATATTATTCAAAAATAATATTAACAGCGGCTGTTATATAATCAACTAATTTATCTGTTGTAGAAGAAAATTCTATAGAATTAGACTCACTCATCTCATTATCTTCTGACAAGTTAAATTCGTCGAGCTTAGCCTTCAAATCTAGCGCATGTTCATCAATTAGAACATCATTTCTATCCTTAATGGCAGAAAACAATTTTTAGTTATGGTTGACATTTCCGGGTCAGATATCAAGTTACCATCAAAATCTTTGTACTTTCCCTTCCTTCTAGAAACATCTGTACATACTAACCTGTCCTTAAGAGGATATTCAAGAGCATATTTTGCATACCCGAGAGCACCATTCTTTACGTGTTCTTTTGTTAGATATTGCACTTGATCTTCTAGATGCTCTGGAGTTATTGGTAGTAAGTTATTTATTATTTGGGTAGTGTTCTTATTTACAGTAGATGGCTTATCAATTGCTTTCTCGGCCACAGACTGCATACGATCGTGAAAATCTTTAGTCTGTATATTTATCTGCTTCTTATAATCCGCGTGTATTTTCTTTATAATTATTTTTTGTTCAGATATTTTACAGATAAGTTCTTTCTGTCGTAAAATAGATGATTCTAGATCTTTTTTGACACAAGAAAGTTCGTTAGATTTTTCATCAAGTAATTGTAATTGTTCTTGTACAAGAGGAGTATTAGCTTTGCATATTCTTAAGTGTTTCTGTAATGAAGACTTTAATGTAAAAGGTGTATTACAAAAAGTACATATATATTCTTCAGCTACTATATTTTGTTTAGATTAAAATAGAAAATATTTCTATTTCGGTTTATATGTAGATTAAAATATAAAATATTTTATATTTCTATTTTGTTTATTAAAATAGAAAGTATTTCTAATTTAATCAAATATACGTAATTAATTTGATGATTTTATCAGACGCCAATATGTAACTTTATATGTTTCGTTCCATTTCACTTAACACAAAATTTGTGTGTGTTGGGATTTTTTAAAACGATCAGGTCCGGAATTTCAAATGTTTTTAAAAACATCCGATTGTACAAAAACTTTAAAATTTTAAAAATTATAAATAGAAAAGGATTTTCAAAATTCAAAATCTTCTCCTCCGCTTTTTAAAGTAAAATTTGATAATTATCTTAATACGTTTCTCGTATTAAGAGATTGTTCTTTTCTAATATCTCATATGGAATTGAAAATGATCTGGATGCTTATTCCTTATCTTGATTTGAGAAGTCTGTTGAAGACCATGCTTGTTAAAGTCTCCGTACAATGTAGTCCAAATAGTTAGTTTCTTATTATTCTCTTCCATACCAATACTATTTCTGATATCAGACGTTATGACTTCTATCGTTTGGTCTATCATGGTTTGTATATAGTTATCACCTGCTGATCTTTTTGGTGGTACTATATATCTAGAGTGTATATCTCCTACGGGAGGCCTATATGATTTATAAATTTCACTCATGACACTAAGAATCGTTTTGTCAGGAATAAGTATAGGTCTTCCTTGTGGATCTACACCGGTTAAAAGATCAGTAATTTTTGCACTAATAACTCGAACTGTTTTATCACTAAAATATTTTTTTATATAATCATCACCTCCTTTCCACCCTATGTATCGAAAATAATTATCGTCGCGAGATTCTTCTGCTATTTCTGTTGCGTATTCCATTTACTTAGTGTAAAGATTTACATTTTAAGATTATAAAAGAAGTACTTCACTTGAATTTATATAACACTTTTAATTTCTGATTGATATGATCTGCCGTGTATTTTTTTCCTTTGTTAACATGTTCAAGCATATTCTCGAGTTCTTTTTTTATGTTTGCTAAATGACAATCATCCTCGTTGCCATCATCTGTAAAGTTAAATGGTGCTATTGCTATACAATTTTCCGGTTGTGTATCATAAACCTCGTCATAATCATCAATAATATATGTATTTTTCTTGAAAAAATCTGGTAATTTGTAATCTTCCCATAGCATTTTTAGATCTTTCGTACCGTCTTTATCCTTTTTAGAAATATCACAATGATAAGAAAAGAAGATCCAATCCAATTGTCTGTTATCGCGATCTTTCTTGTAAATAATATTTTTGATTACAAACAAAGCGTAATCCTTACTTGCTGCTGTCCAAACAGATACGTTAAAGTTTTTGAAAAGAAAGTCCAGAAAGTCCTGTAACCCTGGACGTTCAAATACAGTATAGAAATTGTCCATATTAATATTAGGAAATTTACGGGCTTTTTTCTTGAGTTTAGGATCCTTTTCCGGTATATACTCTTTATCGGTACCAGCCCAGATCAAAGTCTGATCTAAATCTAATAAAATGTTTATCTTTTTCTTAGTTCTCCCCATTTTCTCATTAACAAGATTAAAAAGTAAGAATTTTGGATTTTTTAAATAGCCATTTTTACAGAATCGACTGACTCACGTTCGTTTTGTATTGCTGCTGCGGCAGACATCAGATCTGTTCCTTTAGAAGAAGATTTAGAAGAAGAATCTGGTGAATTTTCTGGTATTGGATCAAACCCCAGATCTTCCAGGTTAGTCTTCTTTTTAGGCTGCTTTATCTTTTTGCGTTGTGGTGGCTCCGGAATATACTCTTCATATTCTTCCTCGTCCTCTTCTTCATATTCAACTGGACGCGGTTTAGGTTTAATAACACGTTTTGGCTCTTGATGTTGATGTTGATGTTGAGGAGGAGGAGGAGGTTGAGGCTGAGGTTGAGGTTGAGGTGGCGGAGCAAATTGACTTACTGCTTCTTCAATCCATTGAAAAGCTCCAGAACCTTCATACTTCTCGACTCCTCCTGATCTATATACGATTAGAACACATGGAACAGAACCTACCTCTATTTTTCCATTCTTCAATATTCTTTTCCTTACTTGTTCATTATCAATACAGACAGACGTTAGCCCAACTACATTTGTTAGATCAACCGGACAAGATGAAAGCGCTGACAATAGTTTAGTAGACATAGGTGAATATTTACTGTATAAAAGTACACAAAGACGTTCCATTTTTATTTGTCCGGTCTGATTTGTTTAAGCGAATTTTAAGCAACGAGAGAAAGTTGAAAATGAATAATTCAATTTAATATATTGATAATACTAAATTTACTCCAAAATGTCAGAATTTGCGCTATTCGAACAGGCTCTTGCCGAATATGAAACTAAAAAGATTGGTCTTGATATTATAACAAATGATGAAAAATGTGGTCATACCGATCTTGTCACCGAAAATGGGATTGTCAGTTGTTTGGAATGTGGAGAACAGATACATAGGACAATTATGCATGAAAAAGAATGGAGGTTTTATGGTCACTCAGATAGTAAAAGATCGTCAGATCCTAACAGAGTGCAAATGCGCAAATCAGAGGAAAGGAGCATTAATAAGGATGTTGAGAATATGGGTTTTTCTGAAACAATAGTTGCAATGGCAAATGATATATATGCACAGGTAACGAAGGGACAAATATACCGTGGCGATTCACGCAAAGCGGTTGTGTTTGCGTGTATTTATCATGCATACAAGATGGCTGGAAAATGTCAAACTCCTAAAAACTTGATGGAAACATTCGGTCTTAATAAGAAAAGCAGTCTTAAAGGATTAAAAATTGTTAATGTTAATGCTCCAAAAGATTCGCCATTACATACTACCGCACTAACGGCGATTCACCACATTCATGACGTTATGGACAAGTTTTCAGCAACACAATCTCAGAAAAACGAGGTTATCGATCTGTACAATAAGACAAAGAATCGTTCTTCAAAACTGAACAGAGCACGACCACAGTCAGTTGCGGCAGCTCTTACATATTACTGGATATGTAAGAAAAATATGGATATTAGTCTAAAAAAATTTGCACAAAAGGCAGATCTGAGCGAACTTACTATTAATAAAAATGCTAAAGAAGTAGCATTAGTTCTTGGCACTCCTAAAATAGTTTAGAACAAAGATCGGGTATTGGAGGTGTTTCTTGTTGTACTTGCTGTACAGGATAAAGAGTTTTTTGATTGCAAGATACTGAATTCAAAGAACATGCATTTGCAACCTCTTGTTGCATAAGACCCTGTTTTAATCGTGCTTTTGTTTCGCGAGCTGGTATAAAGCCAGTGTTATAAAATTTATTCATTTATATTAAGAAAATATTTACTTTTAAAGTTAAAACTCTTTTATCTAAAAAGATGATAGAGTTACATAAAAATGGCTCATTATGGTCAACTTTTAGATACTTTTGAACCGGATAAACAAATTATCTATAACGCGTTTGATGACTATTTCAATCATCCTATAATGTCTAAAATTAAAGATGTAAACGGACATAGTATGTATATGAGTAAAACAGCTTGTTTACTAAGTAACGAGTGTCGATATATTATTTGTTTTGTTGTTATTGATGATTTACCTGTTGGAAAGACAGAAGCTTTAATTAATATTAGATGGGTATCTTTCCAGACAAGATCTCTCTCTGAAAGACATAATATTCAAACACATGGTTACCAACCCAAAAGAGATGGTCCTCTTAACGTTATTATAACTAGAACAGATGTTACTGCCGAAGCAAGTACCTACAAGTGCGACTCATTTGCTCTAACTGTTACTTTATTGCATAAAAAGGGAGAAAATGATTATCAACCTAGAGGTAATGTTATAGCTGCTTTAGAAACTTATTCAACTATTATAACTTTACAATAGGTTTAAAAGCATAATTTTTATTTATTAAATGACTTCTGCTCTTGAAAGTGATTATATTGAACCATCTCGTCCTTACTCACAGAGTGAACTAAAAGATATGCGTTTGGCTCTTTATAGAAATCTAAGACTTGGTTTGGTAACAGCACGACACGAACAATGCGGACATATGTATTTAACAAAACAAAATGGGAGAAAAGAAAAAGAGATACGTGAGAGTTCTAATGAAGATGTAGGAAAGTGTTCTGCTTGTTGGAAAATAAGCAAGACACCTCGTCAATTACGTAATAAGGCAACTAATTTGGCATTAGACTATCGCGATACGTTTTCTTCTCAACCAGCATTTCTTTCGTATCATAAAATTGATTTGGAAACTGTTTACTATAAGTGGTTGTACGAAGATTTTAACTAATTTTTTGTATATTATATTTTCTATATACAAAATGAAAGCATCTGTTCTATGTTGGTATTCAGTTCGAAGCAAGGGAAAAAAACGGAATTATTATGTAAACGTAGAAACTGGAGAATCGCAATGGGGATTACCACCAAATGAAGGACAAAAACTTCCACCAGGTTGGGAAATGTACGCGAGTCTTAATAAATCTCCTGGAACTAATTATTATTATCACCGCATATCAGGTCGTGTGCAATGGAACGATCCTACCATAGATTATAAACAGGAAATTATTTCTCTTCCTTCAGGTTGGGAAATGAAAACGAGTAAGTGTCAAAATGATTATTACGTGAATAAGAAAGAGAATAAATCTCAATGGGAAATACCTACTATCATTAGTACTTCAGATAAACCGAGACCTTTCCGCTTTATCATTCCGGTTGATGATGAAATTAAAATTGTTGTACCGAGTAAAAAAGCAAAACGCGTTGTTCAACCTCCCAGAGCATTGAAATGGACTGGTAACAGCTGTTATGTTGACAGTGCTCTATTTGCTTTTTTTGCTGGACCGAAGAATTTCTTAGAACAAATGCTCTATGGAAAACTAGAAGAAAACATAGATATGATGATTCCAAATATATGTACTGATAGTCAAAATATTAAAGACGATTTAGAGAATCGAAAGCGTGTACAAGCGCAATTAGTTCGCATAGCACAATCTATATGGAGAACTGGTGAAGAAGTAGAATATTGTTCTGATCTTAGAAAAACTTTTAGAAATTGCCCTAATTCAGAGATGTATCATAAAACAGGAATAGGTGATGCTGGTGAATTTATTACATATCTGTTAAGTATACTTTCACACGAGCCATCATCTAGAAGAACTGAAACCTATGCTACTAATATACTTGGATTAGATTTAGATGCTATACTTGAACAGGATAGATCTGAAGAAGATCTGTTTCTTTATACTTCATTTGATCAACTAGGTTCATTGGTACACGTTATACAAATGAATATTGTTCAAAAAATCGGGAAGGATTCAGCTTTACTTTCAGATTATTTGAAAGAAGTGATTAAACTTAAGTTTCCCCCGAGTGAGTTGTATAAGGCAGATAATGATAAGTTTTATAAACGGAGAATACAAATTAGAACGATAGAATACACCCCATATTTAATCGTTAGTGTCAAGAGAGTTAAAAAATCTAATCCTAATCGTATTATTAAGAATATTGTTATACCAGATGAAGTTATTAAAATAGGAGATAGCAAACAATTATTTTCTCTTTCTGGGGTTGTTATGCACACTGGAGGATGTCATTATGTTGCGATCGCAAAATATAATGGCGTTTGGTGGTATTATAATGACTCTGAGTACTTACGTGGTAAAAAGCTGGTTCAATATGAAAGTTTTGAAGATTTTATGAACGAGGTTCAAAATGATCCAAGAACTGATAAAATTAATCCATATACTAACGGTACACAATTTTACTATACTCCTGAACACAAGGTTTAATTTAATCTTATTACAATCATTGTAATAAGATAATGAATAATTCATTTCAGTCTTCGTCTTCTGGTATAAAAGCATTCGGATCTACTCCTGGTGGCATCCAATTTATTGGAAGATCTCTATATCTTCTTCGATGCAATATTCTATTGAATATATTATCTTTGTTAATTCCTGGATTAACATTCCATGTGTTAATAGATCTATCAAATGCTATAGCACCGGCAAACATTTGAGAAACGTTATTTACATTCTGCATAATCAAGTCGACTCTTTGATTAAAAGATTCGCTATTTTCAAACATTCTAGAGGTGTTCTCAAGACTTATCGTTGGCCAGCTTTCTATTCTGCCATTAAAGCTCTTCGTATACATAAACATTCCTTCCATTGTTTCAACTGAAATAAGACCTAATCTATTTTGTGTCATATTTTGTGCCCATCCAGAAAGATCTTGATCAAACATTATTGTATACGCAAACATATAAGACATATCTGTAACATTCCCAATATCCCAATTTCCAATTGGTTGATTAAATCTTTTAGCACTCTCAAACATAGATTTCATATCCAAAACGTTGGTCGTATTCCAGCCACCAATAGGTCTATTAAAAGAACTAGTAGTACTAAACATTTCTGACATATTTCTCACATTGCTAGTATCCCAACCACCAATAGGTTGATCAAAAGAAATAGTATCCTTAAACATTTGTGTCATATCTGATACATTTCCAGTATCCCAACCACCAATAGGTTGATTAAAACAAAGAGCTCCCCTAAACATTTCTGACATATCTCTCACATTGCTTGTGTTCCATTCTCCAATCGGACTATTGAAAGCATCAGCTCTTTGAAACATAAGTGACATATTTAGCACATTACCAGTATCCCATGTATCAAGTGTGTAATTGAAAATATTTGCCTCACAGAACATACCAGACATATCAACTACATTACTTGTACTTGTGCTCCATTTACCTATCGGCTGATTAAAAGAAGTAGCTCCTTCAAACATACAATGCATATACATGACATTGTCTGGTTTCCAATTAGAAATGTCGCAATTAAAAGAAGTAGCAGATGCAAACATACTAGACATATCTCTAACATTGTTTATTTTCCATAGAGAAATATCCCCATTAAAAGAACTAGCATCTGCAAACATACGTGACATATTTTCTACTTTACTGGTATCCCATAAAGAAAGATCCTTGTCAAAAAGTTTCGCTTCACTAAACATATTAGACATATCTCTAACGCTACTAGTGTCCCAAAAACCAATTGGTTGGTTGAAAGAATTGTTAAATACAAACATACCGGACATATCTGTAACTCTACTCGTATTCCAACGACCTATAGGTTGATTGAAAGAGATGGCATATTGAAACATGCATGACATATGAGTTACCTTACTTGTACTCCATCTAGAAATGTCAGATATACCAGTATCCGTATTACTGAACATATGTGACATATACATAACTCTTACAGTTTCCCAATTTTCTAATCCGCTAACAATCGAGTTTGAAGCGTTTTTAACACCGTGAAACATGAACTCCATATGTTCAACATTTCGCACGTCCCAATATTTCAGATTAACATCTTCTCTAAAAAAATCTATCCTATTAGCAAACAAGTATGACATATCAGTAACATTTCTTACATCCCAAAAAGCTATCTCTCTCATATTAGCATCCTCTATATTGGCAATTTCAGAATGTATTATATTGTTATCAAATTCTCTCACTTGTATGTTTCCAGTTAAAAAATCTCTTTCTAGACTAGGGCCTGGAGGTAAATTATCAACCAGTTTTTTTATCAATGCTCGTGCAATATATACATATTCTGTATTTCGACTTTTATCTCTAATATTCAAAAGATCGTGTACTCTACTTGTATATCGAAGCTCGTTAACATAATCCATTTGGAATTCAATGATATCTTTATCTAATATATACCATCTTTCGTCTCTTAAATTTGGACTAAAAGTATCGTTATAATAATTGTATCCCATGTTATCAAGCATATCCAACCAACGATGTGTACTCATTAAACCAAAAGTACTCAGTCCACCTGCAGCACGCATGGCAATTGTAACTAGACGATATTCGTTTGAATTAAAACATGCCTCTATACTATTCCAAGTATTCACAGGATCTGTATATATATGTTCTTTTAAGAGATCAATTATAGTTTTATCTGGTAAAGAAAGTAATCCATCAGATAATGGTGAATATATAGAAGCCGTATTTTTGATTATTTTATCCTTTTTCCGTTGTTCGTTTGGTTTTTCCCATTGTTTCTGACCAAGAGTCTTATTTATGTAATAATGTCTGTTTTTATTATTACTCCATAATTTTTCCCAACCTTTAGGAAGTCTAGTTTTTGTCATTTATATAATAATAATAATTTTATTATTATTATATTTTTGAAGAATTAATAATTATATAACACACGTCACTTATTTTTCGCAAATATCTTTACATAATTCTATCGGTAAAATAGATAAAAGTTCTTTTGACACACGACTAAAAGTGCACACGCTTAAGATATCTTTTACTTTCCCGATCATAGGAACATGAGAGCTATCTATACCAGATTCAATATAATCTGGAAACATCTGAGAAAAACCAATCTTTTCATATAACTTTACAAGATTAATCATACTGTCTTTGTCCGATAAATCTTTACGATTCCAGATTGATCCGGAAGCTTCTAATATTATATCAGAAGCTTCATTTATAAAACCTAATTTGTATGCTTTACATATACAACATAATAACATTCCATAAGATATACCTTTTGTTTTTTGTAAAAACGGAAATCTTTGTGTATCTAATTGATACTGAGTAACAGTATTATAAAATGAATTTAAAAATCCGTTATACCCATTGTCGTATGTAGTAGTTTTCCATTTTTCGTCAATTTCATCTAGATAATCATACTTATACTGTTTAACCTTGGTTGAATCAGAATAGAACCTTATACGGACATATGCTAATTCATCGAATTCTATACGTTTTTTAGATTGTTCTTCTGCATGTTCAATAAATTCTTCATCTTCTCCTATATACATAAGTCTTGCTGTACAAATTAATATTGTATTATTATCATTTTTATCAACAGATGACGTTATATTAATTCGAAAGTCATCAGGCATTTATAAGTTGTAATTATTTTTTATTGTGTTCTTGAAATATTTTCTCACACCCTCAGCACCATTGTTAATAAGTTGAGAAATTTGTTCATTGTTAATGTTAAGATCTAAAAAATATATAGATCCATTAGATATATTTATCGTTTGTTCAACAAATTTAGATGAATAATTTGATGAATCAATACTATTAGTTAGTGTGTTAATAAATAATCTAAAAAGATTGAAGACATCCGTGACAGAGGTCCTAGTTCCATCTTTATTTTCTTCACAACTAATAATTTTAAGACCAATAGTAAGAGGGTTAAGATTCTGTTTGTCAATACTTTTTAAGTCATTTTTGTAGAGTGCGTTAACATCATTAAAAATCCATATAGGATAATTGTCAACTATACCTCCATCTACAAAATAATCTTGTTCACCAAATACGGAAAGTTGTAAAGGCTGAAAAAAAATAGGAGCTGATATACTTGCTATAATAGCGTCTATCAACTTAATATCTCCATATGTAGAATGATGAAAATACACAGGTTTTTCTCTGTTTATACAACATGAAACGATTACTAAATCTTTTCCTGTTTTTTTGAATAAACTAGAAAGTGTCTCATCTGGAGAAACCCTAGCGGTTAAAAAACTCAGTATTTGTTTTCTAATTCCAGAAGAAGAGTTTACACCATAATTTTTTGAGAATTTAAACATATCTAAAAAATCGCATTTTGTTGATAACCCCTCAAAATTCAAAATATTCTTGATTTCTGAAATCTCACTAGATGTAAAACCTGCTGCTAAAAAAGAAGCAAAAATTGCACCAAAGCTAGTACCCGCAAAACGTTTTATCTTTGGAAGAATTCCATTCTTCTCTAGTTCGGAAATAGCACCGCAATATGCAAAAGAACATACACCACACCCTTCAAACACAAGATTCTCATAATTCTCTTGTGTTTTCATTTTCTTTTATATATTAAATTAAATTATAAATTAATAATAGATTTTTCATTAATTATGATTAAAGTCTGTTATTTTTAGTTGTAAAATAAAGCCATTTATTTTATAACATAAAGAATCGTTTTTTTATGGTTTGAACTGATACCAACGATATACCTATTATATTGTCGTTATTACATGAATAATAACGAAGTTTGTTTGTTTTGTTTATGAGTTTTTCCAATTCATCTTTGGATCCGTAGACTATACATGCAATTTTTTGGGTAACTTTTTCTTTATTTCCACAACCTGCGATAGGCATATCATCTTTTTGAATAGACAAGCAATTACTTGATGGAATTTTAAAAATAGTTCTTTCATATCCTTGATTATCTTCTAATCTTATTCCTTGAATAGGATCGGGACCTATCCACCGTAAACCTAATTCTTCTTCTAATTCTAATAACATAGCTTCGTGAGGCTCCTGACTATTTTTACACTTTCCTGTCACTCCAATTTGAATGTCCCATAAGGAAGAACTTGAATCCTTAAGTTGTACTGGACACACTATCCAATCACTATCTTTCATTTCTTTGATATATTCTCTTAAAAAATTACATCTACCGACAAGACCGTAAGAGCTAAATTCAATTGAAGTCTCCGGGAAAACTCTCCACTCGGCCATATCAACCTTAATATAATGTCTAGCTTTACATCTTTTAGCACTCCCTAGTGCTCTGGGTTTGATATTCTTAAAAAGACATGTATAAATGTTTTTATGTTCTTCCATAGTGATTTTTCATTTAAAAGTCTTCCTTTAAAATATAATTGAATTTGAAGGAAATGTTTAGGATTTAATATCAAAAACATTATGTTAGACGAAGATGATTTCATGCATAACCAGAATTTTGGATGGTGGCCTTTTACACCACTTACAATTGTAATCAGCTGTCTTGCTTTTTATAAGTTCATTGAAATGTGGAGAGGTGTGCATATGCAAAAACAAATGCGTATAGTACGTGCAATGCTATATAAACTGTCTGTTGCTCCTTTTGCAACAAGGAAAGAATATGAATATTGGAGAACTGGTAATCTGAAACGCATAGAAATATGTTCAGAATGCGGTCCTATATATGATACATCTCTTGAATTATATGATATGAAATTAAAATTAGGTCCGGAAGCATCATCTGTTCTTCTTCTTTATTTTCTTGATCTTGCGAATGTATCATCTGTTGCAAATCCAGTTGGTACACATGCTTGTAGGTGGGCAAGAATAATAGGACAATTACCAAATATCTACGCTTCTACGCATGAGGATCTAATTATGTCAGAGTTTAATATCACTCGTAATAGAGAAAGCATTGTATGGATAATGTTATACTTATGCGGTCCAAACTGTATGCTGACAACACGTATGTTTTTATTATGGAGAACGTGTATAAGTAAACCAGATGATTTTATTTATAGAACAAAAGTTTATAAAACGACTGATCAACCTGATACGCCAGATTATCATCCTAAAATCGATATTCCTCTTCCGCGACAACTTTCATGCCTACCACCTGGTTTTCCGACCGCCCTTTTACTTGACGTGCAATATCATAACGATCGTCTGTGTAGCGCTCGTACAGAATGGATTGATAAATTACGTAAGGCTCGAAATGAATTATGGGGAGAGAAAGGAGTGTCTATAGAACGTGTCCTTTCTCTGGCTGGATGTTCACAACTTGATGGTAGCAGACTAAATTGTAATATAGGATCCATTCTATCACCTCTATAAACTTCAAATTTATCTTAATACTAATGTATAATTATACATTAGTATTTTTATAGGTCCATGTAAGTCAGTCTTATTTTGTAAGGCTAACAACAGTTGCTCTTATTCGTATGAATTAGTAAGAATATTTTTTTTAAAAATAAAAGAATATTTAATTCGTAAGTTTTTTAATCAGAAAATTGCTTTCATTACATATGAATTACTAATTTTTAAACTAAATTGTTATTTAAAAATAAGCTTCTTATAATTAAGAAGTATATTACGGCGAGTTAAAGCGGTTAAGGGCGTAGTGACAGGATGAAAACCAAATCTTTTCGCAAACCCTAAAAAATAC
>Ga0214919_10007737_pt1 | contig 14401 bp, 6 predicted proteins | sample LL1503_MetaG_FD_177994 | JGI IMG/M metagenome (GOLD analysis project Ga0214919, IMG submission 177994) | Freshwater microbial communities from Lake Lanier, Atlanta, Georgia, United States - LL-1503 | ecosystem: Environmental > Aquatic > Freshwater > Lake | place: USA: Georgia | collected 2015-03-15
CGGCGACGACACCGATGGACATCATGGGACCTGCGCGCGGACACGCGCTGCTGCGCACCAACGCGGACCCGTCGGGCACCCGCGTGCTCGGCACGTTCGCGAACTGCTCGGCAGGTCGAACACCCTGGGGCACGTTCCTCACCTCCGAAGAGAACGTCGACGACTATTTCGGCAAGACTCGCTCGTGGGCGAGCGAGACCGAGGAGTTCGTGCTGCTCGACGCATTCGCGCGCTTCCCGACCGGCGAGGCGTCCTTGTATGGTTGGGAGCACCTTGATCGTCGTTTCGACGTTCGTGCCGAGCCGCGTGAGCAGTTGCGGTTCGGCTGGATCGTCGAAATCGATCCGCAGGATCCGACTTCGACGCCGCGCAAGCGTACGGCGCTCGGTCGTTTTTCGCACGAGAGCGCGACCACGATCGTGGCCCCCGATGGCCGAGTGGTCGTCTACATGGGCGACGACGACAAATTCGAATACGCCTACAAATTCGTCACCCGCGACCGCTTCGATCCGAAAAACCCGGCGGCGAATCGCGATCTTCTGGATCATGGGACGTTGTACGTGGCGCGCTTCGACGCATCGGGGCGCGGCGAGTGGTTGCCGCTGGTGCACGACGAGAAGGGTCCGCTCAATTCGAAAGCGGGCTTCAAAGATCAAGGCGCGGTCGTCATCAAGTGTCGTGCGGCGGCGGATCTGATGGGCGCGACGCCGATGGATCGCATCGAAGATTTCGAGCCGAATCCGTTGACTGGTCGGGTCTACATGGCCTGCACCAAGAATGCGGACCGCGAACAGCGATCGCGTCGCGATCAGTACATGGGTCGCGAAATCGAGCTCGGCGTCGATATCGCGAACCCGCGGGCGAAGAATGATTACGGACACATCATCGAAGTCATCGAACGCGGTGACGACCCGACGAGTCGCACGTTCGCGTGGAACGTGTTCATATTGGCCGGTGATCCGCGCAACGCGGAGACCAAGTTTCTGACGCGGCGCGACGACATCGCGCCCGGCAAGGTCAGCCGCGGTGACACCTACTACGCCGGTTACGCCGCACGCGATGCGGTGAGCCCGCTCGCCTGTCCGGACAACGTCGGTTTCGATCCGTCGGGGCGCCTCTGGATCGTGACGGACTCCGATCACGATCTCGCGAACGACGGCTGCTTCGTCGTCCCCACGCACGGCGCCGAACGCGGTCGACTGAAACAGATCGTGAGTGCGCCGGTCGGTGCGGAAGTGACCGGTTGCGAGTTCACGCCCGACGGCAAGTCCTTGTTCCTGGGCATCCAGCACCCTGGCGAAGGTGGCACGGTCGATGCGCCGGCGAGCCATTGGCCCGATGGCGACGGTTTGCCGGCGCGATCCGCCCTCGTCGTCATCGAACGCAAGGACGGCAGACCGCTGTAAGCGCGCGCGCCGCGCCGTACAATCGGGGGCATGAACATCCCCGAACGCCAAGTCCGCTACCAACTCGTCAAACAAGCACAAGGCTTTGCCCTGCAACGCCAGGAGGGTGCAGCCACACGGCCCCCTGGCGCGGGCGAAGTGGTGCTGCGGGTACGTGCCTGCTCGCTCAACCGTCGCGACGTGATGGTGAAGAAAGGGTTCTATCCCGTCGGCGCCAAAGATTCTCTCGTGCCGCTCTCCGATGGTGCAGGCGAAATCGTCGCGGTCGGCAGTGGCGTGAAGCATTTCAAAGAAGGTGATCGCGCCGCAGCAATCTTTTTCCAGAACTGGATTTCGGGTCGCCCCACGGCGACGACCGGCGCGTCGGCCTTGGGCGGCGCGCTCGACGGCATGCTTGCGCAGTACGTGACGCTGTCGGCCGAGGGTCTGGTGCCGTTGCCCAAGCAGATGACTTTTGAAGAAGCGGCTTCGCTGCCCTGCGCCGCAGTGACCGCGTGGCATGCACTCGTCACGCGCGGACACATGCGTGCCGGCGACACGGTACTCCTGCAAGGCACGGGCGGCGTATCCGTGTTCGGATTGCAATTCGCGTTCGCCGCCGGCGCGCATCCGGTGATCACGAGCTCGAGCGACGAGAAACTCCTGCGCGCCAAGGCACTCGGTGCGGCAGCGATCATCAACTACAAGTCCACGCCCGAGTGGTCGAAGGCCATGCTCGCGGCCACGAACGGCGTGGGCGCACACCATATCCTGGAAGTCGGTGGCTCGGGCACGCTCGCGCAATCGCTCGCCTGCGTGGCGCCGGGTGGCAACGTCGCGCTGATCGGCGGTTTGAGCGGTTTCGGCGGTGACATCCCGGCCGTGAGTCTCATCGGTCGCAACGCGAGCGTGACGGGCATCTTCGTCGGTTCACGCGCCGACTTCGAGGCGATGCTGCAATTCATGACCCAGCATGCGATTCGACCCGTCATCGATCGTCGCTTCGCGTTCGACGACGCCGCGGCCGCCTACGACTACATGGATACCGGCAACCATTTCGGCAAACTCGTGATCGACGTTTGATCGAGAACTTCTTCAATATCCGCCGCGAACGCGGCGAGCAGATGGTGGCGGCGTTCGTGATCGAGACGCGCGGCTCGACGTATCGCAAGCCGGGCGCGTTCATGCTGTTCGACGGCGCCGAAGGCCGATGCGGACTGCTGAGCGGCGGATGTCTCGAAGGCGATCTGCACGATCACGCGCGAGCACTGCTGACATCGGAGGCGCGCTGCCTCGAGCGCAGTTACGATTCGCGCGGCTCGGACGACCCGATCTGGGGACTCGGGCTCGGCTGCGAAGGCTTGATGCGCGTGTTGCTGCTGAAGATCGACGCGACCAACGCCTACGCACCGGTCGCAACCTTGCTCGCCGCCGCGCAGGCGCGGCGCCGAACGGCAGCGGCGATCCACATCGGCGACGGTCGAGTGCGGTGCTGCGATGCGGATCACAAACACAGCGACGCGACGCTCGCGCACTGCGCAGCGGTCGCCGGACGCGGTGGCGCAGAACTCGAAGCGCCGTGGTTCTTCATTGCCGCCGAACGGACGCCGCGCATTCTGATTTGCGGCGCCGGACCCGACGCGGAGCCGGTTTGCCGTTATGCCGCCTCGCTCGGATGGCAGGTGACGATCGTCGATCATCGCCCTGCGTACATCGACACGAATCGATTCGTCGACGCCGCGCAGATTTCTTTGGTCGAACTCGACACGCTCGCCGACGCTTTGCCGTTGCACGATGTCGATGCGGCGATCGTGATGAGTCATCATCTGATCGCAGACAGTCGATACCTCGCCGCGCTAGCACAAGGGTCGATGCCGTACGTGGGGTTGCTCGGCCCCGCCGCGCGCCGCGAACGTCTTTATGCGGAAATCGGTGATGCCGCGAGCACCCTGCGCGAGCGCCTGCGGGCGCCGATCGGGCTCGATCTCGGCGGGCGTACGCCCGAAGCGATTGCGCTATCGATCGTGGCCGAGATTCAGGCGGTGTTGCACGGTCGCGACGGCAGACCGTTTTCCGCGCAGGATCACCAAGGTACTTTCTCGCCCGTGTAAAGGATGATCTCCGCGTCCTGCGTGAGTTCATCGATGTGTTTCATCACCGCGGCGACGCTCTGCGTCGCGCTCACCGCCGCCGGCATGCCGCCACCACCCTGACGGAACAAACGCGTGTCGACCATGCCCGGCGCGAGAATGCCGACCTTGATGCCCCGCTCGCGCAGCTCGGCCTGCATCACGCGCATCGCCATGTTCACGCCGGCTTTGCTGATGCGATAGAAGAACAACCGTCCGACCTGTCGCGTGTTGGTGATCGAAGACAACCCACTCGTGATGGTGACGATTTTCTTTTGTGCGCCGGCCAGCACATGCGGCAAAAACGCCTTGGCCATGGCGAGCGGGCCGTAGGTGTTGACGCGCATCACCTCTTCGAACGTCGAATAGTCGAGCACGTCGAATGCCTGCTTCTCGCGATCACCCAGCAGACCGGCATTGTTGAGCAGCACGTCGATGGCCGTACCGGCGTGGCGCGCAGCCGCAGCGTCGATCGAAGCCCCATCGCCGACGTCGAGCGACTCGACCGAGACATTCGGATATTTGGCGGCCAGCGCGAGCAATTCTGCCGCGTCGTCCAGGTTGCGGGCGGTCGCGATCACGCGCCAACCGCGCGCGGCATATTGCGCCACGAACTCGAGCCCCAAGCCGCGATTGCAGCCGGTGATCAGAATGACGGGTCGATCGCTCATGTTCTCTTTTTCACTCCGCGTACGGGCTCGGCTTCGAGGGGATTCTCGGGCCAATGATGCCGAGGATAACGGCCCCGCATGTCCTTGCGTACTTCGACGTAGGCGTTGCGCCAAAAACTCGCCAGGTCGGCGGTGACTTGCAGCGGGCGTTGGGCGGGCGACAGCAACTGGAACGTGACCGGCAACTTGCCGAGCGCCAGACGCGGAGTCGCGGCGAGACCGAAGACTTCCTGCATCCGCATCGACGCGGACGGCGCAAGATCACCCTGATAATCGATGCGCACGCGCGAGCCCGTGGGCAAGCCGAGATGACTCGGCAACCATTCGTCCAGCTTGCGTACGCCGGCATGACCGAGACGGTGCTGCAGCATCTCGAGCAGAGGGAGTTTGGCGAGATGGCTGCGTCGCGTGACGCCCGACAACCACGGCGCCAGCCAGCCGTCGCGATCGACGAGCAAGGCGTCCGCGGCAAACACGGGCCAGGATGCGACGTCGGGCAATTCCAGACGACGGGCCAACTCGACCCGCGCACAAAAACTGCGACAGACCTCGTCCCAAGGCAAGCAGTCGAGACCCATCTCGGCGATGCCGTCCAGCATCGCCTGTAATGCATGCTCGGGATCGATCTGCGTGAGCGGTCGTTCGTCGATGATGAGCGCGTCGAGCTTGACCAGGCGGCGCATCACCACGCATTGCTCGCGCGTGGACCACGCGACTTCGTCGACGGTTTGCAGGCGCGCGCCCGCGGCCTGTTCGAGCATCGGGCGATCGATCGCGGCCGCCAGTTGAATCCGCGCTTCGCGATCACGATCGTCGAGATCCACGGCGACAAGGTACTCCGCGGACGCCAGACGATCGGTGCGTGCAAAGTGGGCGCCACGCCCGTTCGCGAGCAGGAATCGACCGTCACTGCCGGCCCGACGTTTGCCGATGCGATCGGGATAGGCGCAGGCGAGCAAGCCTGCGGCATCGAGCATCGCGGCCGTCTGCGGTGCGCTCGCGTCCATCCGTCGCTCGTATTGTTTGGCAGCCTCGCGGATGCGCGACCAGGCGCCACGATCGACTTCGCCGCCCGCGAATCGCGAATCGAGCAAGTCGAGACGGGTCGTGACGTCGAGATCGGTCACGTCGCCCGCTCGCCCGCGCAGCAGATCACGTTCGCTGAGCAGCGCGGCGAGTTTTGCGCCGAGCGACAAGACGCCGCGTCGTTGCGCCTCGATCAACAGATGCGCGAGTCGCGGATGCATCGGCAAATGCGCGAGCGCTCGACCATGGGCCGTGATACGCCCGGCAGCATCAAGGGCACCGAGTCGACTCAGCAGGTCGCGCGCACCATCGAGCGTGGCCGGCGGTGGCGTGTCCAACCACGGCATCACGCTCGCCTCGGTCGTTCCCCACTCGGCAAGATCCAGGGCGAGCGGCGCGAGATCCGCTTCCAGAATCTCGGCGCGCGCAAATGCCGCAAGACTGCGCTGCGCGCCCTCGCTCCAGAGTCGATAGCAGCGTCCTGCGGCGACGCGACCCGCGCGACCGGCGCGCTGATCGGCCGAGGCGCGTGAGATGCGCTGCGTTTCAAGTCGACTCATGCCCGATACCGGATCGAACACCGATCGACGTACAAGCCCCGCATCGACCACCACGCGTATGCCGGGCAGCGTGACGCTGGTCTCGGCGATGTTGGTCGACAGGATGACGCGACGCGGGCTCTTCGGATCAAAGGCGAGTGCCGCTTCTTGCGCAGCCGGATCGAGATCGCCGTACAAAGGAAACGTCAGCACGCCTTGCTGCAAAACTTCGGGCGCGGCGCCGAGCATGTCGCGGACGCGGCGTATCTCGGCCGCGCCCGGCAAAAACACGAGCACGTCGCCTTCGGTTTCGCGCAAGGCGCGACGCGTCGTGCTGGTCACTGCGCGCTCGAGGTCACCGCCGCCCGGCAAGAGCGGCAAGCCGGAGCCGACGTACTCGATCGTCACCGGGAACGCGCGCCCTTGTGACGTGACGATCGGCGTGTGCTCGCCGAGCAATGCGGCGACGGCAACGCCATCGAGCGTCGCCGACATCACGAGCAGACGCAAATCGCTGCCCAAGGTGCGACGCGCATCGAGACACAGCGCGAGACCGAGATCCGCCTGCAAGCTGCGTTCGTGAAACTCGTCGAACAACACCGCCGCGACATCCTCGAGCGTCGGATCGGTTTGCAGCATGCGCGTCAATACGCCCTCGGTGATCACTTCGATGCGCGTCGCGCGACTGACGCGCGTGTCGAGGCGCATGCGATAGCCCACCGTCGCACCGACGCTCTCGCCCAAGGTCGCGGCCATGCGCTGCGCCACGCCACGCGCCGCGACGCGTCGCGGCTCGAGCATCAAAATTTTTCGGCCCCGCACCCAGGGTTCGTCCAGCAACGCGAGCGGCACCACCGTGCTCTTGCCCGCACCCGGTGGCGCCTGCAACACCGCCGCGGACGCGGACGCGAGTGCGCCGCGCAAGGCGGGCAACGCTTCGGTGATGGGCAGTTCGGGCAGGCGCATTCGAGATCCAGGGCGTTGCAAGTTCGTGGCGGATTGTATGCAATCACGATCATGAAGTTCCTGCGACGTTTGGTACTGGGATTGCTCGCGTCGATCGCGCTCTTGTGGCTTGCGCTCACGGCGTGGGCCTACTGGCCGGGCGAGCCTGAAATACCGGTCTCGAAGCTCGCGACCGCCGACGACCGCTTCATCGTCGTGAACGGGACCCGCCTGCGCTATCGCGAGTGGGGCGAGTCCGCCCCGGGGCGCCCGGACCTGCTCCTGCTGCACGGCTTCGGAAATTCCCTGCAGAGCTTTCGCGAGCTCGCGCCACGATTGGCGCCCCACGCCCACGTCATCGCCATCGACATGGCGGGCTACGGACTGTCGGACAAACCCGTCGCGTTCGATTACCACAACGGCCCGCAGGCCAAACTACTGATCGCGGCCGCGCATCAACTCGGCCTGCGGCACGTGGTGTACGTCGGGCATTCATTGGGCGGTGCCGTGGCATTGCAAGCTGCCGTATACGACACGGACGCCGGCGGCTTGGTGCTGCTCAACCCCGGCATCATCAGTACCGGCGTTCCGAAAGTCGTGCAGGTCACGCTGCCGCCGTTGCCCCGCCTGTCGGCGAAATTGTTCGGCAGCCGGGAATTCAGAAGTGATTTTTTGAAGAAGTCTTACGTCGATCCGCAGCTCGTCACGCCTGCGGTGATCGACGAGGTGATGCTCGGAGCACGTGCGGAAGGTTACATGGCCGGCATGACGTCATTGATGCAGCAATATTCCGAAGGCGAAGAAGTGCGACTTGCCGCACGGGTGAAAGTCCCCACGCTGATTCCGTGGGGCAACGAAGATCGAAACAAGCCGCGCTCCGAAGCCGACGCCTTGCAGCAACTGATTGCCGGTTCGAAGTTGGTGCGTTTCGACGGCGCGGGGCACTACGTCCATGAAGAAGCGGCGGCGGGTGTTGCCGCCGCGATCACCGATTGGCTCAGCGAGGTCGACCCCGCCCGTTGACCGGCAGGCCGGTGTGCTGCGTGCGGAACTTTTGGGGACGCGCACTCGCACCCCCGCTCTTGCGCACGTCGCCGCGCGCCCGCTCGCCTTCAGCCAAAGTACCGGTACCGGCGGGTTGCCACGGCGGAATGAGATGCTGCTTGCCGGGCCCGATCAGATCCGCACGCCCCATGCGACGCAGCGTTTCGCGCAGCATCGGCCAGTTGTTGGCGTCGTGATAGCGCAGGAAAGCCTTGTGCAACCGGCGTATCTTGAGGCCGCGCGGAATGGCGACGCTCTCGCTGTCGCGCGTGACGCGTCGCAGCGGATTTTTGCCCGAGTGATACATCGCCGTGGCAGTCGCCATGGGCGACGGCAGGAATGCCTGCACCTGATCGGCGCGAAAACCGTTCTTCTTCAGCCAAAGCGCGAGCTCGAGCATATCCTCGTCCGTCGTTCCGGGGTGCGCCGCGATGAAGTACGGAATCAAATATTGCTCTTTGCCCGCCTCTTTCGAATAGCGGTCGAACAATTCTTTGAAACGATAGTAGGTACCGACGCCCGGCTTCATCATTTTGGAGAGCGGGCCCTCGCCGATCGCTTCCGGCGCGATTTTCAGGTAGCCGCCGACGTGATGCTGCGCAAGCTCTTTGACGTACTCGGGTGATTCGATCGCGAGGTCGTATCGAACGCCCGAGGCAATCAACACTTTTTTGATCCCGGGCAAGGCACGCGCCTTGCGATACAGCTGGATGAGGGGCGTATGGTCGGTGTTCAGGTTCGGGCATACGCCCGGATACACGCACGAAGGCCGACGACACGCGCTCTCGATCTCGCGGCTCTTGCACGCGAGCCGATACATGTTGGCCGTCGGTCCGCCGAGATCGGAAATCACGCCCGTGAACCCCGGCACGGTATCGCGGATGGTTTCGATCTCGCGCAACACGGAAGTTTCGGAACGACTCTGGATGATCCGCCCTTCGTGCTCGGTGATCGAGCAGAACGTGCAGCCGCCGAAACAGCCGCGCTGGATGGAAATCGAGAAGCGGATCATCTTGTACGCCGGGATCTCGGCCGTACCGTAGAACGGATGCGGACGCCGCTGATAAGGCAGCTCGTACACCTGATCCATTTCTTTGGTGGTGAGCGGGATCGGCGGCGGATTGAGCCAGATATCCTGGTTGCCGTGACGCTGCACCAAAGCTCGCGCATTGCCCGGATTCGCTTCGAGATGCAGGATGCGCGAAGCGTGCGCGTAGAGCACCGGATCGTCCACGACCTGCTCGAACGCCGGCAACCGTATGACGCTGCGTTCACGATCGACGTTCTTCACCCGACGCACGAATTTCACCACTTGTTCGGCGGATGCCTCCGCTGCCGGCTCGGCGGCGGCGTTTTTGGTGCCGCCGTTGTCTTCCATGGCATAGGGATCGAGCGGCGGATTCAGCGGCCCCGGGGTATCGAGATGGGTCGAGTCGATTTCGATCCAGCCCGCGGGCAAGGCACGGCGCGTGAATGCCGTGCCGCGCATGTCGTCGATGTCGCCGACGCGTTCGCCGGCGGCCAGACGATGTGCGATGTCGACGATCTGACGTTCGCCGTTGCCGTAGACCAGAAGATCGGCCTTCGCATCGAGCAACACCGAGCGACGGACTTTTTCGGACCAGTAATCGAAGTGCGCGATGCGACGCAGGCTGGCCTCGATGCCGCCGATCACGATGGGTACGTCGGCATACGCCTCGCGTGCGCGCTGCGAGTAGACGATCACCGAGCGATCGGGTCGCCGGCCACCCTCGCCGCCCGGCGTATAGGCGTCGTCCGAACGCATGCGTCGGTCGCTGGTGTACCGGTTGACCATCGAATCCATGTTGCCGGCCGTGATGCCGAAGAACAGATTCGGTTTGCCCAAGGCTTTGAAAGGGTCGGCGGATTGCCAATCGGGCTGCGCGATGATGCCGACGCGGAACCCGTGCGCTTCGAGCAGACGACCGACGATCGCCATGCCGAAGCTCGGGTGATCGACATAAGCGTCGCCGGTCACGACGATGACGTCGCAACTATCCCATCCCAGCGCATCCATCTCGGCCCGGGACATCGGCAAAAACGGCGCGACACCGAAGCGCGAGGCCCAGTGCTTGCGGTAACCGAACAGGTCGCGAGCCGTTTGCATGATGCGAATTACAACAGAACCGCGTTGCGGGCGCAGGAGTACGTCGCGACCCGGGTCTGGGATATAGTCGCGACCCACTCCACCACCCCGTCCCCGCGCCTCATGGAAGAGTCACGCTCCGGGACGATCGTCGTTCGCGGCGCTCGTCAGAACAACCTCAAGAACCTTGATCTCGACATCCCGACCGGCGAACTCGTGGTCGTCACGGGTGTTTCGGGCTCGGGCAAGTCGTCGCTGGTGTTCGATACGCTGTACGCCGAAGGTCAACGGCGCTACGTCGAAACGTTCTCGCCGTATGCGCGCCAGTTTCTCGATCGCATGGACAAGCCGGCCGTCGATCGCATCGAGGGCATCCCGCCCGCCATTGCCATCGACCAGACGAACCCGGTGCGCACTTCGCGCTCCACGGTCGGCACGATGACCGAGCTCAACGACCATCTGAAGCTGCTGTTCGCACGCGCCGCCCATCTGCATTGCAGTCGCTGCGGAACGGCCGTGCATCGGGACACGCCGGAGTCGATCCACGCCGATCTGCTGCGCCGCTCTGCCGCACTCGAGGCGCCACGCTTGCTGGTGTGCTTCGCGGTCGCGGTACCTAAAAACTTCAAAGACTCCGAGGTGCTCGAGCTGCTCGCCAAGCAGGGATACACGCGCATCCGAAATCGTCGCAAAGGCGAAGTCGAAGTCGTGCAGGATCGCTTGCGACTGCCGAACAGCGATCGCGCGCGGGTGATGGAGGCGCTGGAAGCCGCCTTGCGCGTCGGGCGCGGACGTCTGCGCGTGTATCCACTGCGCGATTCGCCGGCAGCACGCGATCCGGCGACCATCGATACGGCGGAAGCGCTCGAAACCTGGCATTACTCGAACAGTCTGCATTGCGCCGCTTGCGACATCGCCTATCGCGAACCCACCCCGAGCGCGTTTTCGTTCAATTCTCCCGTGGGCGCGTGCGAGGCCTGCCGCGGCTTCGGCCGCATCATCGGCGTCGACTATGGTCTGGTGATTCCCGACGAGAGCAAAACGCTGCGCGGCGGAGCCATTCGTACCTGGCAGACCGAGTCGTATCGCGAATGCCAACAGGATCTCGAGCGTCTCGCGCGCAAGCGCGGCATCCCGCTCGACGTTCCGTGGCGCGAGCTGAGCGCCGCGCATCGTCAATGGGTGATCGACGGCGAAGGCCCGTGGAAGAAAAACGTCTGGTACGGCGTGAAGCGATTCTTCGCCTGGCTCGAGACCAAAGCGTACAAGATGCACATTCGCGTGCTGCTGTCGAAGTATCGCGCGTATACGCCCTGCGGGCGCTGTGACGGCGCACGACTCGCGCCGCAATCTTTGCTTTGGCGCCTCGGCGATCGGAAACTCGCCGACCAGACGCTTGCCGGACGAACGCGATTCAAGCCGCGTGAGGCGGATTGGTCTGATGAAACTCTGACCGCACTGCCCGGGCTGTGCATCCACGATCTCATGTTGTTGCCGCTCGAGCGCGGCCGGGAATTCTTCGACTCACTGCGACTCGACGGCGCACTCGACGAAGCGACGGAACTGCTGCTGGCGGAGATTCGCGGTCGCTACGGCTATCTTTGCGACGTCGGGCTCGGCTACCTCACGCTCGACCGACAATCGCGCACGCTCTCGGGCGGCGAAGTACAGCGCATCAACTTGACGACGGCGCTCGGCACGTCGCTGGTCAATACCTTGTTCGTGCTCGACGAACCTTCGATCGGTTTGCACCCGCGCGACATGCAGCGCGTCATCGAAGTGATGCAGCGCTTGCGATCGGCCGGCAACTCGCTGCTGGTGGTCGAACACGACCCGCAAATCATGCAGCGCGCCGATCGCCTGCTCGACATGGGCCCGGGCGCGGGCGAGCACGGCGGAACCATCGTCAGCTACGGCAGCCCCGCCGACGTGTGCGCCGATGCGGCATCGCTCACCGGCGCGTATCTCACCGGTCGCAAGCGCGTCACCTTGCCGCCGGCGCGCAACTCGCGGGCCAAAAACGCAGAGCGTGGGGCGATCGAACTTTCGGGTGTGACGCAGCACAATCTGCGCAACATCGACGTACGCCTGCCGCTCGGCAAGCTGGTGTGCATCACGGGCGTGTCGGGCTCCGGAAAGTCCACCCTGATGCAGGACGTGTTGTATCCCGCATTGCTCAAGCACAAAGGCAAGCCCACCGAAGCGGCCGGCGCACACCGCGCACTCCGCGGCGCCGATCACATCGACGAAGTCGTGTTCGTCGACCAGACGCCCATCGGCCGCACGACGCGATCGAATCCGGCGAGTTACATCGGCGCATTCGATGTCATCCGCGAGCGGTTCGCACGGCTCGGCGAATCGCGCGAGCGCGGATATACCGCAGGTACCTTCAGCTTCAACTCCGGCACGGGCCGATGCCCGATCTGCAGCGGCAACGGCTTCGAGCACGTCGAGATGCAATTCCTGTCCGACGTGTACCTGCGCTGCGGCGACTGCAACGGCACGCGTTATCGCGCCGAGACGCTCGAAGTACGCCATCCGGGGCCCAAAGGTCGCTCGGCCAATATCGCCGAAGTGCTGGAGATGACGGTCACCGAAGCACTGGAATTCTTCGGTGACGTGCCGGATCTGGCGGCGCGTCTGGCGCCGCTCGCCGATGTCGGCCTCGACTATCTGCGGCTCGGACAGCCCGTACCCACCCTCTCGGGCGGCGAAGCGCAACGTCTGAAACTTGCGGGGCATCTGGCCGAATCCGGTGCCGTATCCAATCGCGGCAAACTGTTTTTGTTCGACGAGCCCACGACCGGTTTGCACTTCGAGGACATCGGCAAGTTGCTCGCCGCGTTTCGCAAGCTGCTCGACGCCGGTCATTCGCTGTTCGTGATCGAGCACAATCTCGATGTGGTGAGCGCTGCCGAGTGGATCGTCGACCTCGGCCCCGAAGGCGGCGATCGCGGCGGCCAACTCGTCGCTTGCGGCACCACCGCCGAACTCATGGCACACCCTGCGTCACACACCGGCAAAGCCTTGCGCGACTATCGCCTCGAAGCCCCGCTCGCGAGCCCGAAAGTCGCCGAACCCGAGGCGCGCCGCACGCCCGCGCGTGCCGAAGCCATCGTGGTGCGCAATGCGCGCGAGCACAACCTGCGCAATATCGACGTGCAGATTCCGCGCAATGCCTTCACGGTCGTCACCGGCGTGTCCGGCTCCGGCAAATCCACGCTGGCCTTCGACATCGTTTTCAACGAAGGGCAGCGCCGCTATCTCGAGTCTTTGAACGCCTATGCACGGCAGTTCGTGCAGCCGGCCGCGCGGCCGGAAGTCGACGCGATTTACGGCATACCACCCACGGTCGCCATCGAACAGCGCACGAGTCGCGGCGGACGCAAGAGCACCGTCGCGACGCTCACCGAGATTTATCACTTCCTGCGCTTGCTGTACGTGAAGCTCGGTACGCAGTACTGCCCGGATTGCGATGTCGCCATCGAGCCGCAGTCGGCCGAAGCGATCGCGGCACGGATAGTCAAAGATTTCTCGGGTCGCACGATCGACTTGCTCGCACCCTTGGTGGTGGCGCGCAAAGGCTTGTACACCGACCTCGCCAAGTGGGCCGGCGCGAAAGGCTATGGTGAGTTGCGCGTAGATGGGCAGCGCGTGCCCGTGAAGCCCTGGCCGCGTCTCGATCGCTTCAAGGAGCACGACATCGAGTTGCCGGTTGCGCGCCTCGGCATCTCGGCCCGTGGCGAAGCGGATTTGCGCAGCAAACTGACCGAAGCTTTGCAGTACGGCAAGGGCGTGGTGCAGGTACTGCCGCAAGGCAGCAAGAAGGCGATCGTGTTCTCGACCAAACGCGCTTGCCCCGGCTGCGGCACGAGCTTTGCGGAACTCGATCCGCGCCTGTTCTCCTTCAATTCCAAACAAGGCTGGTGCACGAGCTGCTTCGGAACCGGCGCGAAACTGCCGGACTTCGACGCCGAACAGACGGGCGAAGAGGCGACATGGAACGAATGGCATTCCGGCCCGGAGCACGCCTGCACCGCATGCAATGGTGAACGTCTCAATCCCGTCGCGCGTGCCGTACGCTTTCGCGACCTTTCTTTGAGTGCGCTGACCTGCGAGACCGTCACCGCTACCCGCAAGCGCATGGGCGGCTTGAAGCTCGCGACGCGCGAACGCGCCATCGCGCGCGACTTGCTGGCCGAGATACGCGCGCGGCTCGAGTTTCTCGAGCGTGTGGGTCTTGGTTATCTGTCGTTGGACCGCGCCGCACCGACGCTCTCGGGCGGTGAAGCACAAAGAATACGTCTCGCGGCACAACTCGGTTCGAATCTGCGCGGCGTGTGTTATGTGCTGGACGAACCAACCATCGGCTTGCATCCGCGCGACAACCGGATTTTGCTCGATGCGCTCGGCGAACTCGCGGCACATCGCAATACCCTGCTGGTCGTCGAACACGACGAAGACACCATACGTCGGGCCGACCACGTGATCGATCTCGGCCCGGGTGCCGGCATCCGGGGCGGACGCATCGTCGGCGAAGGCAAGGTCGCAGATC
>Ga0214919_10007739_pt1 | contig 14400 bp, 8 predicted proteins | sample LL1503_MetaG_FD_177994 | JGI IMG/M metagenome (GOLD analysis project Ga0214919, IMG submission 177994) | Freshwater microbial communities from Lake Lanier, Atlanta, Georgia, United States - LL-1503 | ecosystem: Environmental > Aquatic > Freshwater > Lake | place: USA: Georgia | collected 2015-03-15
AGCTCAGTAGCAAGTATCAATGGATTTGCAGGACCTAATGTAACCATCACCAGCAATGATGTTAGTGAAGGGTCTACGAATAAATATTATACGGATGCAAGAGCAAGAGGAGCCTTGAGTGCAACGGCTCCGTTGGTATTTAATAATGGTACAGGTGCTTTCTCTATTCCATCAGCCAGTGCTACTGCAGATGGTTTTTTAAGTGCTACGGATTGGAATATATTTAAGAACAAACAAAATACTTTAACGGCAGGTACAGATTATGTAACACCTTCGGGAAGCATTACAGGAAATGCAGCAAATGTTACTGGAGTGGTTTCAGTTGTGAATGGAGGTACTGGAACTTCTACGGCTGCAGGTGCATTGGTAAATTTAGGTGCAGAAGCGTCTGGTAATAAGAGTAATAATATTGCATTAGATGCTAATTCTACTACAAGATATCCTTCAGTAAAATCGATCAAAGATTATGTGGATCAGCAAAGTGCCAATGCAGGTGTAGCGGATGGGAGTATCTCCAATGCTAAATTAGCCGGAAGTATTACCGAGGATAAATTAGTCGGAAATATTCCTAATAATAAATTAACGAATAGTTCAGTAACCATTGGTACAACCAATATTGCATTAGGGGCTACTTCAACAACCCTTGCCGGATTAACCTCGGTAACCTCTACAGGATTTACAGGAAACCTAACAGGAAATGTTACAGGAAACGTAACAGGAAACGTGACAGGAAATGTGACAGGTAATTTATCAGGCAATGCAACCACCGCAACCACTGCTGGTAATATTACTGCAACTTCCAATACAACATTAACTTCCTTATCAAACTTAGCTACGGTTGGTACTATTACAACAGGAGTATGGAGTGGTACAGCTATTGCTACTAATAAGCTAGCAAATAGTACAACTACATTAGGTTCCACCACTATGACATTGGGCGGAACGGTTACCTCAGTTACAGGATTGGCTTCTGTTACATCAACAGGATTCACGGGAGCATTAACAGGTAATGCAAGTACAGCAACCGCAATCGCAACAGGAAGAACAATTTCAACCACAGGGGATCTAACGTATACGAGTGGAGCATTTGATGGAACATCGAATGTAACAGGTTCTGCTACTTTAACTAACACAACAGTTACTGCCGGTTCTTATGGATCTTCTACAGCAATACCAACTTTTACAGTAGATGCAAAAGGTAGATTAACTGCAGCAAGTACTGTAGGAATTACTGCGGGTGTATCATCCTTAACTTATACTTCAGCTACTTCATATGCATCGGGTGGAACGATTAGCGGAACATCTTTAACATTGGCAGCAGCAGATGCAACGAACCCAGGATTAATTTCAACAGGAGCTCAAACAATCGCTGGAGCAAAAACATTTGGAAGTAATGTATTTGTTAATGGAGATCTGATTACCAATAGTTCGGGTAGTGCATACGATAATACGAATTATGCTGATAAAAACGCATTAGTCATACATGGTCATAGTTTAGCTGGCACCGGTAATACAATAAATATCGTTGCAACTGGATCTGCAATCGGTAATTGGAATTCGAATATGGCTTTTTTAACAAGGCCATCACTTGGTTCACCAACTGAAGCGATGAGAATCTCAAGTCAAGGTTATATAGGTATTGGCAATAGTGCTCCCGCATTTAATTTAGATGTAACAGGAACTTCAAGAATTACAAGTAATTTAAATGTGGGTGGTGCTGCAACATTCTCTTCAACAGTGAATGTAACAGGTGCAACAACATTATCAGGTACTGCTAAAATTAGTAATACAACTGCTTCTACAAGTACAACTACTGGCGCATTGACCGTAGGTGGAGGAGCTGGTATAGTTGGAAACTTAAACGTAGGAGGTAATACTACAATTTCTGGAACAATTAGTGCAACAAGTTTCACAGGAGCTTTGACAGGTAACGCAAGTACTGCAACTACACTCGCAACTGGAAGAACTATTTCAACCACTGGAGATCTAACGTATACTAGTGGAGCATTTGATGGAACATCGAATGTAACAGGTTCTGCTACTTTAACCAATACTGCAGTAACTGCCGGTTCTTATGGATCTTCTACTGCGATACCCACCTTTACTGTTGATGCAAAAGGAAGATTAACTGCAGCAAGTACTGTAGGAATTACTGCAGGTGTATCATCCTTAAATTATACATCTACCACTACTTATGCAGCAGGTGGAACGATTAGCGGAACATCATTAACATTGGCAGCAGCAGATGCAACGAACCCAGGATTAATTTCTACAGGTACACAAACCATTGCAGGAGCGAAAACATTTGGTAGTGATGTTACGGCACCTAATTTTTTAGGTAATGCAACAACTGCAACGACTGCAGGAAATATTACTGCAACTTCCAATACAACATTAACTTCCTTAACAAATTTAAATACGGTTGGTACGATTACAAGTGGGGTTTGGAGTGGAACTGCAATTGCTAATAATAAATTAGTAAATAGCTCTACTACATTAGGATCAACCGCAATGACATTGGGTGGAACAGTAACTTCAGTAACAGGTTTAACTTCATTAACCTCCACTACTTTAATAGGAACACTTTCTGGTACTGCAACCGCATTAACAACCGGAAGAACTATCTCAACCTCAGGAGATGTAACTTATACAAGTGGATCTTTTGATGGAACGTCGAATGTAACAGGTTCAGCTACTTTAACCAATACTGCAGTAACTGCAGGTTCTTATGGATCTTCCACCGCGATACCCACCTTTACTGTAGATGCAAAAGGTAGATTAACTGCAGCAAGTACTGTAGGAATTACAGCAGGTGTTTCTTCATTGAATTATACATCTACCACTTCTTATGTAAGTGGTGGAACGATTAGTGGAACATCGTTAACATTAGCAGCAGCTGATGGCACGAATCCAGGTTTAATTTCAACAGGTGCACAAACAATTGTAGGCGCAAAAACATTTAGTAACACTGCCACCTTTAATCCAGATATAAAAGTACATGGCTTGACTGTTGGTACTGGATTAGGGGGCAATATATCTAACACTGCATTAGGTAACCAAGCATTATTTTCAAATACTACAGGTTCATCCAATGTGGCTCTAGGATATGTAGCGCTAGTAAATAATCTTGATGGTGGCGATAACGTAGCTGTCGGTGCTGATGTATTGTCATCAAATACTTCTGGCGGAGCGAATGTAGCATTAGGTACTGCTAGTTTAAGAAAAAATACTACAGGTGTTCACAATGTATCAGTTGGATATTATGCATTATCTGAAAGTATTATAGGTAGTAGAAATAATGCATTCGGATCAAGATCCTTAAGATACAATACAGGGTCTGATAATAATTCATTTGGTGAGCAAGCTTTGTATTTCAATACTGGTGCAGGAAACAATGCATTTGGTAATGGTGCCTTATATGGTAATACTACCGGTGATAATAACGTTGCAATTGGATATAGTGCAATGGGACATAAAGGAACTGGAAATAACAACGTTGCATTAGGAAGTATGGCTGGAGAAAAAATTGCAGATGGTACTACTAGTAATACCGCTTCAGATAATTCAGTCTTTTTAGGCTATAGTTCTTATCCTCAAGCCATTTCCCAAACGAATCAAGTTGTTATTGGATATAATACTATTGGAAATGGATCCAATACTGTCACTATTGGAAATGGAAGTATAACAAAAAACTATTTCAATGGTGATATTGCTCTAACAGGTAATATCACAAGTGGTACTTGGAGTGCCTCAACAATTAAAGTAATCAATGGAGGAACTGGGGCAACCACATTAACTGGACTACTAAAAGGAAATGGCACAAGTGCATTTACAACGGCAGTTGCTGGCACCGATTACCAATCTCCTTTATCGCCAGGTTCTGGTATTTCAATTAGTGCAGGAACAATTTCTGCTACAGGATTAACTACTAGTAATTTATCATCCACTGCCGGCATTACGAATGCACAGTTAGCAGGAAGTATTGCCGCTAATAAATTAGTGGGTACAGACATTGCGACAGTAGGAACCATCACTTCTGGCACCTGGAGTGGAACAACCATTGCTATAGCAAATGGAGGTACAGGATCTACGACTCAAAATTTTGTAGATTTAACGACCGCACAAACAATAGCTGGTTCTAAAATATTTAACGGAAATACTTCGATAAGCGGTGCTAATACATTCATAGTTGGAACTGGAACAACAACTTTAGGTGGGGCTTTAAACGTTACGGGTGCAGGAACATTTTCGTCAACGTTAGCAGCAGGTGCAACTACTTTAGCAAGTTCAACAATTACAGGTAATGAAACAGTTGGGGGAACATTGGGAGTTACTGGTGCCACCACATTATCATCTACTTCGGCTCACGGCGGAGCTGCCACTTTTTCTTCTACAGTAAATGTAACCGGCGCTACCACTTTAACTTCTGTAACTGCTACGGGAGCTGCTACTTTCAGTAGCACAGTTACAATTCCTACGGGTGCAGGATTAAATAAAGTGTTGACATCTGATGCTAATGGTGGAGCTACTTGGAATTCAAATCCTAATGCTGCATTTAGATTAGTTTCTTCTTCTGCGACATATACCGTTTCTGCAACGGATGATAAATACGTGGTTTATACCAATGCTGCAACCGGAACAATCTCCTTGCCAGCGATTACTAGCACAATGAGTGGCAAAGAAATTATTATTAAAAATATTTCGAATTTCAATGTCACAATAAGTGCAAATGGATCTCAGAAAATAGTTGCAGACTTCGCAAATAATGCAGAAACATCTGCCACTTTAGGTGTTGAAGCGTCTAACAACTGGGTTAAATTAATTGCAGACGGAACAAATAGTCAATGGATATTATTCAGAGCATTATTCTAATCAAAACATTAATAAAATTTATTTAAGTATATATCACAATGGAAAATTTAACCATGATTAATCCTTTTAATATTCTTTCGAGAAGAGAAAAAGAAGTATTGGATTTGATGCTGCAAGGCGCACAGGTAAAAGATATTAGCGCTTCCTTGGAATTAAAATCTAATACCATCTCTACTTTTAAAAAGAATATTCTTTCTAAAACAGGTGTTAAAAACAATATCGAGTTATTTAAATTGGCTCAAGAATATAAAATTGTTTAATAAATGAAAAAAGTAGTATTCATTATATTGTCGATTGGTGTGTTTGCAAAAGCCAGTGCCCAAACTGGTATTGGCACCACGGCTCCAATAAATAAGTTTGAAGTAGTCACTGCTACGGCAGATCCAGCAAATACAGGTGCCACTGCAAATGGTAATTTAAGATTGGGTCCAAGTACTGGATCGCATGTGTTGGATTTTGGATTGAGTTCATCTTCCACTTATGCATGGTTACAAGCGAGGTCTAAATCGGCTTACGGAACTACTTATAATTTAGCATTGAATCCTACTGGAGGTAATGTGGGTATAGGCACCACTTCGCCAGGAGCAAAACTGCATGTAAAATCCAACGGTCCTATTTTAAGATTAGAGGGTTCTGACCATGCTTATTTGGAATGGTTCCCGCTGGGATCAAGCACACGCTATGGGTATATGGGTTTCCCAAATGCAGCTGCTGCACCTACCCAACTAACTTTCATGAATCAATTTCCGACGGGGTCGATAGCTTTTGGCACTAATGAAGAGAAAAGAATGACGATCACTTCTACGGGTCAAGTTGGTATAGGTAATGAATACCCAGGCGCCACCTTGGAAATAGGATCTAGTAGCGGTAGTGTTGCAGGAAATTTAATATTGAATCCTACTACCACTGGAACAGGTGGTTTTGAAGGAGCTGAAATCAATTTAAGACCAGCGCCAGTTACAACCACACCAGCAGCTGCTCAAACATGGGTGATTGATCAAGCATCAAATGCCAATAGTCCTCGACTACGATTTTTTCCTAACATTTCAGGTGAATCCTACGGATTTACAATCAGAGACAATGGATATCTTGGAATAGGAACTGGAACACCATCGAACAAACTTCATGTACAAACTTCTGATGCAACTTCAATATATGTTGAAAGTACTTCATCCGATAATAATGGAATGGTAATTTTAAATGCAAATACTGGTTCGGGTTGGAGTGGTAACTATCATGAATTTATGCTTTTTCAGAAACAAGGAGCTCAACTCGGATTTATTGGTTCTAGTGTTGGCGGCAGTAGTGTCAATTATGGTTCAAACTCTGACTACCGATTAAAAACAGATTTAAAAAATTACAATGGTTTAGATTTAGTCAATAAAATTAAGACCTATGATTATGCCTGGAAAAGAGACAGTTCTAGAATGTATGGTCTTATGGCACATGAGTTACAATCGGTTTTACCTTATGCAGTTTCTGGAATAAAAGATGCATTGGATGCAGATGGGAAAATTATTCCGCAAGCGGTTGACTATAGCAAGCTAACGCCCATATTAATTAAAGCAATACAAGAGCAGGATATTAAAATAAAAGAACAAGAACGAAAAATCATAAAACTAAATAACGACAATAGTTCACTAGAAAAGCGGATAAAAAGGTTAGAGATATTAGTAAATAAAATAAAACATAATTAAAGAAAAATGAAGCATATATTTTTGTTAGGATTTATTTTTTGTAAAATAACAATAGGATTAAATGCCCAAACTGGCATTGGCACTACTACGCCTCATGCATCAGCAAAATTAGATGTTACTTCATCTGATAAAGGCTTCTTGCCAACAAGAATGACAAGTGCACAAAGGACAGCTATATCAAGTCCTGCAGCAGGTTTAATGGTTTATCAAACGGATGGCACTTCTGGATTGTATTACTATAATGGGACAGCCTGGATTTATATAATTAATAGTACAACTAATGTAGTTTCTGTTGTGAATGGGGGTACTGGTACTACAACATCGACTGGTACAGGTAGTGTTGTTTTGAATACAAGTCCAACCTTGATAACACCTGCATTAGGTACACCAAGTTCTGCAACTTTAACGAATGCTTCAGGCCTTCCTATTGCTTCTGGGGTTAGTGGATTAGGGACAGGAGTTGCATCATTTTTAGCAACTCCCACTAGTTCAAATTTAGCATCTGCAATCTCAGATGAAACTGGTTCAGGAGCTTTAGTATTTGGCACTTCTCCATCATTTACAACACCTTCTCTTGGTGCTGCCTCAGCAACTAGTATAGTAGTACCCACAATAACAGGGGGTTCAGGTACAACTCAGTCATTGATTTATAGATCTACATCTGGGAACGGAACTACAGGGGCGGACCATATATTTCAAGTAGGTAATAATGGTGGAACTGAAGCTATGCGGATTTTAAATAATGGAAATGTTGGAATTGGAACTACAGCACCATCTTCAGCCTTAACAGTGGGAAGTACTACCGGTAGTATTGGAGGAGAAATAACCATAAATCCTCAAGGTGCAGCCAATGAAGGTGCTCAAATCACTTTTAAACGTTCTCTTTCTGGTGGAACAGCAGATTGGACGATAGATCACTATGGCACATCCAATGCAGATGCTCGTTTTAGAATTTTTGGTGGGACTTCAGAAAATAATGGCATTACTATAAAAGAAAATGGAAATGTAGGTATAGGGACAAGTTCTCCATCTGAAAAATTGGAAGTTAGTGGTAATGTAAAAGCAACTAATTTTATTGGAACTTCATCTTCTGCTTTGTCTGCTCCAACAAACATCACCTATGGAGATATCAGTGTACCACAAAATCTTAATGTGTCATCTGCTGGAGATGGTTTTACAAATCTTGTAAATATCCCACTACCAAGTTCAGGCACTTATAGAATAACGTATGTAGCTAGAGTTTCAGTAGCCAATAGTGCAACTCTTGCAGTTCTTTTTTTGAGAAATGGATCAAATGCGCAAGTTTCAGGATCTGAAGCGACACCAATATTTAATCTAGCGGGAGTTCAGGTAATGAGTACAATGACTACTTATGTGACAACATCAGGTGCAGAGACCTATAAATTTGGAGCTTGGGTACAATCAGGAGCAGGAAATCTTCAGATAATAAACGATGGTAATGGTCGTTCAAAAGTTTTGTGGGAGAAAATCCAATAACATTTTTAACTTGGTTTAAAGATTTAAGTAAAAAACTAATCGAGCCACACAAAACAATAAAAAAGACTACAAAAGCATGCCACAATGGTATACTAAAAACTCCGATTTCTTACGATTTCGGAGTTTTTAGTACTTATTTCAAGTTAAATTATATTTATCTCCTCAAAGCCCCCACATTATTTGAGAATATTTTAAAAGTAATAGCTAAAAGAATCACACCAAAAAATTTACGAACTGCTAGTAAGCCTTTGGGCACTAGCAGTTTTTCAATTATAACAAGCGATTTTAATACAGCATAAACAATTACTAAGTTTATAAGTATACCTGGTGCAATATATAATTCATCGAAGTTCGCTTTTAAAGACATAATAGAGCCCGTACCTTTTTTTACTTATTATAATTTAAATATTTGATTAACATTGATTTTAAAACTAAATTCAATTTATTAATCAGTTTATTTTTATTTTCTAAATAAATATTTCATTATGAAAAGCACTGTTTCTTCAAAAAAAAGAACTCATCTGAAAATAGTATTGGCTATTTTTTGTTTTTTATTACTGCAAAATTCTTTTGCTCAAAACTCGAATAATAATAGTCGAGATTTAAGTTATGTTACCTCCGGAGGAAAGCTACATCCCCTGCAGGCCATCATGGATATTAGGCATTATACGATTGCTTTAGATATTGATATTGCCAATCGATCTTTCAAAGGATCTACTGAAGTAAATTTAAATCTTTCAGAAAAAACCAATACCATTTTATTAGATCTGATTCATTTCTATACCATCACTCAAATAAAAGTGAATAATAGAGTAGTTGCTTTTGAGCAAAAGGAGGATAAAATATTTATCAACTCGGCCAACGGTTTTGAAAAGGGGAATCAAAAGGTATTGATAGATTACAATGGTATACCGCCGGTTGCAGTGAAACCCCCATGGGATGGAGGATTCACTTGGTCAAAAGATTCCAATGGCAATGATTGGATATCTATCAATATTCAGGCAGAAGGTGGAAAAATGTATTTCCCTTGCAAAGATCATCCTAGTGATGAGCCAAATGAAGGAGTAGATATGAAAATTACTGTTCCTAAAAATTTGGTAGTAGCGGGTCCTGGATTGTTACAATCCGTGATTACTAAAAAAAATAAATCCACCTATTTTTGGAAAACAAATTATACAATCAGCAACTACTGTATTTTGTTCAATATTGGTAAATACAAAGTAGCAAAAGATATGTATACTACTATCTTAGGAAACACGGTGCCTATTGAATATTATGTATTGGAAGTAGATACTGCTCAAGCCAAAAAAGTAATCGAAGTTAAAAAAAGAGATACTAAAATTTTAGAAAAATATTTTGGTGAATATCCTTGGGTAAAGGAAAAAATTGGTGTTGCTGAAGTGCCTAATTCTGGAATGGAACATCAAACGATGATCACTTTTGACAATAAATTTATTTACAAACAAGTGGGTGGTCAAGAATATTCTGCTAATTTATTTCATGAATATGCACACGAATGGTGGGCTAATAAAGTAACCAACAAAGATTGGGGACATATGTGGATTCAAGAAGGCATTGCAACCTACGCTGAAGCCTTGGCTATGCTAGAATTAGGCGGAGAAGCTGCTTATGATGAAATTATCGCAGGACATAGACGTGGTTCAAAAAATGCACATGCTGTGGTACCAGCTGGTGAAGGGATTTCTGAAAAAGAAGTTTATTCAGGTGGAGATATCTATACCAAGGGCTCATTCTTTATGCATAGTCTGCGCTATTTGATAGGGGACGAAATATTCTTTCCAACCTTAAAAAAATTAGCTACCGACCCTCAATATACTTATGACAATTTTGTAACTACCCAAGACGTTGAAAAATTATTTAGTACAGCCTCAGGGAAAGATTTAAAACCATTCTTCGATTTTTATTTGCGAACCACTGATATTTTAGATCTAGATGTTAAAGAAATAGGCTTTCAAAAATACCAGCTTAAAATAAATAATTTCTTCATGCCGATTCCTATGGAAATCACTGCCAATGGAAAAACAAATCGTATGGTGATTCCTAAAGAAGGTATTACGTTTAGCAGTGCAACTCCTCCTCAATTAGATGCCAAAGGATTTTATTTAAAAAAAGTAACCATTAGATAATGAAAAGAATTTTTAATTTATTGACTGCCTGTTCTCTTTTTTTATTTCCAATTTTATCCAAGGCGGATACTTATCCGATTAATAGAAAAATAGATATCAAGCATTATTCCTTTGCACTTACGCTGTCTGATAGCAATGATGAGATCATTGGTTCTACAAATATTACTATCCAATTTAAGCAAGCGGGTGTTCAAAATTTTCGCCTAGATCTTATCAATCAATCAATCGAGAGAAAAGGAAAAGGGATGTTGGTTGATGGAGTGTATTTGGATAAAAATTCAGTTAGCTATACGCATCAAAAGGATGCGCTAATTATTAATTTACCCTCACCGTCATTACTAAATCAAACCTTGGTTTTTACAATAAAGTATCATGGTATTCCTTCTGATGGCTTAAGAATTGGCGCTACGAAATTTGGGGATCGCAGTTTTTTTAATGAAAACTGGCCCAATAGAGGTAGACATTGGTTACCACTTATTGATCATCCTTATGATAAAGCTACCTCTGAGTTTATTGTAAAAGCGCCAGCTCATTATAAAGTAATTTCAAATGGGTTGCTTTTAGAAGAGTCTGATTTAGGCGATAATGTAAAGCTTACGCACTGGAAACAATCGGTGCCAGTTTCTTCTTGGTTATTTGTTTTAGGAGTAGCTGATTTCGCTGTTAAATATGTAGACGAGTTTAAAGGAAAATCAATTCAAACCTGGGTGTATTCAAAAAATAGAGAAGCTGGTTTTTATGATTTCGACGAACCTACAAAAAAGGTGTTGGAATTTTATAGTGCTTATGTTGGTCCTTATGCTTATGAGAAATTAGCCAATATTCAAACGCCTAGTGTAAATGGTGGCATGGAAACTTCTTCTGCTATTTTTTATGGAGAAGATTTGGTAACTGGTAAAAGAGATGAACGAATTAGAAATATTGTCATTCACGAAATTGCTCATCAGTGGTTTGGTAATGCAGTCACTGAAACTACTTGGGATGATGCCTGGTTGAGTGAAGGTTTTGCTACATTTTTTACCTTGTTGTTTATTGAAAATGAATATGGGAAAGAAGAGTATAAAAAAGGGATTAGCAAAGCAAAGAAAACTGTATTTGACCTGTCGTTAAAAATACCTGACTTTAGTATTGTGGGTAATAGAACTGCGGAAAAAGAAGCCGTTACCAATGGACTTACTTATCAAAAAGGTGCTTGGATACTGCATATGCTTCGAGATTTATTAGGTGAAAAAAGTTTTCAAAGAGGTATTCGAACTTATTATGGGAAATATTTTAACTCAAATACTTCCACCGATGAGTTTAGGATTGAAATGGAAAAAGCATCTGGTAAAGATTTGAAGGTATTTTTTAAGCAGTGGTTGTATCAGCCCATTAATCCAGCTATTAATGCTGTTTGGAAATATGATGCAGCTGTCAAAAAAATAACCATTCAATTAACTCAATCGCAATCTGGAGATTTTTTATTTAATACACCAGTGGAGGTTGGGTATTATAAAACAGGAAGTACTACTCCTACTATTTTAAAAATGAATCTCAGTCGCAAGCAAGAACTATTTAGTTTTTCAGTCCCCTCTGCTCCAGAGAGAGTGGAGTTGGATCCAAGGAATATATTACTCAATAATGGAAATTTAACGACGGAGTAAATTGCAGCTCAGAAAAGTTTAATGATTCAAGAGGTAAACTAGAATAGGAGATAAGTTATTACTATTCTTTATAAGGTGGATAGGTATTCACCACTAATTTAAAATAATTGGTGTCGTACATTTTTTTCATGGTGAAAAGGAAGTCCTGTTTTTCTTGTTTTGTTTTATCTATCTCCAATACTTTTAAGTCCTTGTTAAGTATATGTAAGATAAGTTCTGTACAATACATGGAGGTGGAATCCTCGAAATCACCTAAATGATCAAAGGAGATTTTTTTTTTAAGATGGTATTTAGCCAAACCGGCTATTTGAGAATTGGTATTAGTGGAGGGTGATTTAAAGCGAGTGATTACTATTTTGTTTGATTGGGAATATTTCAAAAATTCATCTAAATATTGAATCTGTATTCCATCTATTTTGGAAACATCTGATGAAAGTGAATGGACTACCGCCCATTTCCCATGGTCGTTAACTATTATTCCTGCATGGGTTACATCAAAAGGAGCTTTGTTGAGTTGAGTTGCTATTACATCACTAAAAAAGCCAAATCCCCTTCTTAGAATAAAGTCTCCTTCTTGTATTTTAGCAATTTCAGTGGGTGAAATCCTAGGATAATTGAAATTGTTTATTACTTCTCTTTTTTCTTCTATGCCATCAAGATAGAAAAATAATTTTATACAAATTATTATAAAAAAAAATACTCCAATAATTAAATAAAATATTTTAAATTTCAATTTATTATTGGAGTAAAATGATTTTAACAAAATATTATTTTTTAACACTTGTATCTGTGCTTTGAAGTAATGAAGTATCACCACCATTTAGCAGTCCTGTGCTATCGCCCATTGCATTAGCTGAGCCTCCGCCACCCTTTCCTTCTTTTTTCATAGATTCTTTTTTCATGGATTCTTTTTTCATAGAAACTAACCATTTGCCATTAATTTTTTTCAATGGAATTGGCTCTTCTTTTGAAGTTGCTTTGTTTTTAAAATAAACGATAGCTGTAGAATCTTTTACTTCAGATTTTACAAATTCCACCTGTGCATTTAATTTAGCTGCTGAATCTTTAGATATTGCAGCTCCTCCCATTCCGCTAAATGATTGCATTAATTGTATTAGGCCTTTTGTATCATCGTCGGATAATTTCTTTGCCTCTTCCCAATTTTGCTCAATCAAAGCTTTTGTAAATTGTTTTGCTACATCTTCAGGTTTTGGGTTGTTAGAACAAGAAAAAAAAACTACAGAGGACAATAAAAGCAATGCTAAAAGTTGAATACTATTTTTCATTTTTTTTAGATTTAAATTAGATAATTTCAAATGTAATGTTTTTTATCCTATAACCTAATACTTAACAATTTAATATTGTTTATTAATACCCCCTTTTTTTATTAAAAAAATATTTAATATTATTTAATAATTGACTACCGCAAATTTTCCAAACTCGATAACTATTATTCCTGCTCGGTTACATCAAAAGGAGCTTTGTTAGGTCGAGTTGCTATTTCATCTCTAAAATAGCCAAATCCCCTTCTTAAAATAAAGTCTCCTTCTTATATTTTAGTAATTCTGGTGGGTAGATTCTAAGGTAATTGAATTTGTTTTTTTACTTCTCTTTTTTCTTTTAAGATATCAAGAAAGAAAAATAATTTTATACAGATTATTACAAAAAAATACTCCAGAAATAAAATAAAATATTTTAAGTTTTATTTTATTCTGGAGTAAAATAATTTTAATAAATATTATTTTTTAATACTTGTTTCCCTATTGTGAAGTAATGAAGGATAACCTGTTTTTAGTATTGTGGTACTATCGTCCATTCGATTATCAAACTACTTTTACATTTCTTATTTGTGCAATCGAATCAACCATTTGCCATTAATTTTATTTAATTCAACTTTTTCTTCTCTTGAAGTTACATTATCTTTGAAATCAATTTCAGCATAAGTATCATTTACTGTAAAATTTACAACTTCCATCTGTGCATTTAATTTAGCTGCTGAATCTTTAGATATTGGATCTCTCATAGGAATCATTTGTAATAGCATTTTTGAACTATCGTCGACTAATTTATTCAACTCTTCCATGTTTTGCTCTATCATAGCTTTCATACCTGCTTTTGCAACATCTTCAGGTTTTTCTGGATTAGCTGAACCTGCGTCACCCATTCCTTCTTTTTTCATAGCAACCAACCATTTGCCATTAATTTTTTTCAATGGAACTTGTTGTTCTTCTGAGGTTACTTTATTTTTAAAATAAACGATGGCAGTAGAATCTTTAACTTCAGATTTTACAAATTCCACCTGTGCATTTAATTTATCTGCTGAATCTTTAGATATTGCAGCTCCTCCCATTGCGCTAAATGATTGCATCATTTTTATTAGGCCTTTTGTATTATCGTCGGATAATTTATTTGCCTCTTCCCATTTTTGTTCTATCATAGCCTTAGTAAATTGTGTTGCTACATCCTCTGGTTTTTGGCTGTTTGAACAAGAAAATAAAGCCACAGAAGTGACTGCTAGCAAAGCAAATAATTTAATACTTTTTT
>Ga0214919_10007740_pt1 | contig 14399 bp, 8 predicted proteins | sample LL1503_MetaG_FD_177994 | JGI IMG/M metagenome (GOLD analysis project Ga0214919, IMG submission 177994) | Freshwater microbial communities from Lake Lanier, Atlanta, Georgia, United States - LL-1503 | ecosystem: Environmental > Aquatic > Freshwater > Lake | place: USA: Georgia | collected 2015-03-15
TTAAATAAGAAATGAATAGTAATGGCTATTATTTAGTGTAAATTGTAAGTATGAAAACAATTCGTTGGGGTATGATAGGTTGCGGTTCAGTCACAGAAGTGAAAAGCGGACCTGCTTTTAACAAAGCGCCTCATTCGAAATTAATGGCTGTCATGAGAAGAGATGCAGAAAAAGTAAAACAGTATGCCGAAAGACATCAGGTCCCTTATTATTTTACCAATGCAAATGATCTTATTCATCACCCTGAAGTAGATGCTGTTTATATTGCAACGCCCCCTAAATTTCATGAAGCTTATGCGATAGCAGCTATGCAAGCAGGCAAACCTGTGTATGTTGAAAAGCCTATGGGGCTTGATGTTGCAGCTTGTGAGCGTATGAATGCCTTTTCAAAACAAGTAAGTGTTCCATTGGTGATTGCACATTATAGAAGAGCGCTTCCTTTATTTGTAGAAGTAAAAAATTTAGTAGACTGTAAAATAATTGGAGACATCACTTCAGTTCGCATTGAAATGTTAAAATATGATAGTGGTCTTTTAGATCCTATTGAAAATTGGAGAATAGATCCTAGTGTAGCAGGGGGTGGATATTTTTATGATTTAGCGCCACATCAATTAGATCTTGTATTTTATTTTTTCGGAAAAGCAAAATCCTATAAAGGAACTGCATTTAATAAAGCCAATTTATATAAAGCAGAAGACACTGTTACAGGTGAAATAGAATTAGAAAATGGCATTCAATGTAAAGGCAATTGGTGTTTCTGTGTAGATAAAGGAGAGGAGATGGATATTTTTGAAATAACAGGGACGAAAGGAAAAATAGTCTTTCCTGTTTTTGGACATACTATTAGATTAAGCACTGGGGAGAATGAAGAACAAATACAATTTGATCCCCCAAAACATAATCAACAAAATTTTATTGAAAAAATAGTTCGCTATTTAAATGGAGAAGGCGAAAATCCTTGCAGTGCGGAAGATGCACTGCAGTCGATGCGCGTGATGGAAGCCTTTGTTTATGGGAATAGTTAAACGAAATAATGAATTTAAATAATGAAACTATAGTGGCGTTCTAATGGTAATAATACTAGTATAATTATACTAATTAATATAAAATATATGACAAGATATTGTTTGGCACTAGATTTAAAAGATGAACCCCAATTAATTGCTGCTTATGAAGAATATCATGCTTCTGTATGGCCAGAAATAATTACGTCCATTAAAGAAGCCGGCATAAAGGCATTAGAAATTTATAGAGTAGCCAATAGATTATTTATGATTATTGAAGCTGACAATGATTTTTCTTTTGAAAAAAAAGCGGCCCTTGATGCAAAAAATGAAATTGTGATGCAATGGGAAAAATTAATGTGGCAATACCAGCAAGCCTTGCCTACTGCTGGGCCTGGAGAGAAATGGGTACTTATGAATAAAATATTTAGTTTATCAAATTAGAAAAGAAAAACTGTTCTATAAAAATTATCAAGGCCATTACAAGAACAAAAAATCCAAACCCTTTTTTAAGCTTAGCCCCCTCCATTTTTTTATTTAAGTAATTACCCGTTATAATTCCTGCAGTCGCTAATAAAATTATTTTAGATAAAAAGCTCCAGTCAACGGATGTATGCATTAAGTCTCCTGAAAAACCCACCAAGGATTTTATACTTATAATAACTAAGGAAGTAGCAATGGCCCTTTTCATAGGAAGCTTTGCAAGTATTACTAGCGCTGGTATAATTAAAAATCCTCCACCAGCCCCTACAATACCGGTCAATGAACCTTCGCAAAATCCCACTAGTATTAAACTAAAACCATAAACAGGTATAATTCCCTCATGCTCTTTTTTATTTTTTCCAAGTATCATAGACAAGGCTGCTACCAACATAAGCGTTGCAAAAAACAACATTATAAAATGGCCTTTTGTGAGCATAAAATGAGGGCCCTCATACATTTGTTCAGGTATGGCAGGTAGTATAAATTTTCTAGAACTAAAAACACCTATAATAGAAGGTATACCGAAAATGAAAATGGTTTTAAAGTCGACTAGTTTTTGTTTTAGTCTTGAAATGATACCTGCAATACTACTTAAGCCCACAATAGCTAAAGAATAGGTGGTAGCAAGCAAAGGAGATACCTGAAAAAAATACACCAGTAAAGGAACGGTTAATATAGAGCCCCCGCTACCAATAAGGCCCAATGAAATGCCTATAAGTATTGACACCAAATATCCAATAAGCTCCATGTATTTTTAATTTTAAGTAAAACTCCTTAAAAGGATTTACAATTTAAGTACCTTTTGTCACTTAGGTGGAATTAATATTTTATACACTAAATGTGATTTTTATCACTGTATTATCTAATTTTATGTGGCAACTTTGACTTCCATTAATATAAAGATTTATGAAGATTGAACAAATATATACAGGCTGTTTAGCGCAAGGCGCTTATTATATAATGAGTGAAGGTGAAGTGGCCATTATTGATCCACTAAGAGAAGTAGAGCCCTATATTCAAAAAGCAGCTTTAGACAAAGCCAAAATAAAATATGTTTTAGAGACCCACTTTCATGCCGATTTTGTTTCAGGACATATAGACCTTGCTAAAAAAACCGGCGCTACCATTGTATACGGTCCAACAGCTGCGCCTTCCTTTGATTTTCATAGTGCCAAAGATGGAGAAGAAATTAAGTTGGGTAAGCTTACTATTAAAGTATTGCATACACCTGGTCATACTATGGAAAGCACTTGTTATTTATTAATAAATGAAGCAGGTAAGCAAGTTGCTTTATTTAGCGGAGACACCTTGTTTATTGGAGATGTGGGTAGACCCGATTTAGCACAAAAAATAAAGGCCGACTTAACCCAAGAAATTTTAGCAGGTTATTTATATGATTCTTTAAGAAAGAAAATAATGACTTTGTCGGATGATATCGTTATTTATCCTGCTCATGGTGCGGGTAGTGCATGCGGAAAAAAAATGAGTAAAGAAACGCAGGATACCCTGGGCAATCAAAAGCAAACGAATTATGCATTAGCTGCCGACATGACTAAAGAAGAATTTATTATAGCTGTGCTAGAAGGCTTAGTAGCCCCTCCAGGTTATTTCCCTTTAAATGTAATGATGAATATTCAAGGCTATGATAGTATTGATAAAGTTTTGGAGAGAGGACAGCATGCAATGAGCCCTGCTGCTTTTGAGACAGCTGCGAATGAAACGGGTGCCCTTATACTTGATACCAGAGATCCTCAAGTTTTTGCAAAAGGTTTTATTCCCAATTCTATTAATATTGGTATTGATGGAAGTTTTGCTCCTTGGGTGGGTGCCATGATTCCCGATATTAAACAAGAAATTTTACTTGTGGCAGATAAAGGAAGAGAGGCGGAAGTGATTACTAGACTAGCGCGTGTGGGTTATGATTATACCATTGGATTTTTAGAAAATGGTTTTGAAGCCTGGGAAAAAGCGGGCAAAGAAATTGACCATATTATTTCTATGGATGCATTGGCATTGGCCGACTTAAAAGCCAAAGACAGTAAAATTAAAATACTAGATGTGCGTAAAGCATCCGAGTATAGTAGTGAACATATTGTAGGCGTACAAAATGCACCCTTAGATTTTATAAATGATAGTATGGCAGCTATTGATAAAAACCAAACCTATTATGTGCATTGCGCAGGCGGTTATAGGTCTATGATTTTTATTTCTATTTTAAAGGCTCGTGGCTTTGATCATTTAATTGATATCAAAGGAGGCTATAAAGAATTAAAAGAATCGGGTCAATTTAAAACCACTGACTACTCCATACCCAAGACCCTTCTTTTATAAGTTTTTCATTCCTATTGAAACTTCCCTCATTACTAATAGCTTCCCACTTTACTAATAATTAAAGCTGTACTGCATTTTGCAAGGGTTTTTTCTTAATTTAAAGGATCATTGAGTCCTTTTAAATTAATAGCTATGCATTATCATTTTCAAAAGCCCTCCTTCTTTTTTTCATTTGTTTTTATCACCTGCTTACTGTTTACTAGTAGCATTAAGGTACAATCACAAGAAAAAAATACATTATCATTAACGGGCTTAAAAGAAAAAGTGGAAGTACTAAGAGATAAATGGGGAGTGAATCATATTTATGCAAACAATGAACATGATTTATTTTTTACACAAGGGTACTGTGCAGCAAAGGATAGATTGTTTCAATTTGAAATTTGGCGCAGACAAGCCACAGGCACTGTTGCAGAAATTTTAGGAGAAAAAGAATTGAAAAGAGATATAGGTACCCGCCTATTTAAATTTAGAGGAGATTTAAAAAAAGAATTACAACATTATCATCCACATGGGCAAGCTATTATTCAAGCCTATGTAGATGGCGTGAACGCTTATATAACAGAGGTAAACGCTAAGCCAGCCCTGCTTCCTATTGAATTTAAAATTTTAAAAATTCGTCCTGCAAAATGGACAGCAGAAATTGTTATATCAAGACACCAAGGTTTACTTGGTAATATTACACAGGAATTAAATATTGGAAGAGCGGTGTCTACAGTGGGAGATAAAAAAGTAAAAGAATTAGTTTGGTTTCATCCTAAAGACCCTAATTTAAAATTAGACACTGCTATTAGGGGTGATTTATTAAAAGCCGATATTTTAGCATTATACAATGCATATAGAACAGAAGTAGAATTTACAAAATCGGATATAACGGAACATGATGAAGATGATGTTTCGGCTTTAGATATTTTAAATAAAAGAAAACAGCTTGCCGATTTTTTACCCGAACAAGAAATGGAAGGCAGTAATAATTGGATAATTAGTGGTCGCAAAACGGCTAGTGGATTTCCTATGCTTGCCAACGACCCGCACCGAAAAATTGCAGTGCCTTCACTTCGTTATATAGTGCATTTGGTGGCACCAGGCTGGAATGTGGTAGGCGGTGGAGAGCCAGAGATACCGGGGGTTTCCATAGGGCATAATGAATTTGGTGCCTGGGGTTTAACTATTTATGAAACCGATGGAGAAGACTTATATGTGTATAATATTAACCCCTTACATAAGAATGAATATTGGTACAAAGGGCAGTGGGTAAAAATGAAAACCATTACTGAAAATATAAAAATAAAAAACGCAGCTAGTCAAATAGTTCAATTAAATTATACAGTACATGGTCCAGTTACTTTTATTGATTCTGTTAACAATAAAGCCTATGCCGTAAAATGTGCATGGATGGAAGCAGGTGGTGCTCCTTATTTAGCTTCTTTAAGAATTGATCAAGCGAATAGTTGGGAAAGTTTTAGAGAAGCCTGTGCCTATAGTCATATTCCTGGAGAGAATATGATATGGGCAGATAAAAAAGGAAATATAGGTTGGCAGGCGGTAGGCATTATTCCTATTCGAAAAAATTTCAGCGGTTATGTTCCTATACCTGGTGATGGTAGGTATGAATGGTCGGGTTATTTACCCATTAAAGAACGACCACATTTACTCAATCCTAGTAAAGATTTTTTTGCAACAGCGAATCAGCATGTAACCCCAGATACCTATGAACATTGGGATGCAGTAGGTTATACCTGGGCCGATCCTTACAGAGGAGATAGAATCAATAAAGTTTTAACGGAGAAAAATAATATTAGTTTAGAGGACATGGGAAAATTACAGACCGATTATTTTTCTATACCTGCAAGTACCATTGTGCCCCTACTTGAAAAAATAAATTTTGAAGATTCTTTTTCAAATGCAGCGAAACAATATGTAATGAACTGGAATTTTATTTTAGATAAAAATAGTATTGCTGCAGGAATTTATGTGGGCTGGGAAAAACAATTAGCAATTAACGCACAAAAATATTTTGTACCTGATGAAATTAAACCTTGGGTTAATTTGCAATTAAAAAAAGTTATTGAGCGTTTAGAAAATCCTGTAAATTATTTCGGAGTGGATGAATTGGTTGCAAAAAATAATAGAGACGTCTTTGTGAAAAAAGCATTTGAAACAGCCATTCAAAATTTAAAAAATAAATTAGGCAGTGAAATAACTGCTTGGAACTATGGTCAAGAAAAATACAAGCATATTTATTTCGAACACCCCTTAGCCAATTTGGTAAGTCCCGCCTTAAAAGCCAAATTAAACATAGGGCCCCTGCCTAGAGGGGGTTATGGTCAGACACCAGGTTCAACCGGTGGGGCTGATAACCAAGTAAGTGGGGCTAGTTTTAGAATTTTGATGGATACCCATGATTGGGATAAAACATTGATAATCAATACTCCTGGACAGTCAGGGGATACTAATAGCCCTTTTTACCGAAACCTTTTCTCTACTTGGGCCAATGACGGCTACTTTCCTTCCTATTATTCAAGGGCTTTAATTGAGCAAAATTTGGCAGAAAACTGGGTAATAAAACCTTAGAAAAAAAGTCTAAAATTTAATAAAAAGTTTATTTTAGATGTTTTTTGATAAGTAATTGATAAACAATATAATACACTTATTTTGTTTATTAAATAGGTCGAAATTTAGCAAAAATCTTAAATTTTTTTAGAATAAACTTTAACACTTTATTAATATATCTCAATATTGATTTAGATTCGCATTCTAAATTTGATATATGAAAAAACTTATGTTGATGTTGATTCTAGGTTTATTGACGATGACAAGTGCCTTTGCACAAACACGTCAGTTAACTGGTAGAGTAACAGACCAAAAGGGCGTCGCTGTTGCAAATGCATCAGTAGTTGTAAAAGGCACAAAAATTGGTGCTAATACAAGTGAAGACGGTTCTTTTAAAATAAATGTTCCTGCTACAGCTAAAACTCTTGTAGTAAAATCAATTAACTACAGCGATGCTGAAGTTGCTATTGGAACTAAAACAAATTTCACGATTCAGTTAGAATCTTCTTCTCAACAATTAGAAGAAGTAATAGTGGTAGGTTATGGTACACAAAAAAGATCCAATGTGACCGCCTCTATTTCTAAAGTGGATATGACAAAAATTGAAAACAAACCATTTGCTTCTTTAGATCAAATGTTGCAAGGAGCTGCTCCTGGTTTACAGGCAACTTCTTCAACTGGTCAACCAGGTGCGGTGACGCCTATTCGTATTAGAGGGGTTGGTTCATTCTCATACGGTGGTGCGCGTCCATTATACATTGTGGATGGTGCTCAAATTAACGACGGTGACGTGTCTAACGGTAACGGTGGTGGTTTCAGCATCAACCCAAGTACAAACGTATTAGCAACTATTAACTCTGATGATATTGAAAGCGTAAACATCTTAAAAGATGCTGCTGCAACTTCTATCTACGGTTCAAGAGGTGCTAATGGTGTTATCGTTATTACTACAAAAAGTGGTAGAGCAGGTAAGACTCAATTCAGATTTGATTCTGAAGTAGGTCAAAACACTCCAATTTTACCACCTACTCAAGGTTACCCAACAGATGTAAACGATTACTTCCAATTATTTAAAGAAGGTTTAGCGAATGCGGGTGTATCAGCTGCTTCAGCTGCTGCTACTTTAGCAAGTTATGGTTATGGTAATGGTGTGGGTATCGATTGGTTCCATTTAATTACTAAGCCAGGTGCACAAAAACAATACAATATTTCTGCAAGCGGTGGTGATGCAAAAACTAAGTTCTTCGCATCAGCTGGTTATTTCTTCCAAGATGGTACTTCTTTGAAAGCCGATTTTTCAAGAGTAACTGGAAGTCTTAAAGTAACGCACAATGTAAACGATAAATTATCTTTTGCGACAAAGGTTTCAGCAGGTAGTACTTTACAAAATTCAATATTAGCTTCTGACGGACCTGGTGGATCAGGTTTATATTTTGGTAACCCTTCTTACGTATCTTATGTACTAAGACCTACTCAAAATCCTTATAACCCAGATGGAACTTTAAATATTAGCCCAGACAACTTAGGTTTCCCTGGTCACTATAACCCATTATACATTGCTAAAAACGATAAAAGATGGGCAAAAAATTTAAATGCTATTGCGAATCAAAATGTAGAATATAAAATCTTACCAGGTTTAAAATATTCTACTACTATTAATATGCAGTATACTTTGAACGAAGAGTATCAATTTAACAACCCCTTCCATGGTGATAACTCAGGTGCCTCTGGAGAGGGTGTTTCAATTGTTACTAGAGCTTTCTTAACAGATTTGATTAATCAATTAGATTATCATTATGATATTAATAAAGCAAAACGTTTTTATGCCGACTTTAAATTAGGTCAAGAGGCTATTAAGAGCGCTACTTACAGACAAATTGGTGATGTAACTGGTTTCCCTCCTAGAACAGATTTATACTATTCTACGAACGCTGCTACTTCTACTAACGGTAAGTCAGTAGGTTCTGATTACACATTCCAAGGTTACTTTACGAACGCTACATTCAGCTTATTAGATAAGTATACTTTGTACGGAAGTTTCCGTCGTGATGGATCTTCAAGATTTGGAGTAAACAACCCTTGGGGTAATTTCTGGTCAGTAGGTACTTCTTGGAATGTTTTGGCTGAACCATTTATGAAAGGCAATACAGTTATTTCTGCTTTCAAAATTCATGCGAGTTACGGTACCAACGGTAATGCTGAAATTGGTAACTACACATGGAGACCTTCTTACGCATTTGGATATAACTACAATGGTGTAGCAGGTGGTACTTTCAATAACATTGGTAATGAAAGTTTAACTTGGGAGAAAAACAAACAAGCCGATTTAGGAACAAACATCAGCTTCTTTGATAATAGAATTAACTTAAACGTAGACGTTTATAAGCGTAATACAGATGGTGCTTTATTAAACCAAAACTTATCTCGTACAACTGGTTTCTCTGGTTATATAAATAACGTAGGTAGCATGCAAAACTCTGGTTTAGAGGTTAGCGTAAATTTAGTACCTATTCAAGTAAAAGATTTCTCTTGGGAAATCAATGCTAGTTATACAGCTAACAAAAACAAAGTTACCAGCTTGCCTTCAGGTGATCAGTTAAACGGTGCTTATTTATTAAGAGTAGGTCAACCATTCTATAGCTTCTATACCAGAGGATATGCTGGGGTGAATATTAATACAGGAGATCCAATGTGGTATATTGATAGTACTCAAATCGGTTCTACAAGTGTTAAAACAAAAGCTAATTTATATTTAGTAGGCAAGCAAGCCGATCCTAAATACTATGGTAGCTTAGGAAACACTTTCAAATATAAATCTTTGTCATTCTCATTTGATTTCTATTATAACTTCGGTAACTACTTCAATGAGTCTGCACAAGCTTATGCAATGGATGGTGCTTATTCAACTAGAGGTAAATACGCAATCAACTTAACTCGTTGGCAAAAACCAGGGGACGTTACAACAGTTCCTAAATTTGTATATAACGATGCAAGAGGTGGTGCAACAGGATCTGATCGTACCTTATATAGTGGCGATTATGTTCGTTTAAGAAATATACAGTTGTCTTATAAATATGATAATAAAGCTGTGCTTGATAAATTCCATATCAATGGTATAAATATTTATGCACGTGGTACGAATATATTTACTAAAACATATGCCGATATCATCTTAAGTGATCCAGAACAAGGTATTACAGGTAATAACGGACAACAAGTATTACCTTCTAAGTCTGTCACTTTTGGATTAAGTGTAAACTTTTAATTAACAACAACTATTTAATATTTTTTATATGAAAAATAATTTCAACAAAATCACTAAAATGTTCTTAGCAATTGGAACCGTAGCGATGCTATTCGGTTGCTCAAAAACATTTTTAGATCAAAAGCCTTTCAACTCTGTAGTATTATCAGAGGCTATTAAAACTGAAGATGACATGAGTACAGCATTGACTGGCTTATACGCTTCATTAAGAGCTACCGATTTTTATGGTAGAACTTTCGCTATCAAAGGCGATTTAATGGCCGACAAATGTTTCTTATCTTCTGCAAATTCAGGAAGATACGTATCATTCAATTTGTACAATTTCACTAAAACAGATGGTCAAGCTTCTGCTATTTGGTCAAATGGTTATAATGCTATAAAGAATGCCAACTTTATTATCAATGCTGGTTTAGATCCTGCAGCTAATCCTAATGTAAGTCAACTAATGTCTGAAGCTTATGCGATCAGAGGTTTAGTTTATTTCGATTTAGTAAGAAACTTTGGTTTGCCTTATACTACTGCACCATCTAGTCCAGGTGTGCCTATTGTAACTAAGTTTGAAGTGTCTTCAAAGCCTGCAAGAAATACAGTTGCTGAAGTTTATGCACAAGTCATTGCCGATTTAACAAAGGCGATTTCTTTAGCAAAATACAATCAAGGTCAAACAATGAACTTTACATTGACTGCAAAGACAAGAGCTATTAACTCTTCATTTATGAGTAAGTATGCTGCTGAAACGCTTTTAGCTAGAGTATACCAACATAAAGGAGATTGGGCCAATGCAAAAGCAGCAGCGCTTGATGTTATCGCGAATAGCGGTTTCACTTTAGCAACTAGCTCTAACGTAATTTCTTATTGGAAAGGCGCAGCACCATTAACTGGTAAAGTAGAAACTATGTTTGAAGTAACAAGTGATGCGAACAACCAAGTAAGTGATGGTACATTAGCGGTATTTTTAATTGGTAAGCCAGGTGGCGGAGCTTATGGAGATATGTTAGCTACTAAGGCTTTCTATGATACTTATACTACAACCGATACAAGAAGAGGTTTAATTAGCCCTGAAGTAAGATCTGGTCAATTAGGTACAGCGCATTATGTGGCAAAATATCCAATTGATAACGTAAACTTAGATGACGTTAAAGTAGTTCGTTTCTCTGAAGCCTATTTAATTTTAGCGGAAGCTTATTATAACTTAGGTGATATTACCAATGCAAACGCTACTTTAAATAAATTTGTAGTAAACAGAGATCCAAAAGCAGTCTATGCTAGCTCAGGTGCTCAAGTATTAACTGATATCTTAGATGAGCGTGCTAAAGAGTTTGCTTTTGAAGGATACAGATTCTGGGATTTAACAAGATTGGGTTACACTTTTGTTAAGCCTCAAGGTCAAGATGCTACTAATGCAATATCTACCAAAATCACTGTTGCTCCAGGAAATACAAATTTACTTTTCCCTATTCCTAATGATGAAATTTTAGTAAATCCTAACATTACTCAAAACGCTGGTTATTAATATTTCCAAGTAGAATATTTAAAAAACCTCCATCGTTCATTCGGTGGAGGTTTTTTTATAAGTATATTTTCGTTTTTCGTAAAAGGTTGAATTTGATAGTTTTGTCAAAAAGTTGCCAACTAAATATTATTAAAGATTAAACAGTATTAAGAATGAATAGAATCTGTATAAATCATTTAATAAATTAATACTAACTTTATTTTTCGAAAAAAATCAATAAATATGAGAAAATTTGTCGCAATTCTTTTATGCGCAATTTTGGCTGTAACTCAAGTTACTGCACAAAATAAAACCATAAAAGGTAGGGTTACTGAAGATGGTAAAAAACCACTTTCAAACGCTTCTATCATAGTTAAAGGGACAACAGTCGCTTCAAAAACAAATGAGGAAGGTTATTATTCAATTACTATTCCAGCTAATGGAAAAGTTTTAAAATTTAGTTCTTTAAATTTTGAAGATCAAGAAGTTAATATCGGATCAAAATCTGAGATTAATGTAATCTTGGCCAATACAGTTTCTGAATTACAGCAAGTAATTGTAACGGGTTATGGTACCACTAAAAAGGCAACGAATACTGGCTCCATTGCTACAGTGAAAGCTGCAGACATTGAAAACCTACCTTTTAGTTCTGTTGATAAAGCCCTTCAAGGTAAAGTAGCAGGTTTACAATCTGTTGCTGCTTCAGGACAACCAGGAGCCAGCCAAGCTATATTAATTCGTGGTGCAAGTTCAATTACTGCAAGTAACGCACCTTTATGGGTGGTTGATGGAGTGCCTATTAATGCAGGTGATGCATCTCGTTTGCAAACTACAGGAAACTTATTAAGTACTTTGAATCCAAATGATATTGAAAGTATTTCTGTTTTAAAAGATGCGGCCTCTCAATCTATTTATGGTAGTCGTGCTGCCAATGGTGTTATCGTGGTTACTACTAAAAAAGGTAAAAGCGGTAAAACTAGATTCAGATTTGATACAGAATTAGGTAATTCAGATGTTGCCTATCAAAATGAAAAATATAAGCCATTAGATGCCAATGAATTTATTAATTTAACACGTGATGGATTAGTGAATGCTGGATATTCTGCTGCACAAATATCTACCACCTTGAAATCTTTAGGTGAAGGTAATGGTACCAATTTTAATTGGTATGATAATATCATGCGTGTGGGTCAACAAAAACAATACAACTTAAGCGCCGAGGGCGGTAATGATAAAACTACTTTCTTCTTGTCTGGTGGTCACTTTGCACAAGAAGGTACTTCTATTAATTCTCAATTAAAGAGAAATAACGTGAATGTTAGAATTACCAATAAGGCCACTGATAAATTAACCATTGGTTTAAATTTAAATGCAGGTAATGTAAGCCAACGCGCACCTTTAAATGGTGGCGCATTTGGTAACCCATTATTAAGTACTTATTTCTTATTGCCAACTTATTCAGCGTATAAGCCAGATGGCACCTATAACTATGTATTAAATGGTGGTTTACATAATACCGTGGCTTTATCAGAATTAGATAAGCGTTTTTTACGTCAATCAAGTATTAGAGGAAGTGTAAATGGTGAGTATAAGATTTTAGACAATCTTAAATTTAAATCTGTTTATGGTATTGACTACAATGCCTTAGAGGAAGACCAATACAATAACCCAATTCATGGAGATGGATTAGCTTCTAATGGCCGTGCATTTGCATACTATACACGTTACTTCAACTATGTATGGACAAATACCTTAGACTTACAACAAAATATTACGCGTAACGGAGACCTTTCTTCTTCTACCCAGATTGGTTATGAAGCACAAAAGTCTGCAGGTTATTTTTCTTCTTTACAAGCTCAACAATTCCCTCCTTCTTTGTCTTTGGTTTATCCAGCTTCTGGAGCGAGTCCGACAACAGCAAGTGCTACTATTTCTGATTATACTTTTGAATCACAATTCGCTTCAACGAATTTGAATTATAAAAACAGATTTGTATTATCTGGAAGTTTCCGTCGTGATGGATCTTCTCGTTTTAGTGCAAAAAATAGATATGGTAATTTCTGGGCCTTGGGCGCAACTTGGAATATTGACAGAGAGGAATTTATGGCTAACAATACTTTGTTTGACCAGTTAAAACTTCGTGCTTCTTATGGAGTAAATGGTAACGCGGGTATTGGTAACTATGACGCTCCTGCATTATATGGATTTGGTTTTAACTATAACCAATTACCTGGTTCTGGACCAACGAACGTGGGTGATGAGAACCTAACATGGGAATTAAACAAACCAATGAATATTGGACTTGACTTTAGCGTATTAAAAAATAGAGTCAATGTTACTATCGATTATTATATTAGAAAATCTGAAAATTTATTATTGAGTGTGCCTTTATCAAATACTTCTGGTTTTGGTTCTGCTACAAGAAATATTGGATCAATGGAGAATAAAGGAGTTGAACTTTCTTTAAATATTATTCCTGTTCAAACCAAGGATTTCCGTTGGGATCTAGATTTCAATTTCTCTAATAACAAAAACAAAATCACAAGCCTACCTAATAAAGCAGATATTCTTAGTGGAAACTTTATTATTCGCGAAGGCGAAAGTTTAAATACTTTCTTCTTACGTGAGTGGGCTGGTGTTGATAGAGCAACAGGAGATCCACTATGGTATACTACAGATAAGCATCAAGCTTCTTCAAATATTTATCCAGGTGCTAGTGCCCGTATTATAGCGGGTCAAGCCTTGCCTAAGTTTTTTGGATCTTTAACCAATGCCCTTAGCTATAAAGGCTTTAACTTAAGTGCTCAGTTGTATTATAACTTTGGAAACCAAGTATATGATACTTGGAGAGGTTATTATTTAGGTTCTGGATTTGGAGCATCATTTAATAAAGTGAAACGTCAATTAGATGCTTGGCAAAAACCAGGAGATATTACCACGGTGCCTAAATATGTTTACAATGGTAACAAGAACTTTAACGCTGGTTCAACTTATAACTTGAATGACGGAAGTTTCGTTCGTGTAAGAGATATACAATTAGGCTATACGCTTCCAAAAGCATATGCTGAAAAGCTTAAGATAGGAAGTGCTAATTTTTATGTTCGAGGTACGAATTTGTTCACATGGGTTAAAGACGAAAATTTACCATTTGATCCTGAACAAGGTACTGGAAGCGCATCCAACTTGAATGTATTTATTCCTAAAACAGTTACTGTTGGGCTTAGCCTAGCTTTCTAATAAAAGTTAATTTCAAATAGAAAAGAATATGAAACGA
>Ga0214919_10007741_pt1 | contig 14399 bp, 12 predicted proteins | sample LL1503_MetaG_FD_177994 | JGI IMG/M metagenome (GOLD analysis project Ga0214919, IMG submission 177994) | Freshwater microbial communities from Lake Lanier, Atlanta, Georgia, United States - LL-1503 | ecosystem: Environmental > Aquatic > Freshwater > Lake | place: USA: Georgia | collected...
GTCGTAGCGGTAATCGCTGCCCGCCGCCGAGATCCCGACCACCGAATTGGTGTAGCCCTGGCGCAAGCTGCCCAGCGGCACCCCGACCAGCGCCGCCCGACCGGGGCCGGCGAAATGCTGCTGCAAGTCGGCCCAGTAGCCCGGCACCAGTTCGGCAAGTTGATCCGGCAGCAGCGGCACCGCCGTCTCGGGCGCGAGCACCAAGTCGGCACGCGCGCCGGTCAGTGCGCTCGCTACCCAGGCCAAGGCCTCGGGCAGGTATTGGGCGGCGAACTTCTCGTCTTGCGCCACGTTGGTCTGCAGCATCACCACTTGCAGCGTGCGACCCGGCCGCGTGAACTCGGGCGTGCCGCGCCACAGGCCCCAGGCAGCCGGCAATGCCAGCAGCGTCAGCGCCAGCCCGACCGGCGCAGTCAAGCCGCGCCGCCAGCCCGCACCCGGCTGGATTCGCGCAGCGCCAAACCCCAGACAGGCTGCGGCCCAGGCGACCCAGGCGCCGATGCCATAGACGCCGATCCAGGGCGCGAGCAGAGCCAGTGGCCCATCGACCTGGCTGTAGCCGGTCGCGGCCCAGGGGAATCCGGTGAAAAACACCCCACGCGCCAGTTCTGCGGCCAGCCAGGCAGCGGCAAAGCGCGCGGCGTCGCGAAGCCCTAGGCCGCTGCGCTGCCTTGCCACCCAGGCCATCGCGAGGGCCAGGTACAGCGCCAACAGGCCCGACAACAACAGCACAGCAACAACGGCCAACGGTGCTGGCAACAGGCCGTAGCGGTGCAGGCTGATGAACAACCACCAGGTGCTGGCACAGCCCCAGGCACAGCCGAAGGCCCAGCCGAGCGCGGCGGCCTGGCGCGGCTTGGATTGACCGACCTGCCAGGCCAGCCAGGCAATCGCCAGCAGCGGCAGCGGCCAGGCTGCGGTGTGGACAAAGGCCAGGGTCTGCAGCGCGCCGGCGATGCCTGCGCCCGCCAGTCGCGCCGCGGTCTGTGGCTTCAAGCGCGTGCGCCTGCCGGCGCTGCGGCCCGCCGCGCCACCTTGAACCAGCGCACCGCACCGCCCCGGGTCAGCATGACCTGGAATGTCAGCCCATCGGCCTGGGTCGATTCGCCGCGCCGCGGCACCCGCCCAAGTTCATGGGCGATCAGACCCCCGATGGTGTCGAAACAGTCCTCGGGCAAGCGGGTGCCAAAGACCTCGTTGACCGCACTGATGTCGGTGTCGCCGGCCACCCGGTGGCTGCCATCGGCCAGGGTGTAGATGCCGTTTTCGGCGGCGGTGGCGTCCTGGTCAAACTCGTCCTCGATCTCGCCGACGATCTCTTCGAGCACGTCCTCGATCGTGATCAGCCCGGCAGTGCGGCCGAACTCGTCGACCACCATCGCCAAGTGGTTGCGGTTGGCGCGAAAGTCGCGCAGCAACTCGTTGAGGTTCTTGCTTTCGGGCACGAACACCGCCGGCCTCAGCAAGGTGCGCAGGTTCAGATCGGGCGAGCGCTGGACCTTCAGCAAGTCCTTGGCCATCAAGATGCCGATGACGTTTTCGCGCTGCCCCTCGTAGACCGGAAAACGCGAATGCGCGGTCTCGATCACGCTGTGCAGCAGTTCGTCATAGGGTGCGTCAATGTCGAGCGAGTCGATCCGGGGCGCAGCCACCATCACGTCGCCGGCACTCATCTCGGCCATGCGCAACACGCCTTCGAGCATGACCCGGCTCTCCGGTGCGATCAGCTCACGCTGCTCGGCATCGGCCAGGGTTTCCATCAACTCGTCTTTGGAGTCGGGTCCCGGGGACAGGAATTCAACCAGGCGCTCAAAGAAGCTGCGTTTGCTGGTCAGAGCTGCCGCCGCGCGCTGCGGCGGTCGACTAGAAGGAGGTTCTGACACATTGGGTGTCGGTGGTGAAGGTGGCGCAGAATAACCGATGGATCCGGCGCGACGGCCGCAGGACCTCCTGGCTTGCGCTACGCTCTCGCGTTCGGCCGAGGCTGACGCGGTGCCGCTTGAAGTCTGGCCGTTCGACCCAACATCACTCGACATCCTAAGTTTTCACCTCGATCCCAAACCTTGTGGTTGTCGTCGCAGCCTCCAGGACGAGCAACCCTCACAGCACTGCATCGGAATCACCATGTCGTCAGGTCTCATCCCAGCAACCATCCTGACGGGCTTTCTGGGCTCGGGCAAGACCACGCTGCTCAAGCGCGTGCTCAGCGAACACCACGGCCAGAAGATCGCGGTGATCGAAAACGAGTTCGGCGAGGAGAACATCGACAACGAGATCCTGGTGGCCGACACCAAAGAGCAGATCATCCAGATGAACAACGGCTGCGTCTGCTGCTCGATCCGCGAGGACTTGCGCACCACGCTGTCGGACTTGGCAGCCAAGCGCCGCAAGGGCGAGCTCGATTTCGACCGGGTGGTGATCGAGACCACAGGCTTGGCCGACCCAGGCCCTGTGGCCCAGACATTCTTCATGGACGACGAGATCGCCGAGAGCTACCTGCTCGACTCGATCCTGACCCTGGTCGACGCCAAGCACGCACAGTCGCAACTCGACACTCGCCTGGAAGCACGCTGCCAGGTTGGCTTTGCCGACCAGATCTTCATCAGCAAGACCGATCTGGTCAGCGAGGCTGATGTCGGCGCGCTGATCCACCGCCTCAAACACATGAACCCGCGCGCGCCACAGCACAAGGTGCATTTCGGCGAGGTGCCGATCGCCAATGTGTTCGACCTGCGAGGCTTCAACCTCAACGCCAAGCTTGAGATCGACCCCGAGTTCCTGAACGCCGATGATCACGCAGCGCATGACCACGTGCACGACGAGAACTGCGACCATCCGCACCACCATGCCCATGACGACGACGTCAAGTCCTTCGTGTTTCGCGCCGAAAAGCCCTTCAACCCGGCCAAGCTGGAGGATTTCCTGGGCTCGATCGTGCAGGTCTACGGTCCCAAGATGCTGCGCTACAAGGGCGTTCTCTACATGAAGGGCAGCGAGCGCAAGGTGATCTTCCAAGGCGTGCACCAACTCATGGGCAGCGACCTCGGTCCGAAATGGCTGCCCAACGAGAAGAAGCTGAGCAAGATGGTGTTCATCGGCATAGACCTGCCCAAGGACATCCTTTTGCAAGGACTGGAAGGATGTCTCGTTTAAGCCTTGGCGTAACGCCTTCGGGCATGGCTACAATCCGCGCGCCTCTAGCGACGCGGCAGATCGACAGGCCGTGGCGGACCACAGGTATATCGCCACTGCGAGGAGTTCCGACGTGAGTAAGCCATTGGCCAAACCCCCGACCGCCAGCACCCCCCTCGACAAGCCGGTCACGGCGAGTGCGCCCAAACCAGGCGCCAAGTCGAGCAGCAAGCACAGCGCCAAGACGACGGCACCAGCGCCAGCGCCGTCCACCAGCCGATTTGCCGAGCGATTCGCACCTCCCAAGCCGCCTGCACGTGGATACCCTGAACCGATGGATTTCGTGAAGACTGCGCACAAAGCAGACCCAAAGCTCGTCAATGCCTGGAAGACCAAAGCCGGTCGTGATCTGACCGAGCCCGAGTTGTTCTCGATGCCCGAAGATGAGTACATGAACGACAAGCAGCTAGAGTTTTTCCGTGTGCGCTTGCAAGCGCTCAAGGACGACCTGCTGTCGAACGCGGGTGAGACCACCGAGCACCTGCGCGAAGACACGACGATCGTTCCCGACCCGGCCGACCGCGCCACGATCGAGGAGGAGCACGCGCTGGAGCTGAGAACCCGCGACCGCGAACGCAAGTTGCTCAAGAAAATCACGCAGTCGCTGGCCAGGATCGACGCCAGCGATTATGGTTTTTGCGATGAGACAGGTGAGCCTATTGGGCTGGGTCGCTTGCTGGCGCGGCCCACGGCGACCCTGTCGCTCGAGGCGCAGCAGCGCCGCGAGATGAAGCAGAAGATGTTCGGCGACTGAGCGTACGCCGGACGTCGTGACGCTTCAGGCCGGTCAAGCGAGGTGACCGACATGGCTGAAGCCAAATCAGCACCGGGCTTCTTCCGCAAGGTGGCCCGCTTCGTCGCCAACCCCACCGTCGATTGGGCCGCAACGCCCCAAAGCGTGGCATCGCAGCTCGACCGAGCCGAACTCAGGGCCATCGTCGAGCGCAAGCGACGCAACGACTTTGTTCGCAGGCGCGAGTTCGATACCTTGCGCCGTCTGCGCCGCGAAGGGCTGTCGCCTGAAAAACTGGCTGCGCTCGGCGGCTCATCCAAGGCCGAGGATTCTGAGGTCAGGGCGACAGAACACGACGTGCTCAGCCGCGGAGAGGCCGGCGTCAAGGCCAAGATCGATGCGATCGAGCAGCAGATGGCGGGTGAGGGCGGTCGCCGCGAAGCGCCGTCGCGCGCCGCGCCTCCAGCCTCGACGCTGACACCCAGTCGAGCCCGTACGCCAATCGCAGCGCCCGCTCGGATCGCCGCTGACACCATTCGCCCGACCGCCAAACCAGCCGACAGCGCGATGCCGTCAAACCGGCCGGCAGCCATCCGGATCACGCTGCGGCCAGACATCGATCTGTCAGACCCGGCACCTGCACCGAACGCACAGGCCGCGACGCTGTCTATATCGGCCAGCCGCTGGCCAGCGCTGCGTGACCCCGAACTCGACGAGGCGGCGATCGCTTTTGCCAACGCCGACTTCGGCCGCTGCGAGCAACTGCTGAGCGCGCTGTGCCAGCCGACAGCCGCGCGCCACCGCGATAGCCCAAGCTGGCAGGCGCTGCTAGACCTCTACCGGGCCACCGGTCAACAGCCCAAGTTCGACAAGCTGGCGATGGACTACGCGCTGCTGTTCGGCCGCTTGTCGCCCCTCTGGTGCCCGCTGCCCAAGCGCGTGGTCGACGCGGCGGCCTCGCTGCCGCCGAGCGTCGCCAGTGATCTCTCATCGAGTTTTCTGGCGCCTACACGGCTGGACGACAGCCTCGCCACGAGACAGGTCTGCACGGTCGAACTGTCAGGCCAGTTGAGCGGCGACATCAGCGCCCAACTGCAGCAGATCGACCGCCAGCTTGGCTCGGCCCGTGGCGTGCAGGTGTCATGCGCCAAGCTGATCAGGGTCGACTTCATCGCTGCAGGCGACCTGCTGAGCTGGCTGCTGGCGAAACAGGCCGAGCAGCGCAGCGTCAGCTTCATCGACGTCCATCGGCTGTTGGCCTTGTTTTTCGGAGCGATGGGCATCGATCAACACGCCCCGGTGTCGATCGTGAACGACTGATCTCCCCAAACGGCCCCGCCACCCACACTCTCACTCCGGATCCAAGCACCGAATGGACTTATTCCACGGCACCACCATCGTCAGCGTACGCCGACTCACCCCGCAGGGCTGGCAAGTCGCGCTGGGCGGCGACGGCCAGGTCACGCTGGGCAACATCATCATCAAGTCCACCGCCCGCAAGGTGCGGCGCTTGCACCGCGAGCAGGTGCTGGCGGGTTTTGCCGGCGCCACCGCCGACGCCTTCACGCTGTTCGAGCGCTTCGAGGCCAAGCTCGAAAAACACCAGGGCCACCTGGCGCGCGCCGCAATCGAGCTGACCAAGGATTGGCGCACCGACCGGGTGCTGCGCCGGCTCGAGGCCATGCTCGCAGTGGCCGACCGCGAGGCCAGCCTGATCATCACCGGCAACGGCGACGTGCTCGAACCCGAACACGGCATCGTCGCGATCGGCTCGGGCGGCGCTTATGCCCAGGCCGCTGCGCGCGCGCTGCTGGCCCACACCGAACTCAGCGCCGAGGACATCGTCAAGCAAAGCCTGGTGATCGCCGGCGACCTGTGCATCTACACCAACCAGAACCACACCATCGAGGTGCTGGCATGAGCATGACCCCTCAGGAGATCGTCTCCGAACTCGACCGCCACATCGTCGGCCAGAACGCCGCCAAGCGCGCAGTGGCCATCGCGCTGCGCAACCGCTGGCGTCGCCAGCAGGTCGGCGATGCGCTGCGCAGCGAGATCACGCCCAAGAACATCTTGATGATCGGGCCCACCGGCGTGGGCAAAACCGAGATCGCGCGCCGGCTGGCGCGACTGGCTGATGCGCCCTTCATCAAGGTCGAAGCGACCAAGTTCACCGAGGTCGGCTATGTCGGCAAGGATGTCGACAGCATCATTCGCGACCTCGTCGACATCGCCGTCACGCAAGCGCGCGAGGCGGCGATCAAGCGCCAACGCGGCCGCGCCGAAGACGCTGCCGAAGACCGCATCCTCGACCTGCTGGTGCCGCTGACCCGCGACGCGCGCGACGAGTCGGGTGCCGCCAGCCCGACACCGAGCACCGCGCGCCAGGTGATGCGCAAACGCTTGCGCGAAGGCGCGCTGGCCGACAAGGAAGTCGAGATCGAACTGGCCGAACCACAGGCCTCGATGGAGATCATGACGCCACCGGGCATGGAGGAGATGGCCTCGCAGCTCAAAGGCTTGTTCTCGCAGGTCGGCGCCGGCCGCAAAAAGACCCGCAAGCTCAGGATCGACGAAGCGCTCAAGCTGCTGGTCGAGGAAGAGGCCGGCAAGCTCGTCAACGACGATGACATCAAGACCCAGGCGCTGCACAACGCTGAAAACAACGGCATCGTCTTCATCGACGAGATCGACAAAGTGACCTCACGCAGCGACCAGGGTGGGCCGGAAGTTTCGCGCCAGGGCGTGCAGCGCGACCTGTTGCCGCTGGTCGAGGGCACGACCGTGACGACCAAACACGGTCTGGTCAAGACCGACCACATCCTGTTCATCGCCTCAGGCGCCTTCCACCTCGCCAAGCCCAGCGACCTGATCCCTGAGTTGCAGGGCCGATTCCCAATCCGGGTCGAGCTGACGTCGCTGTCGGTCGACGATTTCGAAGCCATCCTGACCAGCACCCAGGCCAGCCTGATCAAGCAGTACCAGGCCTTGCTCGCGACCGAAGGGCTGACGCTGGAGATCACGCCCGAGGCGATACGCCGCTTGGCGCAGATCGCCTTCGATGTCAACGAACGCACCGAGAACATCGGCGCCCGGCGCCTGGCCACGGTCATGGAGCGGCTGCTAGACGAAATCAGCTTCGACGCGCCAAACCTTGGCGGCCAGACCCGGTCGATCGATGCCGCGGCGGTCGACGCCAAGCTCGGCGAGCTCTCGCGCAACGAGGACTTGTCGCGCTACATCCTGTAGCCCCGGTGCGCCAGGGCCGGCCTGGCTAGAGCGCCAAGCGGTGCGATTGCATCGCCAGCAGGCCATCGAAGATCAGCGAGTCGATCAACTCGTGCTCGATGCTCAACCAGGGCGCGACCTTCCAGCCGGCACCGCCCGTCATCAGCGTGACCGGCGCCTGGGCGCAACGCGCCGTCAGGTGGCGGTGCATGCGCTCCATCGCGCCAGTGATCGCGTAAGTGCCCCCGCTGGTCAAGGCATCGCTGGTGTTGGTGGGAAAGTCACGCACCTCGCCAGTGGGCACGCGCAGCCCGGCGGTGCCGCCTTCGAGCGCACGCAGCATGATGCCGTGGCCCGGCAGGATCAGGCCGCCCAGGAAATGCCCATCGGCGTCGAGCGCGTCCACGGTCACCGCCGTGCCCACCATCACCACCAGCACCGGCCGCGGCCCCACCCGCGCCAACACATGGTGGCGCGCGCCGATCTGCGCCACAAAGCGGTCGCAGCCTAGCCGGCCGGGGTGGTCGTAGCCGTTGCTCACCCCAGCCGCGTGGGCCGAACTGACAACCCAACTGGGTGCCACGTCCCAGAGCTCGAGCTGCTCTTCGACGCGGCGCCTGACCGCGTCACCCGCGACGTTGCAGCCGAGGATCGAGTGCGGGGCGGGCAGGTTCTTCCACTCGGCCTCGGCCAAGCCGTCGATGTTCTCCAAAAACACCGCGCCCTGCGCCAGCATCGCAGCACCCGGCTGGGGGGACGCGTACTGGGCCCATTTCAGACGCGTGTTGCCAATGTCGATCGCAAAAAAGCTCATGCTGAACCCTGTCCGCTTGGCGCGGCTGATAGTGTGGAAAAGTTCGCGCACTGGCCGACCCAGGTGCGCTTGGGGCTTGCATCCTAGCCGGTGCCCACGCCCTCGGTGCGGGTCTGCTGACGATGCGCCCTCCCCAAGGCGGCCCAGCCACCATGCAAGCCATCACGCCGGCCCAGGCCGCCGCCCTGATCCCCGACGGCGCCACCGTGGCCACCGCAGGCTTTGTCGGCGTCGGCCATGCCGAGGCAATCAGCCGGGCGATCGAACCCAGGGTGCAGCGGGTGGTCTTCATGGGAACGCTGACCAATGACGGCCTGCGCATCGAGACCGGCAACGGCCGCCTGCGCATCGTGCAAGAGAGCCGTGTGAAAAAGCTGGTGCCGGCCGGCCGTGGGGCACCTGAGCTTCAGCGGGCCTGATGTGGCATCGCTGGGCCGCGAGATCCTCTACCTGACCGAGCGTGCGATGTTCCGGCTGCGCGATGGGCAGCTGACCTTGACCGAGATCGCGCCGGGGCTGGATCTGCAGCGCGACGTGCTCGATGCGCTGGGCGCCTTGGTGGCGGTGGCCGATGACCTGGCGCTGATGGACGCGCGGATCTTTCACAACCGGCCGATGGGAGTTACTGAACGCCCCAAGGCCGGCCGAAGCCGGCCGCCCCCCGTGGGGGTCAAGCCGCCAAGCCACATTGACTTGAGAGCCGGTGCAGCCCCTTCCCCCCCCCCGCCCCCAGGCACCGGGGAGGCTCAGGCTTTGCGCGCCAGCAAGCCTTGTTCAGCAAGCCGGACCGGCCGATCAAGCTGCGGACCCCAGGAGGCCATCATCATCGCCAAGGCGCCGCTGCCGCCGTACACCACCATCGCCGCCGAGGCCAACGCAAACAGCTGCCAGGCCGGCGCATCGATGGCGACCAACCAGCTGCCGCCTGCCGCTATCAGCAGCAAGCGCAGCGTCGCGGCACAAACCGGCCCGAACACGCGGCCAGCGCCTTGAGAGGAGAAGTACAGCGTCAACCCCAGTCCGATGAAACCGAAGGCCGGCCCGGTCCAGCGCAGGCAGCTGCGGCTGTACTCGAGCACCGCTTCGTCATGGGTGAAGATGCCAGCCCACATGTCCGGCGCCAAGGCCACCACCAGCCCGACCGGCATCAGCAGCGCTGCCGTCAAGGTGCCGGCTGTCCAGGCGATGCGGCGCGCACGCTTGACGTCGCCGGCGCCTATCGCCATGCCGACCATCGGCACCGACGCCAGCCCGATGCCAAAGGCCACCGTGCCCGTCAGGAACTCCAGCCGCTGCGCGATGGCATAACCAGCCAAGGGCACCACGCCCAGATGGGCGACGAAACCGGACATCAACACCATCGTCGACACCGACTGCAGCGGCGAAAGACAGGCCAATGCGCCGACCTTCAGGATGTCCCAGAACAGCTGGCCGCGAATCGGTATCCCCTTGAACATCAGACGCAGCCGGCCTCGCCCGCTGCGCAGGTACCAGAACAAGAAGGCGGCACCACAGGACTGGGCCAGGATCTGCGCCAAAGCCAAGCCAGGCATGCCCAGGCGCGGCACAGGACCCAGCCCCAGCCCCAGCAAGCCGCCCAGCCCGATCTGAAGCGCTGCGGCCGCGATCAGCGCCAACGAGGGCACGCGCATGTTGCCGGTGCCGCGCACGATCGACGCCAGCGTGTTGACCAGCCAGACCATGATGGCGCCCGAAAACAGCACGTTCGCATAGGCCAGCGCCTCGCGCAGCACATCGCCACGCCCACCCAGCATCACGAACAATTTCGGCGAAAAAGTCAGCAGCACCAAGGCATACAAGGTGCCCATCACGGCACCGATGATCAGCGCGTGCAGTGCCACCGCCTGGGCTCGCGTCGCATCGCCAGCACCCAGCGCCCGGCTCAGCGCCGAGGCCACGCTGCCCCCCATCGCGCCAGCAGACATCATGCCGGTGAGCATCGCAAACGGAAACACCAGCCCCATCGCAGCCAGTGGGGCCAAGCCCAGCATGCCGATGTAGAAGGTTTCGGCCAAGCCCACCAAGACGGCCATCGACGTGGCCATCACGTTCGGCGCCGCCAGGCGCAGCAAGGTGCGCAGGATGGGGCCGGTGAGCAGCGGGTGGACTGGGGCTGTCGCGGCACGCATTTAGCTCAATGCTAGGGCCGAGCCTGACATTGCGCTGTCACTCGCGTATCAGCCGCGGGCTGTCCAGTTGCCAGCCGAGCGGGCCTTCGCAGCAATAATCAGCCATGTCAACGCCCATCTTGATCGTCACCCAGAGCTTCAACGACGCTGACCAGGCCTTGGCGCATGTCAAGGCCATCTACGACAGCGGCATCGACCACCTGCGCCAGCGCCTGCACGACTTCGTCGGCGGCGCCACGCCCGCCGGCCGGGTGCGGGCCTGCTACCCCTTCGTGCGGGTGCGCACTGACACGGTGGCGCGCGCTGATTCGCGCCTGAGTTACGGCTTCGTCGCCGGCCCCGGCACCTACGAGACCACGCTGACACGGCCAGACCTGTTCGCCGATTACTACAGGGAACAGTTCCAGCTCTTGCTGCGCAACCACCGCGGGCCGCTCGAAGTGGGCATGTCGCGCCAGCCGATCCCTATCCACTTCTCGTTCGCCCAGCACGAGCATGTCGAAGGCACGATGAGCGCCGAGCGTCGACAGTTGATGCGCGACGTCTTCGACCTGCCAGACCTCGCGGCGATGGACGACGGCATCGCCAACGGCACCTTTGAGCCTGGCCCGCGCGAGCCGCATCCGCTCGCGCTGTTCACCGCACCGCGGGTCGATTACTCGCTGCAGCGCATGCGCCACTACACCGGCACCTCGCCGGAGCACTTCCAGAAATTCGTGCTGTTCACGAACTACCAGTTCTACATCGACGAGTTCGTCCGCCTGGGCCACGAGATGATGGCCAAGCCGCTGGGCCATGGCGGGCTGCTCGGCGACTGGCCCAAGCATGCGCAAGACAGCGACGGCTACACCGCTTTCGTCGAGCCCGGCAACCTGGTATTGCGCCGCGCCGGCACGCCGGCCGACGCCGACGATGCCTTCGGTGCAGCACTGCCCCGGCTGCCGCAAATGCCGGCCTACCACCTGGTCCGACCCGACGGCAGCGGCATCACGGTGGTCAACATCGGCGTCGGGCCGAGCAACGCCAAGAACATCTCCGACCACATCGCCGTGCTGCGACCGCACGCCTGGCTGATGCTGGGACACTGCGCGGGCCTGCGCAACACGCAGGAGCTCGGCGACTACGTGCTGGCCCACGGCTATGTGCGCGAGGACCATGTGCTCGACGAAGAGCTGCCGCTGTGGGTGCCGATCCCGGCGCTGGCCGAGGTGCAGCTCGCGCTCGAACAAGCGGTGGCCGACGTCACCCAGTTGAAGGGCTTCGAGCTCAAGAAAATCCTGCGCACCGGCACAGTGGCCTCGACCGACAACCGCAACTGGGAACTGCTGCCGCAGCGCGGCCCGGAGCGGCGCTTCAGCCAGAGCCGGGCGGTGGCGCTGGACATGGAGTCGGCCACCATCGCCGCCAACGGCTTCCGCTTCCGCGTGCCCTATGGCACGCTGCTCTGTGTCTCGGACAAACCCCTTCACGGCGAGATCAAGCTGCCCGGCATGGCCAACGCGTTCTACCGCGAGCGGGTCGACCAGCACCTGCGCATCGGCATGCGCGCGATCGAACTGCTGCGACGCCAACGGCTGGACCAGCTGCACAGCCGCAAGCTGCGCAGCTTTGCCGAGGTGGCGTTCCAGTAGACGGCTTGGGCCGGCCTGGCGGCTCAGCCTGGCCGCGCTGTTGACTACCAGCGGCTCAGAATCAGCTTGAGCCGTTGGCAATTCACATCGTCAGGGCCGCGTTGGATCAGGCGCGAGGTCTGCGTCGGCGCGCGCAAGGAAAGCATCCACCTCTGCGCGCATCGGGATGCTCGGCTGGGCGCCCATCTTTGTGCAGGCCAGCGCCGCAGCCGCGCAGGCGCGCCGCAGCGCCTGCGCCAGCGCATCACCCTGGCTGATGGCAGCGACCAAGGCGCCACAGAAGGTATCGCCCGCAGCCGTGGTGTCGAGCGGCTCGACCGCAAAGCCCGGCTGATGCAGCATCGCCGCGCCCGTGCGCGCCACACAGCCCAGCGCGCCCAGTGTCACGATGACCGTCGGCACCGCGACCCGCGCCAGTCTTGCGGCGAGATCGTCATCTGCGTCAGCGTCGGGATCGCCTGCGACCACGCCAAGCTCGGCTTCGTTGACGATCAGCAGGTCGATATTGCCGAGCAAGTCAGCCGCCAAGGTCTGGGCCGGCGCGGCGTTGAGCACCACCCGGACGCCGGCAGCGCGGGCCTGGCGGGCGAAAGCGGCCACCGTGGCGAGCGGCGTCTCCAGCTGCAGCAGCAGATGGCTGACCCCGCCCAGGTTGGGCATGTCCTCGGCGCGCAGCGTGGCGTTGGCGCCAGGGGCGACGATGATCGCGTTCTCGGCATCGTCGGCGAGTCCGATGAACGCCGTGCCGGTCGGCTGGTCGGCGGATCGAACAACATGCAGCGCCACACCGGCTTCGCGCAGCGAGGCTTCGACAGGCAAGGCATAGGCATCGCGGCCCAAGGCCAGCAGCATGCGGGTGTCGGCGCCACCGCCGCGGGCGCAGGCGATCGCCTGGTTCGCGCCCTTGCCTCCCGGGAAGGTCTGCAGCGAACGCCCCAGCACCGTCTCGCCAGGGGCTGGCACATGGTGCACCCGCAGCACGAAATCGAGGTTGGCCGAGCCGGCCACCAGAATGGTCATGGCAGGTCGAAAGCGTTCAAGGCGACAGCACCTGGTGGACGTCGGCAAAGAGCGCCGCGTTCAACGTGAGCAAGGCTGAGCCGGACCAGCCCAACCAGACATGCCAACACTGACCGCGTCGCCGCGCTCATCCCCCCAGCGCCTTGTACAGCGCCACCCGGTTGGCCAATTCGGCCAGTCTGACCTGCACCACCGACTGCTCGGCGGCCCACAGCGCGCGCTGCGCATCCAGGCGCTCGAGCACGCTGGCAGCACCCTGGGCGGCCTTGAGCTCGGTCAGCCGCGCAGTTTCACGCGCGGCGTCGCGTTGCTCGCGCTGGGCGGCCAGCTGGTCGCGCCAGGTCGCCAATCCGGCCAAGGCATCGGCGGTGTCGCGGAACGCCGACTGGATCGCGCGCTCGTACTGGGCTTGAGCGATCTGCTGCGCAGCTTGGGCCACCTCAACATTGGCCTGACGGCGGCCTGAATCGAACACCGTCAGCAGCGCGTTGGCCGCCATGCTGTAGACGAAGGTACCGCCTTGCAGCAGACCCGAGAGCTGGCTCGACGCCTGCCCGGCCTGGGCTGTCAGGCTGATCGTCGGCCAGAACGCCGCCCTGGCCGCTGCGATGTTGGCCTGAGCGGCGCGCATCGTCTGCTCGGCCGCGATCACATCGGGCCGGCGCAGCAACACAGCCGACGACAGGCCCACCGGCACCTCGGCCAGCCAGGTCTCGTCAGCCAGCGCCGGGCTGGCAGAGCCGAGCTGCGACGGCAAGGGCTGGCCCAGCAGCAGCGCCAGCGCGTTGCCATCCTGTGCTTGCTGGCGCAGCAGTTGGGCCTGCGTGGCGCGGGCTTGAGCCGCCAATGTCTGCTGGGCTTGCAGCTCGAGTTGCGACGCCGCACCCACCGATTCGCGCAACTGCGTCAGCGCGAGCGTCTGCTCGCGACTGGCCAGCGACTGGCGCGCCAGCGCCAGCAGCTCGACGTCGGCCTGCAGCGCCAGACCCGCTTGCACCACCCCGGCGACCAGGCTGACCGCCACCGCCTGGCGGCCGGCCTCGGTCGCCAGCAGCTGGGCCCGCGCGGCATCGCTCAGGCTGGCCAAGCGACCGTACAGATCGAGCTCCCAGGCGCTGACTTGCAGCCCGGCGCTCAAGCCGGTGGTCTCCACGCCCTTGTAGTTGGGCGAGCGGCCGGCGTTGAGCCCAACCCCCAGCGTCGGCAGGCGGTTGGCATCGACCAGCCCAAGCTGGGCCTGCGCACGCTGTACGTTGAGCAGCGCCACCCGCAGGTCGCGGTTGTTCTGCAGCGCCAGTTCGACCCACTGCGTCAGACGCGGCTCGCGCACCCAGTCGCGCCAAGCCAAGATCGGTGTGTCGGCCGCGGCGAGCGCGCCCGCCGGCAGCTGCGCAGCCACCGAGGCTTGTTGCAGCACCGCTGGCGCCGCGGCCATCGGCTGCGGGCCGCCGCCGGCGCAGCCCGACAGACCAGCAGCCAGCACGATCAAGGCCTTGGCACTGCGCGCCACCCAGCCGCATTCGAGGGTCGCCTTCATGCCGCATCTCCCGACACGGTGCCGGTCGACTTCGGTACCGCGAGCGGCAACGGCGGTGGAGGCCTGGGCGCCGAGATAGATGTGCTGTGCGGCG
>Ga0214919_10007742_pt1 | contig 14395 bp, 10 predicted proteins | sample LL1503_MetaG_FD_177994 | JGI IMG/M metagenome (GOLD analysis project Ga0214919, IMG submission 177994) | Freshwater microbial communities from Lake Lanier, Atlanta, Georgia, United States - LL-1503 | ecosystem: Environmental > Aquatic > Freshwater > Lake | place: USA: Georgia | collected...
CCACTCAACGGCTTTTCGCCGGCTGGTTTATAAAACGCAGGTTTTTTTAAATCACGAAGGTGATTTATTTCGCACCCGCCTGACTCATTCTTTAGAGGTGGCTCAGCTTGGACGTTCCATTGCCCGTGCATTGGGGCTGAATGAAGATTTGGTTGAGGCTGTGGCGCTGGCCCATGACTTAGGGCACACACCCTTTGGCCATGCAGGTCAAGATGCCCTGAATGAATGTATGCAAGCCTTTGGTGGGTTCGAGCACAACTTGCAAAGCTTGCGAGTTGTGGATCATTTGGAAGAACGTTATCCAGACTTTGATGGCTTGAACCTTAGCTTCGAAACGCGTGAGGGTATTTTGAAACATTGCGCTCGGCGCAATGCGCTGTTGATAGAGGCTCAAGAACCTGGCGGTGTGGCCAAACGATTTTTAGATGGCACACAGCCTAGTTTGGAAGCACAACTTTGTAACTTGGCCGATGCCATTGCCTACAACGCGCATGACATTGACGATGGGGTGCGCTCAGGTTTGCTAAGCTTGTCTCAAATGGCAGAAGTGCCTTTGTTTGAGCACTACAAAATTTTGACGCTGCAGCAACACCCAAGTTTGGAAGATGCTTCCAAATCTAGACGCTTGTTGTACGAAACCATTCGCCGCATGCTCAGCGATCAGGTCTACGATGTCATTGACACCACGCGCGCTAATTTGCTGTTGCAAGCCCCTCACCATGCAGACCAGGCAAGGCTTGCAGGGCCTCTGGTGGCATTTGGGGAAGTCATGGCGAAACAAGTTCAAGTCATGAAATCATTTTTGTTGAAACATTTGTATCGGCATCCCCAAGTGATGGAGACCACGACCCAAGCCCAGACGGTCGTGCGCGAGTTGTTTTCTACTTACCTTAGCAGACCCCAAGAAATGTCCTCTGATTTTGCTGCGCGCGAAGAAACGCCCCGCGCAGTGGCTGACTACATTGCGGGCATGACCGATCGCTTTGCTGCGCGGGAGCACGAACGCTTGACGGGTCGTCGATTGCTAGCATGACAAGTTCCTCCGCAGTTTCAGAGAAGTCTTTGTCTTTAGGGGCTGCTTACTGCGTGATATTTTCTGGTGTGGTGGCTGCATTGCAAATTGGAAAACTGCCGCCTGCTTTGCCAGAGTTGAGTCAAACTTTGGGATTGAGTTTGATGCAATCGGGCTTCTTGTTGTCCTTGGTGCAACTGGCGGGCATGAGCTTGGCCCTCGCTGTGGGTTTGTCTGCCGATGGCTTCGGCCTGAAGCGCAGCATGCTGTCAGGCTTGGTCATCTTGGGTGTGGCCAGTGCCATGGGAGCTGCTTCAGAAAGCGCGACCTCCCTCATGGTGTGGCGTGCCGTTGAGGGTTTTGGATTCTTAGGTGTCACTTTGCCCGCACCCGGGCTCATTCGCAAGTTGGTCAGCGAATACCATTTGCGAAAGTTGTTGGGCTACTGGGGGGCGTACATGCCTGCAGGCACCGCCCTGACCTTGTTGGCGGGTCCTCTGTGGTTGCCTGAGTTTGGATGGCGAACCTGGTGGCTGTTGTTTGCTGTTTTGTCTTGGGCCATGGCCTTTGTTTTGTGGCGCGTGGTGCCTGCAGATGTTTCAACTTCCTTTGGCCCTGAGCCTGTCAATGCTTCGTCAGTCAAAGCAGTGGCTTGGACCCAAAGATTGCGTGAAACGCTTTCAGCGCCAGGGCCGTGGTGGGTGGCACTTTGCTTTGCCATGTATTCTGGCCAGTGGCTGGCGGTGGTGGGTTTCTTGCCATCTATCTACACTCAGGCCGGTTTGTTGGGTGCCACTTTGGGCTTGTTAACGGCGGTGGCTGCAGCTGTCAACATGTTGGGCAACATGGCCTCAGGACGTTTGTTGCAAGAGGGTGTTCATCCTAGCGTGTTGTTGGCCATGGGTTTTTTGTCAATGGGTGCTGGTGCTTTGTTGGCGTTTGCAGATTTCACCCAAAGCTGGCCGTGGTTACGCTATGCAGGCGTGTTGTTTTTTTCAGCCTGTGGTGGCTTGGTTCCCGGTACTTTGTTTTCTTTGGCAGTGCGTTTGGCGCCGCATGAACGCAATGTGTCCACCACAGTGGGTTGGATGCAGCAAGGCTCAGCGGCTGGGCAGTTTGCAGGGCCGCCTGTGGTGGCTTGGCTGGCGTCGCAAGTGGGTGGTTGGCAATGGACTTGGTTAGCGACAGGCCTGTGTTGTGTTCTAGGCGGTTTGCTGTCCCTCTTGATTGCGCGAACTTTGAGTCAACAAAGCGTGGCTTCATGAAATCTCAAACAACAGTTTCAATGTCTTTGGAGGCCACTTCATTGAAAGCCACCCCAGAAAATCTGATGGTGCAAGATACTTTGCGCTGGTTAGAGCGAGCGGTCATTGGTTTGAATTTGTGTCCCTTTGCCAAATCGGTTTATGTCAAGGGCCAAGTGCATTGCACAGTCAGTGCGGCCGTCACATTGGAAGCTTTGCGCGACGACTTGCTGCAAGCCTTAAAAGATCTCGTAGCGCTAGATGCATCTGTGCGGGACACCACCTTGTTGGTGGTTCAAAACTTGTTGCAAGATTTTTACGATTACAACGATTTTTTAAATGTGGCAGACGACTGTTTGCTGGCACTTGATTTGGAGGGCCAGATTCAAATTGCCAGTTTTCATCCGCACTACCAATTTGCGGGCACCGATGAAAACGACATCACCAATTTCACCAACCGATCGCCTTATCCCACTCTGCATTTGATTCGGGAGGCCAGCATGGACCGAGCTGTGGCTGCGTTTCCTGAGGCGCAAGCTATTTTTGAAGTCAACATGGCCACCTTGAACCAATTGGGTTTGGAGGGATGGAAAGCCTTGGAACTGGGACCCACTTTGCCGCAGAATGAGCCTGATGAAAAAAAAACCAGTTAACTCGAAATCGACAGAACCCAAGCCATTGGATTTAGATTTGCGGCCAGGGCAATCTATCGAATTGCTCAAAGAGCTGCACATCCTCACGCGCGAGGGCAAGCTCAATCAAGACTCACGTCGCAAATTGAAACAGGTGTTGCATCTGTTTCAGTTCATTGAAAAGATTTTGAAAGAGCTGTCTGAAGAAGATGCAGCCAAGGCCTTGAAGTTGTCTGTCTCTCGGCCAGCTCTTGACGACATGCTGCCAAAGGGATTGTCACTTGCCGACCACGGTGCAGGCAAATCGTATTTGGGTTTCATCGTCTACGATTTGTTTTTCAAGCAGTTGTCGCAAGGCCATATTTACGGCATTGAAACGCGTTCTGAATTGGTCGAAGCCTCGCGCGCTTTGGCACAGCGCCTGGACTTTCAGCGCATGGTCTTTTTGAACACTTCAGTGGCTGAGTCATCGCAGTCTGAACTCATGCCCTCGCACATCGATGTGGTGACAGCACTGCATGCCTGCGACACCGCCACCGACGACGCCATCGCTTTCGGGCTCCTGAAAAAAGCCCGCGCCATGGTCTTGGTACCTTGTTGCCAAGCCGAAGTGGCCGCTCAATTGCGCCAAAACAAGGCCCTCAACTTATCGCGCGCTCCCTTGGCCGAACTCTGGCGCCACCCGCTGCACACGCGCGAAATAGGCAGCCAACTGACCAACGTATTGCGCTGCCTTTACCTGGAGTCAAAAGGCTATGCCGTCACCGTCACCGAACTCGTCGGCTGGGAACACAGCATGAAAAACGAACTCATCCTTGCCCACTTCACCGGCCGCCCCAAACAAGGTGCCGCCGACCACCTCCAGTCCCTCCTGACCGAATTCGGCCTTCAGCAATTGCTTGCATCGCGTTACCCTTAATGGGGTCAGATCAACATTAATTTCTTTCGGGTTAGCATTCAGGCATGGCCCGCCAACCCCGTTTAGCCCTTCCAGGTTACCCGCATCATGTGATTCAGCGGGGTAACAATCGCCAGCCCATTGTGCTGGACGAGACCGATCGAAAAATGCTTTACAGCCTGTGGCTTGAAGAATCGCAGCGTTACAAAGTGGCTGTCAACGCCTACGTGTTGCTCGACAATCACTTTCACATGTTGCTCACGCCGCCCAGTGACGAGGCGATGTCTTTGATGATGCAATCGGTTGGGCGGAGTTATGTGCGCTACTTCAACAAGCGCCACAGCAGAAGCGGCACACTCTGGGAAGGTCGCTACAAATCCTCGCTGATTGATTCTGAAGCCTACCTCCTCACGTGCATGGCCTACATTGACTTGAACCCAGTCAGGGCAGGGGTGGCCGAATCGGCTGAGGACTTTAGCTGGTCGAGCTACAAACACCTGGCGGGTCAAAATATCGACAAATTGGTGACGCCACATGCACTTTATTGGGGCTTGGGCAATACGCCTTTTGCAAGGGAGGCGGCGTACGCCGAATTTGTGGCTGGAGGTTTGTCTGCGGCCACTCAAAAAGACCTGACCGAATCGGCTCTTAAGGGGCGCGTGGTGGGGCGCCCTGACTTTTTAACGTCATTGGAAAAGAGTACCCGACGTCAAATCCTGCCGCAAAAGGCTGGCAGGCCTTTCAAAAAGCCTCCAAAGCCCTGAATTTGAGTTAAAAAATTAACATTTAATAATTAATTTTAAGTCTATTTTGATCTGTCCCCAATTAATTTACTTTTTAGAATAGATGGAATTAATGTTGATCTGACCCCAATTAATTTTCTTGGCATTTTTGGTGCGATGCAATATGCTCTCATTCCCGTGAAATATCTTTAGGAGTGCGCCATGACTTCGGCTGCCGAAAAATTAGCTTTGCAACAAACGGGTCTGTATGACCCCTCTCAAGAACACGACGCTTGTGGTGTGGGCTTTGTGGCCCATATCAAAGGCGCTAAAACGCATGCCATCGTCACGCAAGCACTGAAGATTCTTGAAAACTTGGACCATCGGGGTGCTGTGGGTGCAGACAAGTTGATGGGAGACGGTGCGGGTATCTTGATTCAGTTGCCCGATGCGCTCTACCGTGAAGAGATGGCCAAGCAAGGGGTGACATTGCCCTCGCAAGGTGAGTACGGCGTGGGCATGGTGTTTTTGCCCAAGGAACATGCCTCCCGCATGGCTTGCGAACAAGAACTTGAGCGCGCTGTCAAAGCCGAAGGTCAGGTGTTGTTGGGCTGGCGCGATGTGCCAGTGAACCGCGATATGCCGATGTCACCCACGGTGCGCGAGAAAGAACCTGTGCTCAAGCAGATTTTCATTGGCCGTGGTGCCGATGTGATTGTGCAAGATGCGTTGGAGCGCAAGCTCTACGTCATTCGCAAGACTGCCAGTGCGGCCATTCAAAACCTGCACTTGAAACACAGCAACGAGTATTACATCCCCAGCATGTCCAGCCGTACGGTGGTGTACAAAGGCTTGCTTTTGGCAGATCAAGTGGGCACCTATTACCTTGACCTGCAAGATGAGCGTTGTGTGTCTGCACTCGGATTGGTGCACCAACGTTTCTCGACCAACACATTCCCAGAATGGCCATTGGCACACCCTTACCGCTATGTAGCGCACAACGGTGAGATCAACACCGTCAAGGGCAACTACAACTGGATGAAGGCGCGCGAAGGCGTGATGTCTTCGCCTGTGCTTGGCGACGACTTGCAAAAGCTTTACCCCATCAGCTTTGCCGGCCAATCCGACACGGCCACCTTTGACAACTGTTTAGAGTTGCTGACCATGGCCGGCTACCCCATCAGCCAAGCCGTGATGATGATGATTCCCGAGCCCTGGGAAAACCACAACACCATGGACGAGCGCCGCAAAGCGTTTTACGAATACCACGCCGCCATGCTTGAGCCATGGGACGGCCCCGCTTCCATTGTGTTTACCGATGGCCGTCAAATTGGCGCTACTTTGGACCGCAATGGTTTGCGTCCTTCGCGCTATTGCATCACCGACGATGACATGGTGATCATGGGTTCAGAGACCGGCGTGTTGCCCATTCCAGAAAGCAAAATTGTGCGCAAATGGCGCCTGCAACCCGGCAAGATGTTCCTGATCGATTTGGAACAAGGCCGCATGATCGACGACGAAGAACTGAAGTCAAACCTGGCCAGCAGCAAGCCCTACAAGCAGTGGATTGAAAACTTGCGCATCAAATTGGATGACGTGAAAGAGTCCACAGCCAAAGCGCCTGCGTCCAACGAAACATTGCTCGACTTGCAGCAAGCCTTTGGCACCACCCAAGAAGACATCAAGTTCTTGTTAGCTCCCATGGCGCAAGCCGGTGAAGAAGCCTTGGGCTCCATGGGCAATGACAGCCCCTTGGCTGTTTTGTCAGACAAAAACAAACCGCTGTACAACTACTTCAAGCAGTTGTTTGCACAGGTCACCAACCCGCCCATCGACCCCATTCGCGAAGCCATCGTGATGTCATTGGTCTCCTTCATTGGCCCCAAGCCCAACTTGCTTGACATCAACCAAGTGAACCCACCGATGCGCTTGGAAGTGAGCCAGCCCGTGCTCGACTTTTCTGACATGGCCAAGTTGCGCAACATTGCGCAGTCCACACAAGGCAAGTTCAAGAGTGCCACTTTGGACATCACTTATCCTGCAGCTTGGGGCAGCGAAGGTGTCGAAGCCAAGTTGGCATCACTTTGCGCTGAAGCGGTGGACGCCATCAAAGGTGGCCATAATATTTTGATCATCAGCGACCGCGGTGTATCGCCCATCCAAGTGGCCATTCCCGCTTTGCTGGCTCTGTCTGCCATTCACCAGCATTTGGTGCGCGAAGGTTTGCGCACCAATGCTGGCTTGGTGGTGGAAACTGGTACTGCCCGCGAAGTGCATCACTTTGCGGTGCTAGCCGGTTACGGCGCAGAAGCCGTTCACCCCTACCTGGCCATGGAAACATTGCAGGCTTTGCACAAAGAGTTGCCTGGTGATTTGTCGGCCGACAAAGCCATCTACAACTATGTGAAGGCAGTAGGCAAAGGCCTGTCCAAGATCATGTCCAAAATGGGCGTGAGCACCTACATGTCGTATTGCGGTGCGCAGTTGTTTGAAGCCATTGGCATCAACACGGAAACTGTGAACAAGTATTTCACGGGCACGCCCACCCGTGTGCAAGGCATTGGCATTTTTGAAATTGCCGAGGAAACTTTGCGCATGCACAAAGCGGCGTTTGGAAACGATCCTGTGTTGGCCTCGATGCTCGATGCCGGCGGTGAATACGCATGGCGTGCACGGGGTGAAGAACACATGTGGACCCCCGATGCCATCGCCAAGTTGCAGCACAGCACCCGTGCCAACAACTGGACCACGTACAAAGAATACGCACAGATCATCAACGACCAAACCAAGCGTCAAATGACATTGCGCGGTTTGTTTGAATTCAAGATCGATCCCGCCAAAGCCATTTCCGTTGATGAAGTAGAACCCGCCAGCGAAATCGTCAAACGCTTTGCAACAGGCGCCATGTCTTTGGGCTCCATCTCCACAGAAGCACACGCCACATTGGCTGTGGCCATGAACCGCATTGGCGGTAAGAGCAACACTGGTGAAGGCGGTGAAGACTCTGCGCGCTATCGCAATGAACTCAAAGGCATCCCGATTAAAAAGGGCGAGACTTTGAAGAGCGTGATTGGCGACAAAGAAGTAGAAGTGGACATGCCACTCGAGGCCGGCGATTCACTGCGCTCCAAGATCAAGCAAGTGGCTTCAGGCCGCTTTGGTGTCACAGCCGAATACCTGCACAGTGCCGATCAAATACAGATCAAGATGGCGCAAGGTGCCAAGCCGGGTGAAGGCGGTCAATTGCCAGGTGGCAAAGTGTCGGAGTACATCGGCAAGTTGCGTCACTCGGTGCCTGGCGTGGGTTTGATTTCTCCGCCGCCTCACCACGACATCTACTCCATTGAAGATTTGGCCCAGCTGATTCACGACTTGAAAAACGTGGCGCCTCACAGCGACATCAGCGTGAAGCTGGTGTCCGAAATTGGCGTGGGCACCATTGCCGCAGGCGTGGCCAAGTGCAAGAGCGATCACGTGGTGATTGCCGGTCACGATGGTGGCACCGGCGCATCGCCTTGGTCTTCTATCAAGCACGCGGGCAGCCCATGGGAAATTGGTCTGGCTGAAACGCAGCAAACTCTGGTGCTCAACCGTTTGCGTGGCCGCATTCGTGTGCAAGCCGATGGTCAAATGAAAACAGGCCGCGACGTCGCCGTGGGTGCCTTGCTCGGCGCAGACGAATTTGGTTTCGCTACGGCACCGCTGGTGGTGGAAGGCTGCATCATGATGCGCAAATGTCACCTGAATACTTGCCCTGTGGGCGTGGCCACACAAGACCCCACTTTGCGGAAAAAATTCTCTGGAAAACCAGAGCACGTGGTCAATTACTTCTTCTTCATTGCCGAAGAAGTGCGTCAAATCATGGCGCAGTTGGGCATCAAGAAGTTTGACGACATGATCGGTCGTGCCGATTTGCTCGACACCCGCAAAGGCATAGAGCATTGGAAATCAAGTGGCCTCGATTTCAGCCGTTTGTTGGCCGTGCCCGATGTGCCTGCCGACGTACCCCGTCGCCATATCGATGTGCAAGACCACGGCTTGGACAAAGCTTTGGACAACATCCTGATTGCCAAGAGCCGCGCTGCCATCGACAAAGGTGAGAAGGTACAGTTCATGGAAGTGGCGCGCAACGTCAACCGTTCTGTCGGCGCCATGCTCTCAGGTGCTGTGACCAAAGTGCACCCAGAAGGTTTGCCAGACGACACCATTCGCATTCAACTCGAGGGCACTGGCGGTCAATCGTTTGGCGCTTTCGTGGCCAAGGGCATTACCTTGTACCTCATCGGTGAAGCCAACGATTACACCGGCAAAGGTTTGTCGGGCGGCCGCATTGTGGTTCGCCCCAGTTTGGAATTCCGCGGCGTTGCCTGTCAAAACATCATTGTGGGCAACACGGTCATGTACGGCGCCACCACCGGCGAAGCTTTCTTCGCAGGTGTGGGCGGCGAACGTTTTGCAGTTCGTTTGTCGGGCGCCACCGCGGTGGTGGAAGGCACGGGCGACCACGGATGTGAATACATGACCGGCGGCACCGTGGCTGTGCTGGGCAAAACAGGTCGTAACTTTGCGGCGGGTATGAGCGGCGGCATTGCCTATGTGTACGACGAAGACGGACAGTTTGCATCACGCTGCAACACCGCCATGGTCAGCATGGAAAAAGTACTCACTGTGGCCGAGCAAGAAGCAGCGGTTGACCGCAAAGTATGGCACCGTGATCAAGCAGACGAAACACAGTTGCGCAAATTGCTAGAAGACCACCACAAGTGGACCGGCAGCCAACGCGCACGTGAGTTGCTGGACAACTGGGCGCAAGCTCGCTTGAAGTTTGTGAAAGTGTTCCCGAACGAATACAAGCGCGCCTTGGGTGAAATCAACGCACGCAAAGAAGCCGCCAACACCGACATCAGCGCCAAAGCCAAGTCCACGGACACTGTGGCGGCCAGCTAATTTTCAAATAAGCGCTATCTGAGCATACAGAAGTAACAAGGATTGATCATGGGAAAAATCACTGGATTCATGGAATTTGAGCGACTCGAAGAGGGCTACAAGCCCGTGGGCGAGCGCGTCAAGAACTACAAAGAATTCGTCATCGGTTTGGACGACGCACAAGCCAAAGCGCAAAGCGCTCGCTGCATGGACTGCGGCACACCGTTTTGCAACAGCGGCTGCCCCGTTAACAACATCATTCCGGACTTCAACGAATTGGTGTTTCAAGGCGATTGGAAAAACGCCATTGAAGTGCTGCACAGCACCAACAACTTTCCAGAGTTCACGGGCCGCATTTGCCCTGCACCCTGCGAAGCGGCGTGCACCTTGAACGTGGCCGACGACGCCGTGGGCATCAAGTCAATTGAGCACGCCATCATTGACCGTGCTTGGCAAGAGGGCTGGGTCAAGCCCCGCCCAGCCACGCACAAAACAGGCAAAAAAGTGGCCGTGGTGGGCTCTGGCCCTGCAGGCATGGCCGCAGCCCAGCAATTGGCGCGCGCCGGTCACGACGTGACTTTGTTTGAAAAGAACGATCGCATCGGTGGTTTGCTGCGTTATGGCATTCCCGATTTCAAAATGGAAAAATCGCACATCGACCGCCGCGCAGAGCAGTTGGTGGCCGAGGGCGTGACCCTTAAAACCGGCGTCATGGTGGGCCATTTGCCAGAAGGCTCCAAAGTGACCAACTGGTCCAAAGAAACCATCAGCCCAGAGCAACTCCAGAAAGAGTTCGACGCCGTGTTGTTGGCCGGTGGCTCTGAGCAATCGCGCGACTTGAATGTGCCTGGCCGTGATTTGTCGGGCATTCACTTTGCCATGGAATTCTTGCCGCAGCAAAACAAAGTCAACGCTGGTGACAAGCTCAACGACCAATTGCGCGCTGACGGCAAAAACGTCATTGTGATTGGCGGCGGCGACACCGGCAGCGATTGTGTGGGCACTTCCAACCGCCATGGCGCCAAAAGCGTCACGCAGTTTGAGGTGATGCCGCAGCCGCCCGAAGAAGAAAACCGCCCATTGACATGGCCCTATTGGCCTTTGAAGATGCGCACCAGCTCCAGCCATGAAGAGGGTTGCACCCGAGAATTTGCCATTTCCACCCAAGAATTTGTGGGCGAAAAAGGCAAAGTCACAGGTTTGAAAACAGTCGAAATTGAATTCAAAGACGGCAAATTGGTCAATGTGCCGGGCACCGAAAAAACTTACCCTGCTGACATGGTTTTCTTGGCCATGGGCTTTGTCAACCCGGTCACCACCATCTTAGACGCATTTGGTGTGGACAAAGACAACCGCGGCAATGCCAAGGCCAGCACCGAGTTCACAGGCGGTTATGCCACCAATGTGGCCAAGGTTTTTGCAGCGGGCGACATGCGCCGCGGCCAATCTTTGGTGGTTTGGGCCATCCGTGAAGGCCGACAAGCTGCCCGCGCGGTGGATGAATTCTTAATGGGAACCAGCGACTTACCCCGTTAAAATGTTCGCAGACAGGTTGGCGTGTGAATTTTCAAAGAGTCGCACAAGCTTCACCTGAACGCCTTACCCTTCAAAAGCCGGCGATCCCGGCTTTTGTTTTTTCTCACATGACATTGCCCAACTCTCCACTTCTGGTCGAATTGAAAAACCTCAGCTTCGGCTACGGGGACCGCGTCATTCTGAACGACTTGTCGTTTGGCATACCGCGTGGCAAAGTCACGGCCTTGATGGGCGTGTCGGGTGGTGGCAAAACCACGGTGCTGCGTTTAATTGGCGGTCAATACCGCGCGCTCAAGGGCCAACTCACATTCGATGGTCAAGATGTTGGGCGAATGAGCACCGAACAACTCTATGCGGCACGCAGGCGCATGGGCATGTTGTTTCAGTTTGGCGCTTTGTTCACCGACATGAGCGTGTTTGACAATGTAGCGTTTCCTTTAAGAGAACACACGAAAATGGCTGAGTCCATGGTGCGCGACATTGTTTTGATGAAACTCGATGCGGTGGGCTTGCGCGGTGCCAGAAACTTAAAGCCTTCCGAAATTTCAGGGGGTATGGGGCGACGTGTTGCTTTGGCCCGTGCCATTGCTTTAGATCCCGATCTCATGATGTACGACGAGCCCTTTGCTGGGCTTGACCCCATTTCCTTGGGTACGGCGGCAAGGCTGATTCGCAGGTTGAACGACAGCTTGGGCATTACCAGTGTGGTGGTGTCGCACGATGTCGATGAAACATTTCAAATTGCAGACCATGTGGTGGTCTTGGCCAATGGCAAAGTGGCAGCGCAAGGCACGCCCGAGGCACTCAGGCAAACTTCTGATCCGCTGATTCACCAGTTTGTGAATGGCCTCAGCGAGGGCCCTGTCCATTTCCATTACCCCGCCAGATCCATCGCTGACGATTTCAGCCGCATTGCACCATGAACTTTTTGCACCCTGCTGAACTTGGCTATGCCGTCCGTCAGAAATTGGCGGATTGGGGTTATGGCGCGCGTTTATTAGGTCAGCTGACCATGATGTCGGGCGCTTGTTTGAAACGCTTTGGGCTGGTTCGCGATCAAGTGCATTTCTTGGGCAACTACTCCTTGGCCATCATTACCGTTTCAGGCTTGTTTGTCGGATTCGTTTTGGGCTTGCAGGGCTACTACACCTTGCAGCGCTATGGCGCGGCCGATGCACTTGGCTTGTTGGTGGCGCTGAGTTTGGTGCGTGAGCTAGGCCCTGTGGTGGCGGCGCTGTTGTTTGCAGGGCGGGCGGGTGCATCCATTACGGCAGAAATTGGCTTGATGCGTGCTGGCGAGCAATTGACGGCTTTGGAAATGATGGCGGTTGATCCAAAACTGCGAATTTTGGCGCCGCGTTTGTGGGGTGGCATCATTGCTTTGCCGCTTCTCACAGCCGTTTTCAGTGCCGTCGGTATTTTGGGCGGTTATGTCGTGGGTGTGCTGCTGATTGGCGTTGATGAAGGCTCATTTTGGAGTCAAATGCAAAGCGGTGTCGATGTGTTCAAAGATGTCGGCAATGGCATGATCAAAAGTTTGGTGTTTGGCGTGGCCGTTACTTTCATTGCCTTGTTGCAAGGTTATGTGGCTCAGCCTACACCCGATGGCGTGGCTTATGCGACCACCCGAAGCGTGGTGATCTCTTCGTTGTCAGTTTTAGGACTGGACTTCATCCTCACTGTGATGATGTTCAGCATTTAAGGAGGACGTGATGCAACGTTCAAAAAATGATGTGTGGGTTGGCTTGTTTGTGTTGATCGGATTGGCGGCAGTGCTTTTTCTGGCGCTTAAGTCGGCCAATTTGCTGCAATACAGTGGGTCCAAAAATTACACCGTGACCGCTAAGTTTGACAACATTGGCGGCCTTAAAAAAGGCGCAGCCGTCAAGAGTGCGGGTGTGGTGGTGGGCCGTGTTGACAGCATTCAATTTGACGGCGAAAGCTTTCAAGCCAAAGTCAGCTTGGCTTTGCAAAACCAGTACGATTTTCCCAAAGACAGTTCTTTGAAAATTCTCACCAGTGGTTTGCTAGGCGAGCAGTACGTGGGCATTGTGGCGGGTGCCGACGAAAAGAATCTGGTGGCGGGCGACAACATCGGCTCCACCCAATCGGCCGTGGTCTTGGAAAATTTAATCAGCCAATTTTTGTACAGCAAAGCGGCTGATCCTGCAGCACCCACAACGGGAAGCAAATAATGAAAGTTTGGTGGCGCTTGCGCCTGGGTTTACTCATTGCGGCAAGCCTGCTGTTGCAAGGGTGCGCTTCGCTCAAAGGCCCAGATCCAACGGATCCTCTAGAGCCTTTGAACCGAAAAGTCACGGCCTTCAACGACATGGCCGATGATGTGGTGCTCAGACCTGTTGCGGTGATTTATGGCCAAATTTTGCCAACGGTCGTCCGCAAAGGCATTGGCAATTTTTTCAGCAATCAGAGCGATGTCCTGTCGTTCTTCAACAGCTTGGCGCAATTGAAACTCCAAGCAGCCGCTAAAAATGCCATGCGTGTGGGCATCAACACCACACTGGGGCTGGGCGGCATCATTGATTGGGCCACCGAATTGAAGATTGACAAACACAAAGAGGACTTCGGCCAAACCATGGCGTTTTGGGGTGTTTCGTCTGGCCCCTATGTGGTCTTGCCATTTTTTGGGCCCTCCACCCTTCGCGACAGCCTGGGCCTCTACATCGACAACAAAACCGATGTGAACCAACAAATAAAAGACACAGCGGCTAAAAATACGCTGACACTGTTGCGCCTGACCGACAAGCGCGAGCGCTATTTGTCCTTGTCAGACGCTGTCAAACAAGCTTCTTTAGACCCCTACACCTTCACCCGGGATGCCTACTTGCAAAAGCGTTTGAATGACATTTACGACGGCAACCCGCCCATGTTGGACGACTTTGAAGACCCGGACCAACCGGCGCCCATGGTGGCCCCCAATCGGCCAAGCGCCACGGGCACCCTGGAGCCCTTGCCGCAGACGCCAAAACCCTAACAGCCTTGGGTCAAAGAAGAATTGAACTTGGTGGTTTAATCTACTTTTTTGTAGTTCGCGCGTTAAAGAGTCAAACGCTCTTTATGATCCCACCCTATGAATCGCAAATTTTTCACTTATTTATGGCCTGTTGTTTGGGCATTGGGCTTCTCCTTGGGTTCAGCCGCCGTTTTGGCAGCCGATGAAGCACCCGATGTGTTTGTGAAACGCATTTCCAATGAAACTTTGGATGCCGTTCGTTCCGACAAAAGCATCAAGGGCGGTGACATCAACAAGATCATGCAATTGGTCGATAGCAAGCTCATGCAGCATGTCAATTTCCGCCGCATGACCGCGCTGGCCACAGGTCCAGGCTGGCGCAAGGCCACCCCTGAGCAGCAAGAACGCTTGCAAGAAGAGTTCAAGTTGCTGCTCATTCGCACCTATTCCG
>Ga0214919_10007743_pt1 | contig 14394 bp, 11 predicted proteins | sample LL1503_MetaG_FD_177994 | JGI IMG/M metagenome (GOLD analysis project Ga0214919, IMG submission 177994) | Freshwater microbial communities from Lake Lanier, Atlanta, Georgia, United States - LL-1503 | ecosystem: Environmental > Aquatic > Freshwater > Lake | place: USA: Georgia | collected...
ATTGCAGCCGCTCCTGCATCCGTCGCGCCACTTCTTCATGCAGCCAAGGCGATTCGGATGGCAGCTGACAGGCCCAGCGCAATGCGGCAACCGGATCGATGGTCGGGGGGCGTTGGTCGGTCATGGCAATCGGTTCGGGTGGCGCCAGGGGTATATTGGACCGATGTGGCGCGCACTGCTGCAGAGCATATCCGACAGCGTACCCAGCCAATGCGCGGTCTGCCGTGCTTGGCCGGCACAGCCGGTGTGCGAGGACTGCGTGGTCCGTTTCGCCCAGCCCCGGCCGCGTTGCCGGACCTGTGCGTTGCCGATCGAAGGGCCGATCACGCAATGCGGCGCCTGCGTGCGCTCGCCGCCGCCGCTCGACGCCTGCGTGGCGGCGCTGGCCTATGAATACCCCTGGACCCGGCTGATTGTCGGCTTCAAGTTCGGCGCCCAGCCGGGCTGGGCCGCGAGCTTTGCCACGCTGCTGCGCAGCGCGCCATGGGTCGAGCCCGCGCTGGAGCAGGCCCATTGGGTGCTGCCCATGCCGCTGGCGCCGCAGCGCTTGCGCGAGCGCGGCTTCAACCAGGCGCATCAACTCGCGCGTGCACTGTCCCCGGCCAAGGTCGACGCCGGCTTGCTGCTGCGGGTACGCGACACGCCGGCGCAAAGCACACTCCCGCGCGCGCAGCGCCTGCGCAACGTGCAGGGCGCCTTCGCCGTCGAGCCGCTGCGCGCCGCCGCGCTGGCCGGTGCGCGGCTGGTGCTGGTCGACGATGTGATGACCAGCGGCGCTTCGGTCTTCGCCGCCGCTGCGGTGCTGCGCGCGGCCGGCGCAGCGCACATCACCGCCGTGGTGCTGGCGCGCGCGCAGTTGCGCGAGCACGCCGCCGCCACGCCGGCGGACAATGGCGCCGATGTTCCATATCGTTCTGGTCGCGCCTGAAATTCCGCCCAACACCGGCAATGTGATCCGCTTGGCCGCCAACACCGGCTGTACGCTGCATCTGGTCGAGCCGCTGGGCTTTGACATGGACGACCGGCAACTGCGCCGCGCCGGGCTGGATTACCACGAGTACGCGCCGGTGCGCCGCCATGTGAACTGGAGCGCATTGCTGCACAGCGAAAGGCCGGTGCCCGGGCGTGTCTTCGCCCTGAGCACCAAGGGCGAGCGCGGCGTCTTCGCGCAGGATTTCAGGCCCGGTGACTGGCTGGTCTTCGGCTCCGAAACCAGTGGACTCGCGCCTGCTGTGCGCGATGCGATCGCGCCGGCGCAGCGCCTGCGCCTGCCGATGCGAGAAGGCCAGCGCAGCCTGAATCTGTCGAACGCCGTGGCGGTCACCGTGTTCGAGGCCTGGCGCCAAAATGCCTTCGGCGCTGCGACTCTGTAGCGACAGCAGCGGCTGCTGCCAGCGCGCGCAGGCGTAGCGCGCGGTAGGCTGGGGCATCGTCCGCAACCAGTCGGCGGATCGTTGTCATCGTGCGATGGCAAGCCCCACCAGACGCTCCAACTCGGCGTGCTCCAGTCCCGCGACGCTATCGATCAGCTCCAGGCCTGCGGGTGTGCAGCGCAGGGTGGCCAGGTCCGAGTAGATGCGCTTGACGCAGGCAATGGCCGTCAACGGATAGCTGCACTGCGCAACCACCTTGCTGGCGCCGGCCTTGGTCAGCAGGTCCATCATGATCCAGGTCTCGCGCGCGCCGACCGCCAGGTCCATCGCGCCGCCGACGGCCGGAATCGCGTCTTTTTCACCGGTGTGCCAGTTCGCCAAGTCTCCCTGCGCGCTGACCTGAAAGGCGCCCATCACGCAAATGTCCAGATGACCCCCGCGCATCATCGCGAAGCTGTCGGCGTGGTGGAAAAAGGCGCCGCCCGCGCGCAGCGTCACCGGCTGCTTGCCGGCGTTGATCAGGTCGTAGTCTTCTGCCCCCGGCGCCGGCGCCGGACCCATACCCAGGATACCGTTCTCGCTGTGCAGCAGGACCTCGCGGCTGCCCGGAATATGGTTGGCAACCAGCGTCGGCATTCCGATGCCGAGGTTGACGACGGCGCCCTCGGGTATGTCGCGTGCCACCAGCGCGGCGAGTTGGTCCCGGCTTCGTCTTTGGTAATGCATGCTGAATTTGGCGGATGGGGCGGGTGCGCCGGCTTTCATGGCCCGGCGACCTGCGTGGCACCGGCTTGGGTGGCGACGCGCTCGATCCTGACAATTCTGCTGACAAATAGGCCGGGCGTCACGATGTGTTCAGGGTCGATGCCGCCAAGCTCGACGATGCAATGGACCGACGCCACCGTGGTCTTGCAGGCGGTGGCCATCACCGGCCCGAAGTTGCGCGCCGCCATGCGGTAGCTCAGGTTGCCCCAGCGGTCGCCGCGCTCGGCCTTGATCAGCGCCAGGTCGCCGTGGATCGGGTGCTCGAGCACATAGTTCTTGCCGTGGATGGTGCGGGTTTCCTTGGGCGAGCCGTCCGGGTTCCGGGCCAGTTCGGTACCGTATCCGGTGGGGCTGAAGAATGCGCCTATTCCGGCGCCCGCAGCGCGTATGCGCTCGGCCAGATTGCCCTGAGGCACCAGTTCAAGCTCGATTTTTCCACTGCGGTACAGCGCGTCAAAGACATGCGAGGTGGCTTGGCGCGGAAAGCTGCAAATGATTTTTCGGACGCGACCCGCCTTGAGCAGCCCGGCCAGGCCCTCCTCGCCGTCGCCGGCGTTGTTGTTGACGATGGTGAGTTCGCGCGCGCCCTGCGCCAGCAGGCCGCCGATGAGTTCGTCCGGAATGCCGGCAGTACCGAAGCCGCCCACCATCACGGTGGAGCCGTCTGCCACGTGTCCGAGCGCCTGCGCCACGCTGTCCGCCACTTTGTCGATCATGGGCGCAATGTAACCCGGTTCGGCAGCCGCAGTGGTGGGCGAAAATGGCGCCCATGCTGATGCAACCCTCCCAGTCCGATGTGCGCCGTTTCTTTTGTACGGCCCACGCGAAGGCGCGCGCCGGTCAGCCGCTGGAGGCGATCGAATCCATCGCCAGCGGCTGGATCGACGCGCACCCCGAGTACCATGCCGTGCTGTGCGACCTCGACGCGGCTTTGCGGCAAATGGCAGATGCGCCGCAGGGACAGCCGAACCCGTTTTTGCATCTGGCCATGCATTTGTCGATCAGCGAGCAGTGTTCTATCGACCAGCCGCACGGCATCCGACAGGCGATTGAGTTCCTGGCGCACCGGTGCGACTCGCTCCACGACGCACACCATGTGGCGATGGAATGTATGGGTCAGATGATGTGGGAGAGCCAGCGCAGCGGGCGTCCACCCGACGGCGAAGCCTATATCGCCTGCGTGCAGCGCACCGCTACGCGCGACTGAGTCAGCGGAACTTGGCCTGGGGAACCGTCTTGAGCTCACCCGGAAGCGACTGCAGGTAGACAGCGATTTCCTTCAGTTCCGCATTGGAAAACTGCTTGGCGACGCCGCCCATGATGGCGTTTGCGCGTCCCCAGGTCGCCTTGCCTTCGGTCTTGTAGGACTTGAGCGCGACAAAGAGATAGTCCGCATGCTGTCCGGCGATCTTGGGATAGGACGGGTCGATCGGCTTGCTGAAGCTATCGCCGTGGCATGAAACGCAGGCGCCCTTGGCCACCAGCGCAGCCGCTGTGCCAGTGGCCTCAGCCGCCTTGCCCGGTGCCTGAGCGCCGTCCTGCTTGCCGCTGGCCTCGTAGAAAGCCGCCAGGTCGGCGATGTCCTGATCGCTCAGGCTGGTGGCCACACCGTGCATGGTCGGGTGCTTGCGCTCGCCCTTGCGGTACGCGCCAAGCGCCGACGCGATGTATTTGGCGCCCTGGCCGGAGATCATCGGCACTTTGTAGACTTCCGGAAAGCTGGCCTGATAACCCTTGATGCCATGGCAGCCGATGCACATGGCAATTTTTGTTTCTCCGGACTTGGCATCGCCCTTGATTTCTTGGGCGGTGGCGGACAGGGCAGTCACCGAAGCGACAAAGGCGATGAGCAGCGCGGACAGCGATGGGTTCATTTTGCGTAGACAATCAAGATAGTGGCTGGGAAAAATACAAAAATACAAAAATGCAATTCCGGCGCATTATATCGACCACTTTTTCCTCCACCGAACTCCGGTTTCGCCGCTGTAGCCAATCAAGATGAAATTCCAAGGAAGCAAGAACTACGTCGCCACGCCAGACCTGATGCTGTCGGTGAATGCGGCCATTACGCTTAAGCGGCCGCTGCTGGTCAAGGGCGAGCCCGGCACCGGCAAGACCATGCTCGCCGAGGAGGTGGCGCAGGCGCTGAACATGCCGCTGCTGCAGTGGCACATCAAGTCGACCACCAAGGCACAGCAGGGCCTGTACGAATACGACGCGGTGAGCCGGCTGCGCGATTCGCAGCTTGGCGACGCCAAGGTTAAGGACATCCACAACTACATCGTCAAGGGCGTCCTGTGGCAGGCCTTCACCGCGGAGCAGCCGCTGGCCTTGCTGATCGACGAGATCGACAAGGCCGATATCGAGTTCCCCAACGATTTGCTGCGCGAGATCGACCGCATGGAGTTTTACTGCTATGAAACGCGCGAGCTGGTGCGCGCCAAGCACCGGCCGCTGGTTTTCATCACCTCGAACAACGAGAAGGAGCTGCCCGACGCCTTCCTGCGCCGATGCTTTTTCCACTACATCAAATTCCCGGATGCCGACACGATGAAGAGCATCGTGGACGTGCACTTCCCAGGTCTGAAGCAGGAACTGCTGGGCGCAGCCATGAAGACCTTCTACGATGTGCGCAACCTGCCGGGGCTGAAAAAGAAGCCCTCTACCAGCGAGCTGCTCGACTGGCTCAAGCTGCTGCTGGCAGAAGAAATGCCGCCCGAGGCCTTGCACAGCAAGGACGAAAGAGTCAGCGTGCCGCCGCTGGTCGGCGCACTGCTCAAAAACGAACAGGATGTGACGTTGTTTGAAAAGCTTGTCTTCATGCAGAAGCACAACCGCTGAACATGGCGCATCTCATCGAGCCCGTTACCCTGTGCGACCGGGGCATCCAACTGGAGCCGCTGTCGCTTGCGCACGAAGAGGGCCTGCGTGCCGCCGCCGCCGATGGCGAACTGTGGAAGCTGCGGGTGACGTCGGTACCCGAACCCGGGCAGACGCGTCGCTACATTGAAGACGCGCTGGCCGCGCGCGAGGCCGGCAACCGCTTCGCCTTTGCGGTGATCGCGCAGGCCAGCGGTGAAGTGATCGGCTCGAGCAGCTACCATGACATCATTGCCTCGGTCAAACGGGTGGAGATAGGCTTCACCTGGTACGCGCAAAGATGCCAGCGAACCCATGTGAACACCACCTGCAAGTTGCTGCTGATGGCGCACGCCTTTGAGACCCTGGGCTGCCCGGTCGTCGGCTGGCGCACCGATAACTTCAACTTCGCGTCGCAGCGCGCAATCGAGCGCCTGGGCGCCCGAAAAGACGGTGCGATACGCGGCCACGCGCTGCGTCGCGACGGAACCATTCGTGACACCGTGATGTACAGCATGCGCGCGGGCGAGTGGCCCGAGGCCAAGGCGCAGTTGCTGGACCTGCGCGACCGTACGCGGACCTGACAGCGGCGAGTCGGTACGGGAGAACGCCATGCTGATCGATTTCTTCTATACGCTGCGCTCGGCCAAGCTGCCGGTGTCGGTCAAGGAGTATCTGACGCTGCTCGAGGCCCTCAAGCAAGGCGTGGTCGGCCCGAACCGCGACGACGGCGATGGTGGTGCCAGCGGCTACCGGATTGACGACTTCTACTACCTCAGCCGCACCGCGCTGGTGAAGGACGAAAAGCACTACGACAAGTTCGACCGTGCGTTCTCTGCCTATTTCAAGGGCGTCGAGAGCATTGCCGACTTCACCCGCGACCTGCCGCTGGAGTGGTTGCGCAAGAACCTGGAGCTCAACCTGAGTCCCGAGGAGCGCGCCAAGATTGAGAAGATGGGATGGGACGAGCTGATGGCAACGCTCAAAAAGCGGTTCGAGGAGCAAAAGGAGCGCCACGAGGGCGGCAGCAAGATGATCGGCACCGGCGGCACCTCGCCGTTTGGCGCCAACGGCTACAACCCGCAGGGCATCCGCATAGGCCAGGAGAAAAGCCGCAATCGCAGCGCGGTCAAGGTCTGGGACCAGCGCGCGTACAAGGACTATGACGACACGCAGGAACTCGGTACGCGCAACATCAAGGTCGCGCTGCGCCGACTGCGCAAATTCGCGCGTGAGGGAAACGCCGAAGAACTCGACCTGGATGACACCATCCGCGCCACTGCCGCCAACGCCGGCTGGCTCGACATTAAGATGGTTCCCGAGCGCCATAACAATGTGAAGGTGCTGCTGCTGCTGGATGTCGGCGGCACCATGGACGAGCATGTGGCGCGGGTAGAAGAAATGTTTTCGGCGGCCAAGACCGAGTTCAAACACATGGAGTTCTACTACTTCCACAACTGCGTATACGACTTCATGTGGAAGAACAACCGCCGGCGCTACAGCGAAAAATTCGAAACCTGGGACATCATCCGCAAGTACAACAAGGATTACAAACTGATATTCATCGGCGACGCGACGATGAGCCCCTATGAAATTCTGCAGCCGGGGGGCAGCGTGGAATACAACAACGAAGAAGCCGGCGTCGAGTGGCTGCAGCGCCTGACCACCGCGTTTCCGAAGTTCGCCTGGATCAACCCCGAGCCCCAGGGCGTCTGGCAGTATCGCCAGAGTATCAGCGTGGTGCAGCAACTGATGAACCAGCGCATGTACCCGCTGACGATAAGAGGTCTTGAAGAGGCGATGCGCCTGCTGTCAAAATAGTCGGATGCTTTTCCCCGTGTTGCAAAAGCCGGTTTCAGCGCCGGCTTTTTTTGTGGCTGCGCTGCTACTGGCGGGACCGCTGTGCGCCCAGCAGGCTGCTCCAGCAGGGGTCGCGGGTTTCGCGGACCCGAAGCCGACCTCCGCGGCGAGTGCGCCCGAGGCGCCGGCTTTCACGGTCGAGATCGGCGCGCCCCAGGAGGTGCAGGACTATTTGCGCCGCCATCTGGAGCTGATGCGCTACCGGGATCTGGCCGATCTCGACAACTCCGAACTCGAGCGCCTGGTGCTCGCTGCAGAAGACAACGTGCGCGAGCTGCTTGCGACGCTGGGCTATTTCTCGCCCCTGATCAGCATGCGGCTGCGGGTGGAAGCCGGCACGACCCCTGCGCCCGCTGCTCGCGCCGCGCTGCGGGTGGTCAGCCTTGGCGTCGAGACTGGGCCGCCGACGCGGGTGGGCGAAGTCGTGCTGGATTTCAGCGCCGGCGATCAAAGCCTGCGCGATGCGATCCGCGCCGGCTGGGCGCTGCCGTTGGGAGCCCGCTTCACGCAGGCGGCTTGGGACGGCGAGAAGGCGCGGGCGCTGCAGACGCTGGCAGCCAGGCGCTATCCGTTGGCGCGCATTGGGTCTAGCAGTGCCGATGTCGATGCGGAAAAGGCCAGCGTGCGCCTGCAATTGCAATTGGACCCAGGCCCGGCCTACCGGCTGGGTCGGCTGCGCATCGAGGGTCTGACGCACTTTGATAGCGCGATGGTGGAGCGGTTGGCGCGGCTGATGCCGGGTGAGGACTACGACCAGACGCGCCTGCAGGAGGCTCAGCAAAGGCTGCAGGACAGCGGCTATTTCGAATCGGTCTACCTGGCGATCGACGCCAGCGGCGACCCTGGCGCAGCCCCGGTGGTGGTGACACTGCGCGAGGCCAAACAGAACAAGCTGGTGCTCGGGCTTGGCGCCAGCACAGACAGTGGCCCTCGCGTTTCGGTGGAGCACACCCGCCACCAGTTGCCCGGCATCGGCTGGCGCGCTGCGTCCAAGCTGATGCTGGACCGCAACCTGCAGTCACTGGGAGGCGAGCTGACAGCGACGCCCGATGAAGACAACTGGCGCTGGCTGGTGGGGCTGCAACTCAAGCAGGAAAATGCCGCCAGCGTCGAGGTCGGCAGCCAGAGCCTGCGCGTGGGCCGCACCCAGGCCGGCGAGCGCCGCGACCGCAACTACTTCCTGCAATACGAGCACGCCGATACCAGCGCTCTGGGCGCCGCTACCCGGGCGCAGTCGCTGAGCGCGAACTACGGATGGACCCAGCGCAGCTTTGATAGCCTGCCGTTTCCGGCGAGCGGATACGGTCTGGGCGTCGAAGTCGCTGGCGGCTGGACGCTTGGCGCGCACAACGCGCCCTTTGCCCGCACCCAACTGCGCTGGCTGGGAGTCTGGTCGCTAGGCGACACGACGGACCGGCTGGCGGCGTCGCGGGCTGGCCGCATCGCGCTGCGGGCGCAGGCCGGCGCCTTATGGGCCCGCAGCAGCGCCAGCCTGCCGGCCACACAGCTGTTCCTCACCGGTGGTGATACCAGCGTACGCGGCTATGTGTTCCACGGCATTGGTGCTACCTCGGCTGCCGGCCAGGTACTGCCCGGACGCTACCTGGGCACTGGCAGTGCCGAGTGGCAGCGTCCGATTCTGGTGGATGGGGCCGCCAGCGACTGGGAGGGTACGCTGTTCGTCGACGCCGGCGCGGTCGCTGACAAGCCGTCGGCGCTGCGGGCGCAGGTCGGCGTGGGAACCGGCGCGCGCTGGAAAAGCCCAGTCGGCCCCTTGCAGGCCGATCTGGCCTACGGGTTGGCGCTCAAGCGATTGCGCTTGCACCTTACTGCCGGGTTCAATTTCTGATGCGCCAGCCCCTATCGCTGCTGCTGTGGCTGATGGAACTCGGCGCCGGCCTGCTCGCTGCCATGCTGCTGGCGCTGTGGCTCTGGAGCGCCAGCGAGGGTTCGCTGGCGGCTGCGTTGGGCTGGGCTGGGCGCTACCTGGGCGCCGGCCAAAGTATCCAGGTTCAGGACGCGCGCGGCGCGCTGCGCGACGGTGGGCGGATTGCCCTGCTGCGCTGGGAAAACCAGGGACTGGTCGTGCAGGCGCGCGACCTGGACTTTGCCTGGCAACCGCTCGGGTTGCTGCAGGGTCGGCTGGAGTTCGGGCATATTCGTGCGGCCGAACTCGCCATCGAAGACCGACGGCCTACAAGCGGGCAGCCGCTGACCGAGTTGATGCTGCCGCTCGCGGTGGACGCTGCCTTTGCCGTCGAGTCGCTGCGCGCCAGTGGCGGCTGGAGTCTGGACGCACGCTCACTCGCCGGGCGCTACCGCTTTGACGGCAGTCGCCACCGTCTTGAGATCGATCGGCTGCAACTCGCCGCCGGGCGCTACCAGGTGCAGGCCAGCCTGCAGGCCCGCGCGGCGCTGGTCCTGGATATGCAGCTGCAAGGCCAGTTGCAGACCGAGTTGGCCGGCGCGCCGCTTCTGCTGGACGCCAGCGGCAGTCTGAGCGGCCCCTTGGCTGGCCCCGACCCTTCGCTCTCTTTGGCGGCGCGGATCCAGCCGGCGAGCCGGGGCGCTGCGGCAGTCGATGGCGGCGCGGTCGGCGCGGCCATCAGCGCGCACATCAGACCGTGGGCGCAGCAACCGGTGCTGCAGGCGCAGGCCAGCTTCAGCGCGATTGACCTGGCCCTGCTGTGGCCGGCGCTGCCCAAAACCCTGCTCAGCGGCAGCGCACGCCTAGAGCCGCACGCCGATGGCTGGCAAGCGCAGGTGGAACTGAACAACCGTGCGGCTGGCCCGTGGGACAGCGTCCGGGTACCGATCGACAGCGCCCGCGCCATGCTGCGCTATGCCAATGCGCAGTGGACGATCGAGTCGCTGGCTGCCACTGGCGCTGGTGGGCGCATACGGATGCAGGGCACGCTGGCGCAGCAAGGATTGGGCGCGCTGTCGGGCTGGCAGGGTCGGGTGCAGATGGAATCGGTCAATCCGGCGCTGGTGCACAGCCAGCTTGCACGCGCCAGCCTGGACGGCGAGCTACGGCTCGGCGCGGCCCAGCAGGGGCTCGATTTCGAGGCCGCCGTGCGCCCTGCCGCGGCGCAGGCCACCGGGCCTTCAGCCGGTGGGCCGGCCGACGCCGCGGCCGCCGCGGGCCGCTTGGAGGCGGGCATTCGCGGCCTGCGCCTGCAAAGTGCGTCGGCCAAGGGGCGCTGGTCGGACGGCGTGCTGGACCTTGCCAGCGTGCGCCTTGGCAGCGATGACGCGCAGTTGCAGGGGCATCTGCAGTGGAGGGTGGCGACGGGCAGCGCGCGCGGCGCCCTGCAGCTGCGTGTTCCCGGCGCGCAGGCGGAACTCGAGGGGGCGTTCGGCCCGCGCGATGGCGATGGCAGCGTTTCGTTGAAGGTCGAGCAGGCCGAGCGCGCCCTGCGTTGGCTGGCGGCGCTGCCGCCGATGGGGCAGGGCGCGCTGGCAGGTGTCAGTGCGCAGGGTGCGGCCGAGCTGAGCCTGCGCTGGCAAGGTGGCTGGGAGGCGCTGCTCGGCGAGCCGGGGCTGGACGCGGCGCTGCAGTTGCGCATGAGCGCGCAGCAACTCACGCTGGGTAAGTCCAGCGGGACCCAGGGTCTGGGCCTGCACGGCGTCGACATTAGCGCGGCAGGGCCGCTCGGTGCGCTGGCGATCAAGGGCGGTGGCGAGCTGCAGTGGCAGGGCATGCGGCTGGCGTTGCAAGCGCAGGGTGTGGGCGCTCGCGCCCCTGCAGCGGCCGAGGCAACCGGCTGGACCTTGACGATTGACCAGCTGCGCGCCCAGTTGGACGACCGACTGCACGCGGCGCCTTGGGCGCTGGCTTTGCGCCAGCCGCTGAAGCTGGAGTGGCAGCCTGGCAGCGTCAGCCTGCTGCGCGCTGGCGCCGGTGAGGCGGCGCTGAGCGGGCCGCTGGCCGGGGTCGCAACCCTTTCCTGGCAACCGCTGCTGTGGCGCCAGGGCGCGCGCGGCGAATTGCACAGCCAGGGCGCGTTGAGCGGACTGCCCATGCACTGGCTCGACCTGCTTGGCGGAACCCAGTTTTCCGAAGTCGGGCTCAGCGGGGACATGCTGTTTGACGCGACCTGGAACATCGCGGTGGCGCAGCAGCTGACGCTGCGCGCCGAGCTGGCGCGGCGTAGCGGCGATATCCGGGTGCTGGCCGAGACCGCTGGCGCCACCGTGATCGACGCCGGTGTGAAGGAGGCCCGCATCAGCCTTGCGGTCGACGGCGACAGCCTGCGCGCGAGCGCGAGGTGGGACAGCGCGCGGGCGGGCGATGCGCAGGCCGAGTTCAGCACCCGCATCGGCGGCGCCGGTGCGGCGGACGGCAAACCCGTCGGCAACGGCCTGGGCCTGGGTGGATGGACATGGGCCGCCGACAGCCCGGTGAGTGCGACGCTGCGCGCAAGCCTGCCGCAAGTCGGCGTCTGGTCGATGCTGGCGCCGCCGGGGTGGCGCGTGCGCGGCACCCTGGACGCCGCACTGGCATTGACCGGCAGCCGCAGCGCGCCCCAGTGGACCGGCAGCGTGCAGGCGAAGGACCTTGCGCTGCGCTCCCTGGTGGACGGCATCGAGTTTGGCAACGGTCGGCTGCGCGCGAGCGTTCAGGGGCAGCGCCTTGCCATCGACGATTTCCAGTTGCAGGGAGCCGGTGGTGCTGCTGGCGGCGAATTCAGCGCCCGGGGCTTTGCGCAGTGGCTGGCGGCGCCGCAGGGTGGCGATGCAGCGCTGAGCCGGGTTCGCATCGAACTCGACGCCACGGCCCGTGCGCTGCGGGTGTCGGCGCGCGCCGACCGGCGCCTTGCGGTGTCGGGCCAGTTGCAGGCGCGGCTGGTGAATGCGCGCCTGGACATTCAGGGCGCTCTCACCGCCGATCAGGCGCTGTTCATCTTGCCCGACGAAAGCGCGCCCGGCCTGGGCGACGACGTGCGCGTCAAGCGGGCTGCTGCGCACGCCAGGACCCCACATAGTGCGGCGCCCGCTGCCAGTTTGCGGGCCTTGGCGACTGTGCCAGGTTGGCCGACCGCGCCGGCTGCATCGGGTGTGCGGGTGCCTGCGGAGCTCGCGCTTTCGCTGGATCTGGGGCCGGACTTCCGCGTCCAGGGGCGCGGCATCAACACGCGTATGGCCGGCGTTCTGCAGTTGCGCAGCAGCCTGCCCGCCAGCGCCGCTCCGCGCCTGAGCGGCGAGGTGCGCACCGTCGGCGGCAGCTACAAAGCTTATGGCCAGCAACTCGCTATCGAGCAGGGTGTGCTGCGATTTGGCGGTGCCTACGATAACCCGGCGCTCGACATTCTGGCCATACGCCCGAACCTGACGCAGCGCGTTGGCGTGCAACTGACCGGCACGGCGCTGGCGCCACGGGTTCGGCTGTACGCCGAGCCCGAATTGGCGCAGGCCGAAAAGCTGGCCTGGCTGGTGCTTGGTCGCTCCGGCGCCAACGGCGGCGCCGAGGCGGCGGTGCTGCAGCAGGCCGCGCTGGCGCTGCTCGGGCGCAGCGGGCAGGGCATATCCGACAGCCTGGCGGGCGCGCTGGGGCTCGACGAGCTCAGTTTTGTCGGCGCGTCAAGCGCGGCCGGAAGCGCCGGCGCCGCCACGCTGACCTTGGGCAAGCGCCTGTCCAGAGATTTCTATGTGGCCTTCGAGCGCAGTCTGGCCGGCACCATGGGAAGCCTGTCGGTTTTTTACGAACTATCCAAGCGCCTGACGCTGCGCGCACGCACCGGTGAGCAAAGCGCTATCGATCTGATTTTTACGCTCAGCTACGACTAGGGCTTGGTGCTTGGGGCCAGGGTGCTGGCCCTACAATTCCGGCTCCTCCCTGTAGTTCAATGGATAGAACGAGTGCCTCCTAAGTGCTAGATACAGGTTCGATTCCTGTCAGGGGGACCATTGGCCTGCAATGCGCCCATTAAAATCGCCGACTGTTCGAAACCCCGAATGTGCAGTCGCCGAATAGGACGAATGAAACGGATCTATTTTTCCGACTCCAGAATGCGGGTAAAGATTCTCCGAAAAGTGGGGCCTGTGCATACGCTAGGTAGGGCGGCGATGCCCCTCTTTAGCTTGTTGGCCGCGATTCTGCTGTGCGGCTGTGGGGGCCGTCCCAACGGTTCGGAACTCGGTTCTGAGGCGCCGATGAAGACGCCGCTGGCGGTGAGCAGCAGTTCGACGGCCGGCGTCGTCATCCAGGTCTATCAGGCGCTGTACGGCAAGGCGCCGGGCTACACCGACTACAGCAGCTACCTGGCACAGGCCAGCGCCAGCAACCAGGTCTTTGCCAACGCGCTGGTGGCCAACTTCGCCTCCACCAGCGACCAGGCGCTGGCGCTGCTGGTGCTCAACAACCTCGGGATTACCGCCACCACGGTGACGCAGAGCGGCTCCTACGCCGCCTTGCTCAGCGCGGTGGAGCAGATATTCGCCGCCTACGGGTCTGCTGCGCGCGGCCAGATCATCCTGAACATGACCACGCTGCTGGCGGGGCTCTCGAGCGACACCACCTTTGGAGCGGCGGCCACCACCTATTCGAGCCAGGTGCAGGCCAACACCAGTTACAGCGCTACGGCGACCAACACCAGCGCCAGCGTGGTGAGCATCGTATCCGGCGCGGTGGCTACTTCTTCGAGCATCTCGGACATCGAGCCTGACCGCTTGCGCTACAGCCAGAAGTCGGTATTCCGGATCAGCGGCGTGGGCCTCGACAAGGACATCACGGTGTCGGTCTCCAAGTGCACGGGGCTGGCGCTGGTGGATGTGGGAACGGATAGCGAAAAGTCGGTGTCCTGCACCGTTTCGGCAACCGGCACGCTGTCCTTCGAAGCGAGGGACGCCGCCGGTTTGCTGTTGATGGCGAAGACGTTCACGGTAGCCGAACCGCAGGTAACGCTGGTGACTGGCCTGGGTACGATGGTGGTCGAACTCAACCCGACAGCGGCGCCGCTTTCGGCGATCAACTTCCTGCAGTACGTCAACGATGGTTTTTATGCCAACACCGTCTTTCACCGGGTGGTGGCCAGTTCGGCATTCGCGGTGGCGCAAGGGGGATGGCTCGCTCCGGGGGGCATTGTGCAGTCGGGCGTGCGTGCGGCCATCGCGCTGGAGTCCAATAAGGGGCTGAGTAATCTGCGCGGCACGATCGGCATGGCGCGCACATCGGTGTCCAATTCCGCTACATCGCAGTTCTACTTCAATGTCGCCGACAACCGGGGCTTTGACTATCTCAATGACGCCAACCCCGGATATGCGGTGTTCGGAAAAATCGTGCAGGGCCTTTCGGTGATGGACGCGATCGGCACGGTCGCTACAAGCACCCGCTATGGCGTGGCGGATTTCCCGGCGACCGATATCGTCGTCCAGAGCATGACCCAGAGCCAGTGAGCCAGACGAGAGGGCCCCGTTGAAGCTACTTTTCATCCACCAGAACTTTCCCGGTCAGTTCAAGTTTTTGGCGCCGGCGCTGGCGCGCCAAGGCCACGAGGTGGTCGCGATGACGATGCAAAAGAGCGAGGCCAGTCAG
>Ga0214919_10007746_pt1 | contig 14389 bp, 10 predicted proteins | sample LL1503_MetaG_FD_177994 | JGI IMG/M metagenome (GOLD analysis project Ga0214919, IMG submission 177994) | Freshwater microbial communities from Lake Lanier, Atlanta, Georgia, United States - LL-1503 | ecosystem: Environmental > Aquatic > Freshwater > Lake | place: USA: Georgia | collected...
TTTGATCTTGCACTTTAACGCTGTCTAGAAGCGAGCATTTATCTTGTGTTGCTTGAAATAATATATCTTGAGGATACATAGAGCTGGTTTCTGAAATTACAAATTCTCTTTTAGAAAATTTTTCAGAAATTTGTTGTGTTTCGCTGATTAGTTTTACTGTTCCGGTTAGTTTAAACATTGTTTTTTATTTTATTATTATTAATTATTAAATGAAAGCAAGGTGAGCCATGCCTCTTCCAATTTGTTTTCATCCAACAAGCTTTGTGCTCGTTTATGCAATTCTTCCTCTAAAGCTAGAGGATTGTCTTCTAAAGATACAAATAAATCACTTAATTCAAGTAATTTATATTCATTTACATTTGTTTCATCAGGAATTTTTTCAATTCCAGCCAAATGCCCCAAATTATTCCCGCTTAAAATGTTTGAAGATTTTATATCTACAGGTAAGGCATCAAATCCAATACCACATGTAGAAATTGGCTTCGTTATTTCAAACATAGATTCAGCATTAGCACGACTATACCAATCTCCTCCCATTCGAGCTACAAGATCAATTTTTTGTTGGTCAATCATTCCATTAGAATCTAAAACCTCATCGTGAATATGAATTTTTAAAACTTCACAAATAATCAAATTTCCTGCGCCACCTTCTGTTCCTAATTCTATTACTTCATTCACTTTACATTCAAATTGTACAGGTGATTCTGCAACTCGAAATGGCTTCACATTATCTGATTTTAGTGCAGTAAATCCAGCTTTTTTAAATTCATTTACTCCAGGAGCATAAGGCGAACTCGCCAAACTCATTTGATGTACAATGTCATAATTAACAACATTGATAACAACTTCAGGAACAACTTTTACATTGTTATAAGTATCTTTTGTAGTATTTGTTCTTCCAGAACGAGCGGGCGAAAAAATTAATATTGGCGGGTTTGCACTAAAGACATTAAAGAAACTAAATGGCGCTAAATTTGGTTTCCCCTCCGCATCAACAGTAGAAGCAAAAGCAATTGGTCTAGGTCCAATAGCACCTAGTAAGTACTGATGTAATTTTTGAACAGGAAGATCTTTTGGGTCTATTGAAACCATTTTAATTTTCTTAGGTCAAATTTAAGGACAATTAATTTTATTTACACTCCTTTTTTTATGAGTTATTCACACCTTTTGATATGACTTTTATATCTTTACTTATAATTCTTAAAAGTATGATTAAAACTCTTGTTTTTCTTTTATTTTCTTTAATCTTAATTTGTTTTAAAGTAAACGGACAAAATCTAAAAGATAAGCAAGGTAAACGAACAGGAAAATGGGTTATTTTTAATTCTAAAGATTTAAAAATTGAAGAAGGGGGTTTTGTAAATGGAAGAAAAGAAGGGCAGTGGGTCAAGTATTTTGAAGATGGTAAAGCGCCAAAATTAAAAGGATCATATTCTAATAATCGGCCAGATGGGGAATTTATTCGCTATTATAAAAATGGGGAAATCAGAGAAAAAGGATCATTTTCAAAATCAAAATTAAAAGGAGAATATATTCGCTATCATTCTAATGGAAATATAGAATATATCGGGAGTTACAATAACTTAGGTGAAGAGACAGGAGTGATTCAGTATTTTTACAAAAATGGCGGCCTAGAATTGGAATACACCATGAAAAACGCAAACTTGAACGGAAAATTAACCCGTTATTTTGAAGATGGATCTTTGAAAACAAGTATTTTATTTTCCGAAGGTGGAAATATAATAGAATCTAAAATATTAGAAAAAAAACTACCTGAAAAGCAAATTGTAACTACAGAAAATAATTCAGATAATCCGCCTAACTTAAAAAATCCAAAAACAAAGGGAATTAAATTTAATGCTTTTGGCTATAATAAGGTTTACAATGATAATGATGAAATATGGATGGATGGGATTTTTAAAAATGGGCAACTTTGGGATGGGAAAGTTTATAGATATGATAGAGATGGCATTTTAAAGAGAGTATTAGTTTATAAAAACGGAAAGTACCATTCAGATGGACAACTGTAAGGCCTTATAAAATTTCTGTTAGTGACTAAATGATTTTTATCTTTGTCAGAATCTTAATATAATAATAATGAAAGCATATGTTTTTCCTGGTCAAGGAGCACAATTTAGTGGAATGGGTAAAGAGCTTTTCGAGAATTCTTCTTTAGCGAAAGAATTATTTCACCAAGCAAATACTGTTTTAGGATTTGACATTCAAAAGATAATGTTTGAAGGAACGGATGAGGAACTTAAACAAACAAATGTTACGCAACCTGCAATTTTTTTGCATTCAACAATTTTAACTGCTTGTATTGGAAAATCATTTCATCCGGATATGGTCGCAGGGCATTCTCTCGGTGAGTTTTCAGCGCTTGTAGCAAATAAAACCCTTTCATTTGAAGACGGATTAAAATTGGTTTATAAACGTGCAATTGCAATGCAAAAAGCATGTAAAATTCAAGCTTCAACAATGGCTGCAATTCTAGGTTTAGAGGATGAGCTTGTAGAGAAAATCTGTTCTGAAATTAATGGAATTGTGGTTCCTGCCAATTATAATTGCCCAGGACAATTGGTTATTTCTGGCTCAATTCCCGCTGTGGAAGAGGCCTGCATCAAGCTAACAGAAGCTGGAGCGAAAAGAGCGCTAATTTTGCAAGTCGGTGGTGCTTTTCATTCACCATTGATGGAGCCCGCTAGAGAAGAACTTGCTGCTGCAATTGAAGGAAGTAATTTTTCAAATCCCATTTGCCCAGTGTATCAAAATGTATCTGCCCAAGCTGTTTCTTCTCCTGAAGAAATCAAGAAAAATCTTATTTTGCAATTAACAGCACCAGTAAAATGGACCCAAATAATGGAAAATATGCTTAAAGATGGTTGCTCAGAGGTAATAGAAGTTGGTCCAGGAAAAGTACTTCAAGGATTATTTAAAAAAGTCAATAGGGATATTCCTACTCAGAGCGCAGAGTTCATTTAGCCTTTTTAAATTAAATCTAACTTTTCTGAATAAGTCACTATTTATTTTTCTTTAGAACAAATTTATTAATTAAGATAACGAGTGCTGCTTGCGCAACAAAAATCAAGGTGATAGGAGGCATAAAATAGGGCCAATTAGTTGGAATAAACCATCCATTTGCTCCAATTGAAGTTACATGAAGGATATTTAAATAGATTCCAAAGCGTCCAAAGCGATATAAATGCTGCAGAGTTTCTCTTTTTTGGAGGGAAGCGTAAAGTGGTAAGCTAAATAAAAGCAGCGAGCTAAGACCTAGAAAAATTGTTGTGTATCCGTCATAATTTAATTCTGAATTATTATAAAATTTTGGGTATAACTCAGGATTTAAAATCAGTAAAATCAACAAAATATGTACAAGAGCAAAACAATATCCTGTAGTACCAAGTTGCCGCCTTTTGAGCTTAAATTTATCAAGCTGATATTGAGGAACCAGTGTTAGTAAAAACAAAGTTCCGGCTGTCCACGCAAGAGCTTTGTTTAAAACAAAAAAAGTTTCTGTAATTCCAATTAATTCTTTACCGAAGTGGTACCTAATAATTGCGTAGCCATAGAAACTAAAAAATAATACTATAATTAATTTCTTCATCTCAGTATAAAATTTCCCATAAAAACAAGCCATGAGCTGGAACAGAAACAGCTGCCTCTTGTCTGTTTTTTGCAGTAAGAATAGTTAGAATTTCTTCTGGCGGAATTTTTCCAGCGCCTACTTCTAAAAGCGTTCCAACTATTGCGCGCACCATATTCCTTAAAAATCGATTAGCGCTAATTTCAAAATAAAGCCCATTTGCATCAGTGTGCCATTTTGCAGAATAAACTGAGCAGATTGTGGTTTTTACATCCGTATGAACTTTCGCAAACGAACAAAAATCTTTTTCTCCTAGCAAGAAATTTGCTGCTTTGTTCATCTGATCAACATCAATTTTTTGTGGAAAATACCAGCTTAACTCTTCTTTAAAAGGATCTTTTTGAGGATGTATATAATAACGGTACGTCCTCTTTTTCGCAGCAAATCTTGCATGTAAGTCACTTTCAACTGACTTCATTTCTTTAATAAAAATACTTTCTGGAAGCATTCTATTGAGCTTGAAAACAAATACTATGGGGTCTTCACTGTTTTCTAAATCGACATGAAAAAAATACTGCTTTGCGTGAACGCCAGCATCTGTTCTTCCGCAACCTATAATACCAATGTCTTTATTAGAATAAAGTTTTGAAAAGCAGCTTTCTATTGTTTCTTGAACACTCACGGAATTAGCTTGGCGTTGCCATCCATGGTAGTTTTTGCCGTTGTAAGATATTTCAAAAAAATAGCGTGTCATAAAGAGACTGCCAAATTACGAAAGTTTCTTTTTAAGGATCAAATTTTAGCCTTCAATCTTTTAAAAATGGGAAATCTAATCCGTTTAAATCAATTTGGAAAATATCGTAATTAAATATTCCCTCATTTTCATTTATTCCTGCCATTACTGCTTTCTTTAAGTATGGGTAAATTTGAAAGTGCGTGTCATCATTGACTGTATTGAAAGTTGCTCCAAGATTAACAGGATTTCCCCAAATACCATTTATATTTTCACAATAATAAACATCATAACCCCCCATTCCAGGAAGAGCATCCGAACTAAAAAATAAAAATCTGCCAGATGCTGTAATGAATGGAGTAGTTTCACGGCCATCAGTATTAATCGTTTTAAGCAGCGGTTTCATTTCCATCCAAACGCCATTTTTTTTCTCAATACAGTAGATATCTGTCAACGATTTTTCTGCATTTCTATCACTTACAAAGTATAAAATTTGAGAAAAATCGCCATTCTCACTAAAAATTGTATCCGAAATTGAGGCAGATCCATCAAAATAGGATGTATTAATATTTTTGTTTTTAAGCACTACAACTTTTTCAAAGAGGAATGCTTCATCAGATGAAACCTCAAAAATTTCAGAGCTTTTTGTTGTTTTTTCTTTTGAAGCGGATGTATTTATTGTCCCCAGTGCATATTTTCCGTCTCGTGAAATATAGTTAAGCGCATCAAATCCTTGGGTATTAATCCCCTCTATTGCTTTCGGAGCTAGAGTCCAATCATTCGTCTGAGTGTCCCATTCAAAGTGATTAATGTCTTCAAAAAAGCGCTGATCATCATAATTTTGATTGCTGCCTGTTGTTTCCGGTGTCCGTGCAGTAAAAAATAAATGCAAACCATCGCCTGCTAGAATTGCACCGTATTCATCATGGATTGAATTTACTTTAGATGAAAATGCACTTCTTTTATTTAGGACACCTTTATCTTTTTGCTCTAATGCAAATTTACATTGCGCTATTAAAATTGGGATTCCAAAATCATTCGCTAATTTATCCCCAAATTTTTCTTTCGCAAGCGTGTAAAAAACTAAAGCAGTATCAAGTATTGCTAAACGATGTTTTATTTTGCCTTGTAAAAAAAATAATTCAGCATTCTTTTCCTCTTTGATAAATAACTGAGCCTTTTTTATGTTTTCATCCGCAGCATAAAAATTATTAAATTCTAATTCTGTTTTAGCTAACAAAAAATACCCTTTCCATGAATTTGGGTCTTTTTGAATTGCGGCTTTAAACTCCATATATGCATCTCCAATTCTTCCTGCGTCAAGTAAATCCTCGCCTTTTTTTATGAATTGTTTGCACTTTAATTGATTTAATTCGTTTGGTTTTTCAGATTGCCCGAGTGAATTATAGGATAGAACTAGAATGCCACAAAGAATAATAAATTTTATTTTCATAATAAGTTCTTTATTGAATACCAAAGTAACTATTTTTCAGTTTATTAATTTATGTCTAGCTTATTTATTATTAAAAACCATAGAATCAATTATAATTACTTTTATATAAATTATGAAATCTCTTTCTAAATTAAATTTGGGTAAGTATTTGTTTTTTCTAATAACTTCTGTTCTTAGTATAAGCACTTCTTTTGCGCAAGAAGATAAAATCATAGATTATTCAAAATGGACCGTTTTGTCTCCTGGCTTAGAGTACATTGAGGAACTTGCCCCCCTAAAATCTAAAATTGGAGATTCTAAACTATCGATTTTGCGAATTGAACCTTCAAGATTTCAGGTTGATATTCACTCGGCAACAAATTACGACTGTGTTGCTCGTAATCTATATGAATGGGCTGATTCATTCAAATTAAATATCGTTTTTAATGCTGGAATGTATGATTTGCGGAAACCATTGTATAGCAGGGGTTATTTGCGTTCTAGAGACCATCTTAATAATTCAAATATAATTCCTGGTTTTAATTCTATGATTGCTATTGGCCCAAAAAAACCACACCTTAAGGAGATCTGTATTTTGGACTTAAGATGCAGTGCTTGGGAGGAAAAGAAGGATGAATTTCACTCCTTTGCGCAAGGAATTAGAATGTTAGATTGTAATGGTAATCCAATGGCTTGGAATAAGGTTCAGTCGTGCTCGATGCTTGTTGCTGCAGAAGATCCTAAGGGCTTCTTTTATTTGATATTTTGTCGTTCCCCCTATACACAAAATGAAATGATACAATTTCTTCTCAAAATGTCCTATAAATTACGCAATGCCATATATTTGGAAGGAGGACCAGAAACCAGTTTATTGATTGATGTAAATGGTCATTGCATTGAAAAAGTTGGGAGTTGGGTGTCTAAAACTTGGGAAAAAGACACGAATAATAATTTTTGGAAATTGCCAAATGTTATTGGTATTAAAAAGCGTTAGACATCTTTTGGTACTGTAAAACGGCTACTCTATTTTTCGGCTTATACAAATTATCAAGCGTGCTTTCAGCCACTTTATTTAATCTATTTTACTAAATTTTCTCGGTTTAGTGCCTTCTATTTTAAAATAGTAAAGTCCTGCACTCAGTTCAGAAACAGAAATTTCAGTTGACATATTTTCTAAAACTCCTCTTTTAACAACTGAGCCAAAATTATCTATAATTAAATATTCCTGTTTATCCTGACCATTCAAATTAACATAAAGCATGTCTGAAACAGGATTTGGATATAAAGAAAATAAAACCAATTCCTCTTCTGAAATCCCTGATGAATTAATTGTTAAATTCAAATATTGCGTTACACAATTTGCAGATGTTGGACCAGTATAAATTCCTGATGTAGTATAGGTTAAACCATTAACTGCCCATGTGTATGTGTCGTTTGCAGTTATTGTTGTAGTTTGAGACGTACTAGGAATAATCGTTAAGTTCAAAGATTGCGTAACACAGTTTGCAGTTGTTCCTGAATAAACTCCACTTGTTGTATATGTTTGGCCGTTATTCACCCAAGTATAAGTTCCACAAGACGAAATTGTTGTTGTGTTGGTAGAACTTGGTGTAATAGTTAAGTTCAAAGATTGCGTAACACAGTTTGCAGTTGTTCCAGAATAAACCCCACTTGTTGTATAGGTTAGGCCGTTATTCACCCAAGTATAAGATCCACAAGACGAAATTGTTGTCGTGTTGATAGAACTTGGTGTGATTGTTACACTTGCTGTGGTGCTTGCTGCGGCACAAAGACCCGTTGCTGCTATTGTGTATGTTACTGTATATGTTCCTGCTGTACTTGTACTTGGAATGATTGCTCCTGTACTTGCATTGATGCTCAAGCCTGCTGGGCTTGAATTGTAAGTTCCTCCTGTTATGCCGCTTTGAGTGACAGACTGTGCGCTTGTAAGTGTTTGACAGAATGATGCGCTTGCATAACTAATGCTTGCGCTTGCTGAAATGATCGTCACATTTGCTGTGGTGCTTACTGCTGAGCAACCTGCTGCTGCTGCAATTGTGTATGTTACAGTGTATGTTCCTGCTGTACTTGTACTTGGAGTGATGGCTCCTGTACTGGCGTTGATACTCAAGCCTGATGGGCTTGCACTGTAAGTGCCTCCGCTTGTTCCGCTTTGAGTGACAGACTGTGCTGTTGTTAGTGTGTTACAGAATGATAAACTTGTATAAGTAATACTTGCACTTGGTGCTGCTGTGATTGTTACACTTGCTGTGGTGCTTACTGCTGAGCAACCTGCTGCTGCTACTATCGTGTATGTTACAGTGTATGTTCCTGCTGTACTTGTACTTGGAGTGATGGCTCCTGTACTTGCATTGATGCTCAAGCCTGTAGTTGAGGAGTAAGTACCGCCTGTTGTGCCACTTTGAGTGACAGACTGTGCTGTTGTAAGCGTTTTACAGAATGGAGATCCTGCATAACTAATGCTTGCGCTTGGTGCTGCTGTGATTGTTAAGTTCAAAGATTGCGTAACACAGTTTGAAGTTGTTCCAGAATAAACCCCACTTGTTGTATAGGTTTGGCCGTTATTCACCCAAGTATAAGTTCCACAAGCTGAAGCTGATGTTGTGTTGGTAGAACTTGGGGTAATGGTCAAGTTTAAAGTAGCGGTATTACAACCAGTAACTACAGTAACTCCTGATTGAGCAGTTGTATAGGTTTGTCCATTTGCTGGCCAAATATAAGAACCTCCTGCACAAATTGATGTACTAACACTTCCTGTTGTTGTTGCAGGAGTGATTGTTAAGTTCAAAACTTGGGGTCCACAGCTTGTAGTATCTCCTGTATAGACTCCAGACTGCGTATATGTTTGTCCGTTATTTACCCAAGTATATGTTCCACAAGACGAAATTGTTGTCGTGTTGGTAGAATTTGGAGTAATTGTTAAGTTTAAAGACTCAGTAACACAGTTAGCAGTTGTTCCAGAATAAACCCCACTTGATGTATAGGTTTGGCCGTTATTCTGCCAAGTATAAGGGTCACAAGTTGATACTGTTGTTGTGTTGGTAGAACTTGGGGTAATAGTTAAGTTCAAGGTAGCGGTATTACAACCAGTAACTATAGTAATTCCTGATTGAGCAGTTGTATAGGTTTGACCATTTGCTGGCCAAATATAAGAATCTCCTGCACAAATTGATGTGCTAACACTTCCTGTTGTAGAAGCAGGGATGATTGTTAAGATTAATATTTCCTTAACACATTGGTTATTTATTTGATTAGTTGGGCCAGTATAAATTCCTGACGTTAACAAAGTATCTCCGGTTTCACTCCAAATAAAACTTGTTCCACATATTGATGTATCTGTTTGGTTAGTAACAGCAGGTAAAATTGTGAGGATTAAAGTATCTGTGCTGCAAGAATTTACAGATGTATATGTACCTGATGAAGTATAGATAGAATCATTATTTGCCCATGTATAAGCTCCACAATTAGGAGGAGGAGTTGTCGTTGTTGTTGTCCCTGCTGGTGTAATTGTGAGATTTAAAACTTGCGTTACACAGTTTGCAGTTGTTCCTGTATATAATCCAGACTGCGTATATGTTTGCCCGTTATTCACCCAAGTATAAGGTCCACAAGACGAAGTAGTTGTTATGTTTGAAGAACTTGGTGTAATTGTTAAGTTTAAGGTTTGTGTTTGGCAATTTACAGTTGTTCCAGTATAGATTCCTGAAGCAGTATAAGTTTGACCAGAATTTAACCAGGTATAGCTTCCGCATGCAGGGATTGTTGATTCTATAGAAGTGCTTTGAGTAACTGTCATAATAATTGGATTACTTGTTGCTGGAGAACCTGTTTGACATGTATTGTTTGCTGTCATTACTACTGTAACAACATCATTATTTGCTAAATTTGAATTTGTATATGTTGTTGAACCTGTTCCAACATTTGTTCCATTCAATTTCCATTGATAAATTGGAGTTGTTCCACCGTTTGTTGGAGTGGCTGTAAAGGTTACAAGTGTTCCTGCACAAATTGGACCTAAAGGCAACGCTGATAGACTTACACTTGGAATAGCATTTGGAGTAACCGTTATGGTCATTGTGGTTGCCGATGCACATTGTCCCACAGCTGGTGTAAAGGTATAAAGAGTAGTTGCTGTATTACTTACCGCTGGTGACCATGTACCTGTGATTGTTGGAGTGTTTGTTGAACTTGTTGGTAAAACAGGCGCTGTTGCGCCTGAACAGACTGCAGCTACTTGGTTAAATGTTGGGAGAATTGTAGTTACTGTTACTGTTGCAGATCCAGTGTTTCCTGTACCTGTTTCACCAGAACCGGAACCTACTACAGATAAGATTGAATAAGTAGATGTAGTACTAGGACTTACAGGAATACTTACTGTCCCGGAACAATTGTTCCCAGTTGCGGAAAAAGAGGTTGTTCCATCTGTCACTGTAACTGTGAAAGGAGGAGTTCCTCCTGTTACTGCTATACTTAGATTTGTTGTTACTCCTGGACAAATAGTTGCATTACCAGATAAAACAGAGGCTGTAATTGGAGGAACTACACCCCCTGCATTTAATGCTTGTGCACTTGATGAAGATGAAACCGTTAAACATTGCCCACAAATCGTGCCTCCAGTTGCACCATAATGTTGAATATTTGTAACTGATGTAGCTCCATTTACATATCCATTTATTCCGCCTGATGTAGCTTCCCATACAAAACCGAAATTGCTGTTTGGAACCCATGTTGTTGTTGTTGTCATTCTGAAAGTTCCCATAACGACACCTGTACCTGAGGGGATAGCCTGTGCCGAAGCAGGGGTAAAGATCCCCGTGCCAGAGGAGAAATTTAATTTTCTTTGTGCTGAAATATACGGTAAGGTATTTGTTCCAGTTTGAGGCCAAGCTAACCATCCCGGAAGTGTATTATTATTTAATGCTTGCCATGTTATCGTCCCTGTTGTTAAGCAGGCAGAATGCACCCCACGAATAATTAAAGAATGAAAATTAACTGCCGTTGTTCCAGTATTTGTTAAGCGAATCTGGAAGTCTGCAGTATTTGTAGTTGAACTCAACCACTCCATATCCATCCGGATTGCTGTTTGAGCTCTTAAAAAGCTTGCAATAAATAAGCTTAAAAATAGAATAGAGGCTTTTACTGCAAAATTGGAAATAAATTTAGGGCTTAAAATAGTTGTCATAGTAAAAATATGAAGTAATAAAAATTAATAAATCTTAGTAAAAACAAATATACATAATAATTTATAATTTTTTTAGTAAATTTTAAGCTTAGCATCGTACACAATTCTTTTCCCTATCTTTGACTATTGATTCAACTTTATGGAAATCAAAAGTCACAGTTCTAATAAAATTCCTGTTTCACCTTCAATTGATAAAGTTGGTGTAGAAGAGCGAATTGCTAGATTTCAATCTAGAAGTATTAAGAATGAAGCAAAAAAACAAGGTCTTAATATGGTCTTGAGCATGATTGACTTGACAACACTCGAAGGAAAAGATACCGAGGGGAAAGTGAAGCAAATGTGCTATAAAGCAATGCATTTACACGATCATTTTGAAGGCATTCCGCAGGTAGCTGCAGTTTGTGTTTATCCTTCAATGGTAGCTATTGCAAAGAATGCATTAAGAAATTCTTCTGTAAAAGTAGCTTCTGTAGCAACAGGGTTCCCATCAGGGCAAACTGCTTTAGCACTTAAATTAAAAGATACAAAATTTGCAGTTGAGCAAGGAGCAGACGAAATTGACATGGTAATCTCAAGAGGAAAATTTTTAACTGGTGAATTTGCTTACGTTTTTGACGAAATTGCAGCAGTAAAAGAGGCCTGTGGAAAAGCAAGATTAAAAGTTATTTTAGAAACTGGAGAATTAGTAACTTTAGATAATGTGCGAAAAGCAAGTGATATTGCAATTTATGCAGGAGCAGATTTCATAAAAACCTCTACTGGAAAAATACAACCGGCGGCAACAATGCAAGTTACTTATACAATGCTCATGGCAATTAGAGATTACTATGATGAAACAGGAATTATGGTTGGAATGAAGCCAGCTGGAGGTATTTCAACTGCAAAATTGGCACTGCATAATTTAGTAATGGTCAAAGAAATTCTTGGAACGAAATGGTTAAGTAATGAGTGGTTTCGTTTTGGAGCGAGTAGTCTTGCCAACGATGTTTTAATGCAACTAGTAAAAATAGAAACTGGAGTATATCAATCTAATGATTACTTTTCAATTGATTAATATGAAAAAGGAACTGAACGACAACTGGGACTATTCTTCTTCTTTAGAAGCGATAAATCATATTCAACTTAAAAAAAAGTACACTCTTTTCATTGATGGAAAATGGATTGCACCATCTAAAAATACATATTTTAAGACCATTAATCCTGCAAACGAAGAAACCTTAGCGGAAATTGCATCTGCCTCAAAAGAAGATGTAGATTTGGCTGTTAAAGCTGCCCGAAAAGCATACACGAATGTATGGTCGAAAATGCCGGCTTCTGAAAGAGCAAAATACATTTACAGAATTGCTAGATTAATGCAAGAGCGTGCGCGTGAATTTGCTGTAATAGAATCTCTTGAATCTGGTAAAACTATTCGTGAATCACGTGATGTTGATATTCCCCTCGCCTGCAATCATTTTTTTTACTATGCAGGATGGGCAGATAAATTAGATTATGCTTTTCCCAATCGAAAAATTGAATCTTTAGGTGTTGCCGGGCAAATTATACCTTGGAACTTTCCTTTATTAATGGCCGCTTGGAAAATTGCTCCAGCTTTGGCTGCAGGAAATACTGTGGTTTTAAAACCTGCAGAAACTACAAGTCTAACCGCATTGAAATTAGCAGAAATTATTGAGGAATCTGGATTACCTCCTGGTGTTGTAAATATTGTTACAGGTTTTGGAGAAACAGGCGCAGCGATTGTAAATCATCCAGATATCAATAAAATTGCTTTTACTGGCTCAACAGCTGTTGGAAAAATAATCCAAAAAGCACTTGTGGGAACCTCGAAAAAAGTAACATTGGAATTGGGAGGGAAATCTGCGAATATTATCTTTGAAGATGCACCAATTGACCAAGCAGTTGAAGGAATTGTAAACGGTATCTTCTTTAATCAAGGGCATGTTTGCTGTGCTGGATCTAGATTATACGTTCAAGAAGGAATTGCAGAAAAAGTTATCAAAAAATTAAAACAGCGCATGGAAAGTTTGTATGTGGGAGATCCTTTGGATAAAAATACAGACATCGGCGCTATTAATTCTAAGGAGCAACTTCAAACGATTGAAAAATATTTAAAAATTGGAATGGATGAAGGAGCTGAAATGTACCAGCCAAAATGTGCTATTCCAAAAAAGGGATTCTATTGCGCTCCTACTCTATTTTTGAATGTCGCTCAGTCAAGTATAATTGCTCAAGAAGAAATTTTTGGACCTGTTTTAACCATTCAAACATTTAGAACGGTTGATGAAGTTATCCAAAAAGCGAATAATTCTCCTTTTGGATTAGCAGCTGGAGTATGGACGGATAAAGGTTCTCGAATCTTTAATCTCACAAGTAAACTTCGCGCAGGAGTAATTTGGGCAAATTGCTACAATAAATTTGATCCAACATCCCCTTTTGGAGGATACAAAGAAAGTGGTTTTGGTAGAGAAGGTGGATTGCATGGATTGAGTGCTTATCTTAAACTAAGTTAAATGAGTAGAATAGAAGTTTTAAAAACATATAAGATTTTCATTGGTGGGCAATTTCCAAGAACAGAATCCGGAAGATACTATACACCTTTAGATTCAAACGGAAAGGCCTTGGCAAATATCTGTCTTTCTTCTCGAAAAGATGTTCGTAATGCGGTAGTCGCTGCTCGAAAAGCCTTTGGACCTTGGTCTGAACGTTCTGCATTTAACAGAGGACAAATTCTTTACCGTATTGCAGAAATGTTGGAAGGAAGACAGGCACAATTTGTAGACGAATTAATGCGTCAAGGTAGCTCAAAAGTAGCAGCTACAAATGAAGTAAATTTAAGTATTGATCGAATTGTTTATTATGCCGGATGGTGCGATAAATACAATCAAGTAGTAAGTTCTGTAAATCCTGTAAGCTCCTCGCACTTTAATTTTTCAAGTTTAGAGCCAATGGGAGTTGTGGGAGTAGTTGCTGAGCAAAGCACTTCTTTAATCGGTCTTGTATCTCATATTTTACCCGCTATTTGCGGTGGAAATTCGACGGTGGTTTTAGCTTCTGAAAAACTCCCTTTGTGCGCTGTAACTTTTAGTGAAGTTATTCATTCATCGGATGTTCCTGCAGGTGTAATAAATATCCTAACTGGATCGCCAGAAGAAATGGCGGCAACATTGGCGAGTCATATGGATGTAAATGCCCTTATTACTTCAAATTTGGAATCACAACTTTCAAATAAATTATCCCTTCTTTCAGTTGATAATTTAAAGCGCAAATTTGATTATGAAGTGAATTGGGTTGAAAAAGACAAGCAAGCATTGCATTATATTTCTGATTTACAAGAAATAAAAACCACTTGGCATCCAATTGAAAATGTTGGAGGTGCAAGCAGTTCTTATTAATTCTTTCAAAAATCCTCTTTGTGTATTCCACATTTCATCGTTC
>Ga0214919_10007747_pt1 | contig 14388 bp, 13 predicted proteins | sample LL1503_MetaG_FD_177994 | JGI IMG/M metagenome (GOLD analysis project Ga0214919, IMG submission 177994) | Freshwater microbial communities from Lake Lanier, Atlanta, Georgia, United States - LL-1503 | ecosystem: Environmental > Aquatic > Freshwater > Lake | place: USA: Georgia | collected...
TCGCCTTGCGCTTTCGGGGATGGCCGCACTTGCGGTGGCCATGGGCGTTGGGCGGTTCGCTTTCACGCCGCTGTTGCCCCTCATGCAGGCCGATGCCGGTGTCACGCTTACCGAAGGCAGCTGGCTCGCCTTCGCCAATTACCTGGGCTACCTGGTGGGCGCCCTCGCAACGGTGTGGATGCGCAATGCGCCGCACCGCATGGTCAAGGCCGGGCTGGCAGCGACGGGGCTCCTGACAGCCGCGATGGGCCTGGCGCAGGGGTTCGCCGTATGGTGGGTGCTGCGCTTCCTCGGCGGCGTCGCAAGCGCCTGGGTGCTGGTCTTCGCGTCAGCTTTGGTGCTCGAGCGTTTGACAATCGCGGGGGCGCCCGGTCTGTTTGGCCTCGTCTTCGGTGGCGTCGCTGCAGGCATTACAGTCACGGGCATTGTGTGCCTCGCCTTGTCGGCCGCCGGCTTCGGCTCTGCCGCGATCTGGATCGCTTTCGGCATTGCATCACTTGTGGCGTGCGCGTGGTGCTGGAATGCGTTCGGACCGGCGCCGGAAATTGCGGCGCCCGCAATTCGCCCGGAACGCGCAGACTCCCGTCCGGGCTGGGGCCGGGCCGCCTGGACACTGATAGTCGCCTACGGCTTATACGGTTTCGGCTACATCATCCCGGGCACTTTCCTGCCGGTGATCGCGCGCGACCTGCTGGGCGGCGGATTTGCCTCGGGATGGTTCTGGCCGATGTTCGGGGCGGCCGCGTTCGGCGGGACCTTGCTCGTCGGCCGCCTGCCCGATGCGGTCCTGCGCATCGCGCTCGTCGGCTGCTTTTTCGTGGAATCCCTCGGCGTGATCATCCCGGTTCTCGTCGCAAATGCGGCCGGCCTCGCTCTGGGCAGCTTGCTGCTCGGGTTCGCGTTCGTGGCGATCACGACCCTGACTCTGCGAGAGGCGCGCGCGCTGGCTGCAAAGACGCGCACCGACGCCGCGCCGCTGATGGGAGCGCTTACCGCGTCTTTCGGGTTGGGACAGCTCGTCGGGCCGCCCTTTGCGGGCTATCTCGCGGTGTGGCTCGGGGGCTTCGGGCCTTCGCTGGTGGTCGCGGCGCTGGGATTGGCCGCAGGCGGGATCGCATTGTGGATAATGGCGCGATGAAGAAGCTGCTTTGTGTATGGTTCGCGCTGGTGCCCTGCTACGCATTCGCACAGGGACTGCTGCAGCCGGAAGGCGACACCGGCTACGAGCCGAAGCAGGCTGCGGTTGCATCGCGTTTCATGGTGGTCGCCGCGAACCCGCTTGCTGTAGAAGCTGGCGTCGAAATGCTGCGCGCCGGCGGTACCGCAGTGGACGCGGCGATCGCGGTGCAACTCGTACTTGGCCTGGTGGAGCCGCAGTCCTCGGGGATTGGCGGCGGGCTGTTCCTGCTCCACTGGGACGAGAAGCAGCGCGCGGTAAGAAGCTATGACGGTCGCGAGACCGCGCCTGCGGCGGCAAAGCCGCAACGGTTCGTCGATACCCTTGGCCGTCCGATGGACCGCTACGATGCGATCGTGAGCGGACTCTCGGTCGGTGCACCCGGCGCCTTGCGTGCGCTCGAACTTGCACATCGCCGCCACGGCAAGCTGGCATGGGCGCGTCTGTTCGAGCCGGCAATCAAGCTTGCCCGCGACGGGTTCGCGATGCCGCGCAGGCTGAACCTGTTGCTTGCACGCGAGCGTTTCCTGCGCGACGACCCGGCCGCCCGTGCCCTCTACTACGCCCCCGACGGCGTGCCTTACCCCGCCGGCGCCCGGATCGTGAATCCCATCTATGCGCAAACGTTGCTGCATATCGCAGCCTCGGGCGCCGATGGGTTCTACCGCGGACCGATTGCGGCCGACATCGTCGCCGCCGTGCGCCGCCATGCGCGGCCCGGCGACCTGACCGAGCACGACCTTGCAGGGTACGCAGCGGTGGAACGAGAGCCGGTTTGCGGCCCCTATCGCGGCCACAGGGTCTGTGGCATGGCCCCGCCCAGTTCGGGGGGCGTCACGGTGCTGGAGATGCTGGGGTTGCTCGAGCGCTCGGGATTCGATCGCGCAGCGCCGGGATCTGAGCGCGCGTTGCACTTGTTCGCCGAGGCCGGGCGGCTCGCCTACGCCGACCGCCTGCGCTACATCGCCGATCCGGGCTTTGTTGCGCAGCCTGTCGCGGGGTTGCTCGATCCGGCGTACCTGGATTCGCGCGCGAAACTGATCAGTGAGCGCGCCATGGGCGCCGCGCGCGCCGGCCGGCCGCAAGGGGCGCTGGCGCTCGCCGATGCGCCGGACACCGAACTCGCCGGCACCAGCCACGTGTCGATCGTCGATGCCGAGGGCAACGCGGTCGGGATGACCACGACGATCGAAACCCAGTTCGGCAGCCGGATCATGGTGCGCGGGTTCCTGCTCAACAACCAGATGACCGACTTCGCGCTGTCGCCCGAGTTCGAAGGGCGCGCCGCGGCGAACCGCGTGGAAGGCGGCAAGCGCCCGCGCAGCTCGATGGCGCCGACGTTCGTCTTCGACCGCGAGGGCCGGCTGCAGATGGTGTTGGGCTCGCCGGGCGGGGCAGCTATCATCAACTATGTGGCCAAGGCGCTGGTCGGCATCCTCGACTGGGGGATGGATGTGCAGGCCGCGGTGTCATTGCCGAACTTCGGCGCCGCCTACGGCCCGACCTTCATCGAGCGTGGCAGCGTGTACGAGGATCTGGCGGATGCCCTGGAGCAGCGCGGCCACATCATCAACTTTTCGACCCAGACCAGCGGCCTGCACGGCATCGAACGGATTGCCGGCGGATGGCGCGGTGGCGCCGACCCGCGGCGCGAAGGCGTCGCGCGCGGCGAATGAACACACGACCTACAGGAGCTAGACCATGCCCAGCCAGTTGAACGTTTTTGGCGAGCCGATCGAGGAGTGCAGCAGCCGGCCGGTGACCGGCTTCTACCGCAGCGGCTGTTGCGACACCGGGCCGGACGACCCGGGCGTGCACACCGTGTGCGTGCGGGTGACCGCCGAGTTCCTCGAGTATTCCCGCTCGCGCGGCAACGACCTCTCCACGCCGATGCCGGCCTATGGGTTTTCCGGGTTGCAGCCGGGTGACTGCTGGTGCCTGTGCGCCGAGCGCTGGAAAGAGGCGCTCGCCGACGGCATGGCGCCACCGGTAAAGCTCGCCGGCACCCATGCCAAGACGCTCGAGTACGTGTCGCTCGACGCGCTCAAGGCGTACGCGCTGGACCTCGCGTAGCGAGGTCTGCGGCAATCCGCTGCACGGCGGAGGACAGGTCGAGCGTCGCGTCGATCTCCAGTGCGTTGGCCGGTGGCTCGAGCGTATCGAACTGGCTCTGCAGCAGGGAGGCGGGCATGTATTTGTGCTGGCGGGACTGCACCCGCGCCCGGATGGATTCGAAGTCGCCGCGAAGAAAAACCAGCCGCGCCGCTCGCAGGCCCACCATCAGCCTGGCTCGATAGGCTTCCTTCAGGGCCGAGCACGCGAGCACCGCGTCGGCGCCGTTCTCGTCCCGCAGGCGCAGTTCCCGGTTCAGGCGATCGAGCCACGGCCAGCGGTCCGCGTCGGTGAGCGGTGTGCCTGCTGCCATCTTGGCGACGTTATCCGCGGGATGGAACGCGTCGGCATCCAGGAACACCCAGCCGAGGTGGCCTGCCAGCGCGCTCCCGACCGTCGTCTTGCCGGCCCCGGAGACGCCCATCACCACTACGATCATTTCCTGCGGGTCACCGCGTGGCCGCCGAATTTCGCGCGCATCATCGCAAGCAGCTTGCTTGAGTAATCCGACTTCCCCTGGCTCGAAAAGCGGCTCATCAGCGCCATCGTGATGACCGGCGCAGGCGTGCCCTGCTCGATCGACTCGAGCGCGGTCCAGCGACCTTCGCCGGAATCCGCCACCACGGGCGCGATTGCCGCGAGGTTTTCGTCCTCGGTGAGGACCTCGCTGGTGAGGTCGAGCAACCAGGAGCGCACCACGCTGCCGTGCCGCCACGTTTCTGCGAGGCGCGCGAGGTCGATGTCGAACTCCTTGCGTCCCGCGAGCAGCGCAAACCCTTCGCCGAAGGCCTGCATCATCCCGTACTCGATGCCGTTGTGGACCATCTTGGCGAAGTGCCCGGCGCCGCTCGGGCCGCAGTGCAGCCAGCCGGTTTCCGGGCCGGGGGCGAGGATCTTCGCGAACGGCTCGAACTGCTCGATCGCCTTTGGTGTTCCGCCCAGCATCAGGCAGTAGCCGTTGGCAAGGCCGTGGATGCCGCCCGAGACGCCTGCATCGACGAAGCGGAACCCGCGTTGCGACAGTTCCAGCGCACGGCTCATCGAATCCTTGTAGTACGAGTTTCCGCCGTCCACCAAAGTGTCGCTGTTGGAGAGCATGGGCAGCAGTTGCTCGATCGCGCTCTGCGTCGGTTCGCCGGCGGGGAGCATCATGAGGATCACGCGTTCGCCGGTCAGGAGCAGCGCGAGGTCGGCGAGGCCGTCCGCGCACTCGACGCGAGGTTCGCCTGCCAGCGCGGCGCACTGTGCCTTGTCACGGTCCCAGACGACCACCCGGGCGCCGCCGCGGGCCAACCGGCGGGCCATGTTCGAGCCCATGCGGCCCAGTCCTACGATTCCGAGTTCCATGCAGCCTCCAGAGGGAAACCCATTCTATAATCCGCGCACAACTAAAAGGAGGAGACTTCATGAGAATCGCACGCATTCTGGCGGCCCTCTCGCTTGCCGCAGTGGCTGCTTCTGCGGCCGCGCAGTATCCCAACAAGCCGATCAAGATCATCGTCCCCTTCCCGGCAGGGTCGGCGACCGACACGGTGGCGCGTATCCTCGGCCAGTCCGTATCGACGGCGGTCGGCCAGGCGGTGGTGGTCGAGAACAAGGCGGGCGCCGATGGCGCAATCGCCGGTGCAGAAGTGGCCAAGGCTGCGCCGGACGGCTACACGCTGCTCCTCGCGACCAACAGCCCCATGGCCGTGGCGCCCGCGATGAAGAAGGTCCCGCCGTACGACCCGGTCGCCGACTTCACGCCGATTGCCGATGTCGGCCGGTATACGTTCTTCCTTTTCGCGACCGCAAGCCTGCCGCAGAGGACGCTTGCCGAGATCATCGCGTACGCAAAGGCCAATCCCGGCAAGCTGGCCTATGCCACCGGCAACACCACGGGAATCGTCTCTTTCGCGCAATTCAACGCGCTGGCCGGAACCCAGATGCTGCACGTGCCCTACAAGGGCGAGCCTGCGGCGATCACCGACCTCCTGGCAGGTCGCGTGCACCTGATCTTCGCCACGCCGACCACGGGCCTGGCCCACGTCAAGGACGGCAAGCTTCGCGCGGTCGTCACCTCGCTGAAGCAACGCTCGCCGATCCTGCCCGACGTTCCCACGATCAGCGAGGCCGGCATGCCGAAGTTTTCGATCCTTTCCTGGGCCGCATTGTATGGCCCTGCGAAGATGCCCAGGGACATCGTCGAGCGGCTGAACCGGGAGTTTGTCGCGGCCATGAAGCGCCCTGACGTGCTGGCAGCAATGGACAAGCAGGCCTTCATCCTCAGCCCGTCGACACCCGAGGAACTCGGGGCGTTCACCAAAGAGCAGTTCGAGGACTACAAGCGCATCCTGCGCGAATCCGGCATCCAGCCCGAATAACAGAGGCATAGACTCGAGTGAGCAGCATCGCCTGGACGGTTGTAAAACGCCTTCTCAACGTACCGGCGCTGCTGGACCACGTCGCGCAAGTCAAACAGGCCCGGGTCGACGGCAGCGTCGACCCCGAGCTCGATCTCTACACCGAGATCTTCCGCAACGATTTCCTGCACGCGGGGTACTTCGACCCGATTCCCGACGACCCCGAGAAGGTCAGCTTCCATTCGCTGAAGGCGGCGATGAAGGCCTATGCCGAGCTGCTCGTCGCGCGAGTCACGCCGGGGCAGAAGGTGCTGGATCTCGGTTGCGGCACCGGGGGCCTGCTTGCGATGCTGAAGGCCGCGGGCGCCGAGCCCACCGGCCTCACCCCTAACCCGGGGCATGCGGAACACATCCGCAAGTCGCAGCCCGGTGTTTCCGTCATCGTGAGCGGCTTCGAGTCGCTCGACCTCGACAAGTACCGCGGCGCGTTCGATGTGGTGATCTGCTCCGAGTCGTTCCACAACGTGCCGCTCGAAGTGGGCGTGCGCAACGTGCGCGAGGTCCTCAAGCCCGGCGGCACGTGGGTCATCATCGACTACTACCGCACGCGCATCCCGGCCTACAACCGGTCGGGGCACCCGATGCAGGCGTTCCGCGATGCGGTGGAGAAGAACGGCTTTCGCCTCACCGAGGAAATCGACGTCACCGACAACACGACGCCTTCGCTCGCGTTCTTCCATGCGTGGTCGTCGCGCATCGCGCTGCCGATGGTGGATTTCGCCGCCGAGCGCTACTTCATGAAGCACCCCGTGATGGGCTACCTCTGCGGCGACGAATTCGCGGCGCGGCGCGGGCGCGTCAAGCTCGATGCCCTGGATCCGCAGGTCTTCGCGCGCGACAAGCGCTACCTGCTGCAGCAGTTCTCCCGGTAGTTCCCGGCCCCTTGGCGGCGACCCGCGTAGCGATTGTCGGCGGCGGGCTGGGCGGCCTGGCCGCTGCCTTGTTCCTCAGGCAGGCGGGGTTCGACGCCATCGTCTATGAGCAGGCCTCCGAGTTGCGAGAAGTCGGCGCAGGCATCGTCGTCTCGCCGAACATGGTGCGCCCGCTGGCAGGGCTGGGACTGGCGGCACGTCTGGAGCGCTTTGCCGTCAGGCTGGACGCCGCGTGGGAGTTTCGGCGCTGGGAGGATGGTCGCGTGCTTTCCGTGCAACCCATGGGCGAGGACTGCCGGCGGCTCTATGGTGCGCATTGCTATGTGGCGCATCGCGCCGACCTCCTTGAGTTGCTGAAGGAGGCGCTGCCTGCCGGGACGCTTCGCCTCGATCATCGCTGCATCTCCCTGCAGCAGGACGACAACGAGTGCGTGCTGGAGTTTGCCAGCCGGGCCGGGGAGCGCACGCAGGTCCGCGCGGACTGCGTGATCGGCGCGGACGGGATCCACTCGACGGTCAAGGCTGCCGTCCTCCCGGACGCCGCGGGCACGGAGGCCGCGCGGTTCTCCGGCCTGTGTGCCTTCCGGTGCCTCGTGCCGGCCGACCGCGCGCCGGCGATGGCGTTGCGTCCGGTGCAGACCTTGTGGCTCGGGCCGGGCCACCATTTCGTCCACTATCCCGTTTCCGCCGGGCGCTTCGTCAACGTGGTGGCCATGGCCCCGGCGGGCGACTGGCGCACCGAGTCCTGGACCGCCGAAGGCAAGGTGGAGGATCTCGCGCGCGAGTTCGAAGGCTGGGACGAGCGCGTGCAGGCCCTGATTGCGTCGGCCACCGACACCAAGCGCTGGGCCCTGTATGACCGCGCCCCGCTCGAGCGCTGGACGCTGGGACGGGTCGGGCTGCTGGGCGACTCGGCGCATGCCATGCTGCCCTTCTTCGGGCAGGGTGCGGCGCAGGCGGTCGAGGACGCCGCCGTGCTTGCCAAATGCCTTGCCGGCACCGGCCCGGAGGGTGTGGCGGACGGACTGCAGCGCTACGAGGCGCTGCGCAAGCCGCGCGCGAGCCAGGTGCAGCTCATGAGCCGCGGGCGGGAGGTCCGCAACCACCTGCCCGACGGCCCGGAGCAGCAGGCGCGGGACGCGGCGCTGGGTGCGGGCGAGCCGTTGCGGCAGAGCGCTTGGATCTACGGGTACGAGGCGTAGGGCATCATCAATCTTTGACATTTGTATATAAAAGTCCGCAACAGAGGCGGATTACATGGCAGTTGTCTTTCCTTATTTGGAAATTAAAGGAGACGAGAATGCATAAGCTGGCCGGGTGGATTGTTTTGCTGGTGTCGTCCTGCGTGGCCTTCGCGCAGCCTGTGCCGGACAAGGCACTGCGCATCGTGGTCCCGTTCGGGCCCGGTGGCGGGTCGGATATCTTCGCGCGGCTCATCAGCCCGAAGCTGTCGGAGTCGTTGCGCCAGCCGGTCGTGGTGGAGAACCGCCCCGGCGCAGGCGGCACGCTCGGCGCGGACCTTGTCGCCAAGGCGCCGCCCGACGGCAATACGCTGCTGCTTTCGGATTCTGGCGCGTACACGATCAGCCCATCGCTCTATCCCAACCTGCCTTACGCGCCGAAGGACCTCGCGCCGGTGATCAACCTCGCGCTTTTCGGCAATGTGCTGGTCGCGCCGATTCGACTGCAGGCCGGCAACGTGGTCGAACTGGTCGCGCTCGACAAGGCCTCGCCTGGCAGGCTTTCGATTGCCTCGTCAGGCAATGGCACCAGTCCCCACCTGAGCGCCGAGCTATTCAAGATGGCGACGGGCCTGAAGCTTGTACATGTCCCGTACAAGGGCAGCGGGCCGGCGATCGCCGACGTGACGGGCGGGCAGGTCGACCTCGTGTTCACCGGATACGCGTCGGTGGCGAGCCTCATCAAGGGCGGCAAGGTGAAGGCGCTGGCCGTGACCACGCCCGCGCGGATTGCCGAGTTGCCAGGCACGCCCACAGTGGCGGAGAGCGGCTACCCGGGGTTCGAGTCGTACATCTCTCAGGGCGTGTTCGCCCCGGCCGGTACGCCGAGGGAGGTGGTGTCCCGCTTGAACCGCGAGATCGCGTCCGCGCTGCGCCATCCGGAGGTCGCCGAGCGGATGCGCCAGCTGAGCCTCGAGCCGCACGACAACACGCCGGAGCAGTTCGGCACATGGCTCGTGCGGCAATCGGAGCTGTGGGCACGAGTGATACGCGAAGCCAAGGTCAAGGTCGACTAGGGGGAATGGACATGCGGAAGCTTCAGAGGTTGGGGTTGCACGTTTTCTTGTTCGCGCTCGCCGGCGCAGCCTTGCCTGCAAATGCGCAGGACTATCCCACCCGGCCGATTCGCGCCGTGGTGCCCTACTCGCCGGGCGGCGGTACCGACGTGCTGAGCCGCGCCATCGGCGAGCGCCTGGGCGCCGCGCTCGGGCAGACCGTCCTCATCGAGAACCGTCCCGGTGCCAACGGGGCGATCGGCAGCGAAATCGTGGCGAAGTCCGCGCCCGATGGCTACACGCTGGTGGTCGTGACCGGCACCCACGTGATCAACCCGTTCCTGCAGAAGGTGCCGTTCGACACCCTGAAGGACTTCACCCCGGTCACGTTCGCCGCCATTTCCAAGATGGTTCTTGTCGCCGGGTTGCAGCAGCCTTTCGCCAACATCAAGGAGCTGATTGCCTACGCCAAGGCCAACCCGGGCAAGGTCGCGGTCGGCAACTCCGAGGCGGCCACGATGCTCACCGGCGAGCTGCTCAAGCTGATGGCCGGCATCGACCTTCAGCAGGTGCCGTACAAGGGCGGGGCGCCGCTGATGACCGACGTCGTCGGCGGCCACGTGCCTCTTGCGGTCACGAGCGTCACCACCGTGATGCCGTTCTACAAGTCGCAGAAGCTGCGGGTGTTGGGCGTCAGTTCAAAGCAGCGCTCGGGCGCCATGCCCGACGTGCCGACCATCGCCGAGGCCGGTGTGCCCGGCTACGAAGTGCAGAGCTGGTACGCGATCCTGGGCCCGAAGGGGATGCCCAAGGCGATTGCGGAGCGCCTGCAGCGCGAGGTGGCGAAGATCGTCGCCACGCCGGAGATGAAGGAGCGTTTCGAGACGCTCGGCGCCGAAGCCGCAGCGACGACGCCGGACGAGACCGCCGCCATCATGAAGGCCGACATGGACAAGTGGGCCGGCGTGATCCAGAAGGTCGGGATCAAGCCGCAGTAAAGGGGGTCAGACCCCGCGCAACCGGCGCATCCCCCAGCTCGCGACCGGCCAGAACAGGATCACGAAGGTCCCCAGCGCCAGCCACATGGCGATCGGCCGCGTGAAGAACACGGTCGGGTCGCCGTCCGACTTGATCATGGACGTGACGAAGTTCTCCTCCATCATCGTGCCGAGCACCACGCCAAGGATCGCGGGCGCCACCGGGAAGCCGTTTTCCTCGAGCAGGAACGCGATCAGGCCGAAGGCGAGGATCACGATCACGCCGAACACCGAGTTGTTGATCGCGAACGACCCCACGATGCAGAAGAGCAGGATCACCGGCATCAGGATGTTGCGCGGCACCCGCAGCACCTTGGCCGCCAGCTTGATCGTCAGCCAGCCCAGCGGGACCATGATGATGTTGGCGAGGATGAACACGATGAAGATCGCGTAGATGTTCTGCGGGTTGTTGATGAAGATGCTGGGGCCCGGGTTCATGCCCTTGAGGTAGAGCACGCCGATGGCGATCGCGGTGATGGAGTCACCGGGAATGCCGAACACTATGGCCGGGATCCACGCGCCGGCGAGCGACGAGTTGTTGGCCGCGCCCGATTCGACGATCCCTTCCACATGGCCGGTGCCGAACTTCTCGGGCTCCTTGGAGAACTTCTTGCTCATCGCGTAGGACATCCAGGAGGCCATGTCGGCGCCGGAGCCGGGCTGGATGCCTATGATGGTGCCGAGCGCGCTGCCGCGCACCAGCGGCCAGCGGTACTTCTTCAGCAAGCCCCACATACCCTTGAACACGCTGCCGATCTTCTCTGCGGCCATCTTCGGCGGCGGGGCGGTGTCCACCATGAAGCGAAAGAGTTCCGACACCGCGAACATGCCGACCATCATCGGGATCAGGCTGACGCCGCTCATCAGTTCGTTCACGCCGAACGTGAAGCGGGGATGCGCGCCGGGGTTCTCGAGGCCGATGCAGGCCACCAGCAGGCCGAGGATCAGCGAGATCGAGGCCTTGAGGATGCTGGCGTTGCCGATGAATACCGCTCCTGCGAGGCCAAGCACGACCAGCCAGAAATACTCGAACGAAGAGAACTTCAGCGCGATCTCGGCGAGGCCCGGCGAGAACAGCACCATCACCAGGGTTCCGAACAGCCCGCCGATGGCCGAGAACACGAGGCCGGCGCCGAGCGCGGTTTCGGCCTGCCCCTTCAGCGTCATTGCATAAGCTTCGTCGGTGTAGGCGGCGGAGGCTGGCGTGCCGGGAATGCGCAGCAGCGCGCCGGGGATGTCGCCGGAAAAGATCGCCATTGCCGTGGCCGTGACGATCGCTGCGACTGCCGGTACCGGCGGCATGAAGAAGGTGATCGGCACGAGCAGCGCCGTGGCCATCGTGGCCGTCAGCCCCGGGATGCAACCCACGAACAGGCCGAACAGCGCCGAGCACAGGATGACCAGCAGCACATACGGGTCGAATACCAGGCCCATGGCCTGGCTGAGGACCGCCCAGGTCATGCGCTCACCATGCCACCGGCAGCAATACGCCCCAGGGCAGCGGCACGCGCAGGCCCTTGTAGAAGATCGCGTGGATCAGGAGCGTTGCACCGAGGGAGATCGGGAGGATCAGCGCTGGGCGCACCCGGAGCTTCCAGAACATCGAGGCGAGCAGCACCACGCCGCAGATCACGAACCCGAGCTTTTCGGAGGCGAGGATGTAGAACAGCAGCACGCCGATCGTCAGCAGGAAGTTGCCAAGGTGGTGCGGCGAACGCAGCCACTCGCCGGGGGTGACCCACGCGCTGCCGGCGCGCTCCTTCAGTCCGCGCACGATCAGCACCACTGCACAGGCTGCAAGCAACCCGGCCAGCAGGCCGGGAAAGGCCGCCGGGCCGATGCTCTGGCCCGGGATCTTCGGGAACGACTGGATGTTGACGAGGATCGCGATCGCGAGGGCCAGCAGCGCGCTCCCGCTGATCGCGTCGTTGAACTTCATGCGGCTACTTCGCCAGCCCGACTGCCTTCATCGTCGCGCCGAGGTCGGCGTCCGATTTCGCCATGAACTTGTCGAAGTCCGCACCGGCGGCCCAGATCACGCCGAACCCGCGCTGCGCCATGAATTCCTTGTACTCCTTGCCGTCGTAGACCTTCTTGAGCGCGGTGCCGAGGGTCGCCTCGGCCTCCTTGGGAAAACCCTTGGGCGCCACGATGCCGCGCCAGGCGCCCAGCTGCCAGTCGCTGCCGGTCGCAGCCTTGAGCGTGGGCACATTGGGGTACAACGCCGACGGCTGCGAGGCCATGATGACCAACGACCGCACCTTGCCGGCGTCGATCAGCGAACGCGCCTCTGGCAGGGAGCACGGCGCAAACTCGACGCCACCCGCCACGAGGTCCTGCAGGCCCGGCGCGGCGCCGTTGGACGGCACCCAGGGCACGGCGGCCGGGTCCATCTTCAGGTCCTTGAGCATGCCGGCCACTGCGAGGTGCCAGATCCCGCCCTGGCCCGTGCCCGAGGCCTTGAACTTGCCGGGGTTGGCCTTGATCGCGGCCAGCACATCGTTCATGTTCTTGTAAGGCGAATCGGCGCGCACCTGGAACCCGGCAGGGTCGAGGTTTACCAGCGCAATCGGCGTGTACGAGCTGTATTTCAGCTCGGTCAGGCCCTGCCAGTGCATCATCGCGATCTCGACGGTGGCCATGCCTATCGTGTAGCCGTCGGGCGCGGCGGTCGCGATCGCGCTGTGGCCGACTACCCCGTTACCGCCGGTGCGATTGACGACGTTGACCGGTTGCTTCAACTCGCGCTCGAGCAGGCTGCCGATGATGCGGGCGGTGGCATCGGTGCCGCCGCCCGCGCCCCAGGGCACGATCAGGGTGACGGGGCGCTCGGGCCAGGCCGCGTGGGCGCTGGCGAGACCGAGCACGGTGGCGACAGCAAATGCGGCGCGGACGATGCGCGCTGGGATACGGGCCATGGGTTCCTCCTCCGGGAGATGCAACGATCGGTCTGCGCCTGACTGCACGCTAGTTTTTTAACCAACGGGTTACCAGACCGATTTGACTGCATCCGGTGCGGGACTGTCAACCGCCGCCCTGCATGCTGCACTGCTCAATTCTTCACGTGGTACCCGGTCTTGAAGATCCACCACACCGTCGCGAGGCACGCGCAGAGGAACACGGCGATCATCGCCGCGCTGGTGCCGATGCTGACATCGGCCAGTTCGTAGAAGCTCCAGCGGAACCCGCTCACCAGGTACAGCACCGGGTTGGCAAGCGATACGGCCTGCCAGAACGGAGGCAGCATGTTTACCGAGTAGAAGCTGCCGCCGAGGAACACCAGCGGTGTGATCACCAGCAGCGGGATGACCTGCAGCTTCTCGAAGTTGTCCGCCCACACGCCGATGATGAAGCCGAATAGGCTGAAGGTGATGGCGGTCAGCACCAGGACTGTCAGCATCCAGAAAGGGTGCGCGATGTGCAGCGGCACGAAGAGACCCGCAGTGGCGAGGATGATCAGGCTGAGGACGATCGACTTGGTCGCCGCGGCGCCCACGTAGCCCATTGTGATTTCGACGAACGACAGCGGCGCCGACAGCAGCTCGTAGATCGTGCCGGTGAACTTTGGGAAGAAAATCCCGAACGAGGCGTTCGACACGCTCTGCGTGAGGATCGACAGCATGATCAGGCCCGGCACGATGAACGAGCCGTAGGCCACCCCTTCGATCTGCGGGATGCGCGAACCGATGGCCGAGCCGAACACCACGAAGTAGAGCGAAGTCGAGATCACGGGTGACACGACGCTCTGGAACAGGGTGCGCCAGGTGCGCGCCATCTCGAAGCGGTAGATGGCCTTCACGGCATGGAAGTTCATGCCGGCTCCTTGACGAGCGTGACGAAGATGTCCTCGAGCGAACTCTGCTCGGTCTTCAGGTCCTTGAAGGGGATCCCGGCGGCGACCAGGTCCCGCAAGAGGGCGGTGATGCCGGTGTCCTCCATGCTCGCATCGTAGGTGTAAACAAGCCGCGCTCCTCCCCCGGCGAGGTCGAGGCGGTAGGCGGCGAGCGCGGCGGGCACGCAAGCGAGGGGGTGCTGCAGGTCGAGGATCAGCTGCTTCTTGCCGAGTTTCATCATCAGTTCGGCCTTGTCCTCCACCAGCACGATGCGGCCCTTGTTGATGACGCCGATGCGATCGGCGATCGCCTCTGCTTCCTCGATGTAATGCGTGGTGAGGATGATGGTCACGCCGGATGCACGCAGCGCGTTGACCAGTGCCCACATGTCCTTGCGCAGCCCCACGTCCACGCCGGCGGTGGGTTCGTCGAGGAAGAGTACGGTGGGTTCGTGCGAGAGCGCCTTGGCGATCATCACGCGGCGCTTCATCCCGCCGGACAGTTCCTTGATGCGCGCGCCCTTCTTGTCCCACAGCGAAAGGTCCCTGAGCACTTTCTCGATGTGCGCCGGGTTCGGCGCGTAGCCGAAGAGGCCGCGGCTGAAGGACACCGTGTCCCACACCGTCTCGAAGGCGTCGGTGGTCAGTTCCTGCGGGACGAGGCCGATCATCGAGCGCGTCACGCGGTAGTCCTTGATGATGTCGTGGCCGTCGACCGTG
>Ga0214919_10007748_pt1 | contig 14387 bp, 11 predicted proteins | sample LL1503_MetaG_FD_177994 | JGI IMG/M metagenome (GOLD analysis project Ga0214919, IMG submission 177994) | Freshwater microbial communities from Lake Lanier, Atlanta, Georgia, United States - LL-1503 | ecosystem: Environmental > Aquatic > Freshwater > Lake | place: USA: Georgia | collected...
AGCACCAGGCACCAGGAGCACCAGACAGGGAGCAGCATTATAATAGATAGCGCGCTAATGCAAAATTATAATTACTACCATCATTAGCATAACCGCCTGCTATAATTTTTCCATCATATATGACAAGTGAACTTATTTCATCATTACCACTTCCTATATTGGTAGTGACTACCCCACTCATATCTCCTACATTTTTACCACCAAATGTAGTATCTAATACACCACTCATATCATAGCGCGCTAATGCAAATTTATTACTAGTACCAACATTAGCATAACCGCCTGCTATAATTTTTCCATCTTCTTGTATGACAAGTGAATTTATTAAATCATCATAACCATTTCCAATATCGGTAGTGACTACCCCACTCATATCTCCTACATTTTTACCACCAAATGTAGTATCTAATACACCACTCATATCATAGCGCGCTAATGCAAATTTATTACCACTACCATCAACATAAGTATAACCGCCTGCTATAATTTTTCCATCATATATGACAAGTGAAGTTATTTCATCATTACCACTTCCTATATTGGTAGTGACTATCCCACTCATATCTCCTACATTTTTACCACCAAATGTAGTATCTAATACACCACTCATATCATAGCGCGCTAATGCAAATTTATAATTACTAGTACCAACATTAGCATAACCGCCTGCTATAATTTTTCCACCATATATGACAAGTGAATTTATTCCATCATTACCACCATTTCCAATATCGGTAGTGACTACCCCACTCATATCTCCTACATTTTTACCACCAAATGTAGTATCTAATACACCACTCATATCATAGCGCGCTAATGCAAATTTATAACCACTACCATCAACATAAGTATAACCGCCTGCTATAATTTTTCCATCTTCTTGTATGAAAAGTGAATTTATTCCATCATAACTACCTATATTGGTAGTGACTACCCCACTCATATCTCCTAGTTTACCACCAAATGTAGTATCTAATACACCACTCATATCATAGCGCGCTAATGCAAAATTAGAATTACCACCACCAACATAAGCATAACCGCCTGCTATAATTTTTCCATCTTCTTGTATGACAAGTGACCTTATTGCATCATTATTACCACTTCCTATATCGGTAGTGACTATCCCACTCATATCTCCTACATTTTTACCACCAAATGTAGTATCTAAAGTACCATCCATATTATAGCGCGCTAATGCAAAATTATTACTAGTACCATCATAAGCATAACCGCCTGCTATAATTTTTCCATCTTCTTGTATGACAAGTGAATTTATTTTATCATTATTACCACTACCTATATTGGTAGTGACTATCCCATTGGTACCGAATGTTTTATCTAAAGTACCTGCAGATTCGACAGGTTCGACAGGTTCGACATCTGTCTTTGTCTCTGTGCCTAAAGTAGTTACACCTCTCAATCTGATATATCTTGCAACAGAATTCGGAATATTAGTTAAAGGCGCTAAACCGGCTTTTTTAGGTCCACCGCCTTGATTAATATTCAATCGACTAATTCTAACTCTTGTTGATTTTCCACTCATTTTTTATTATATTATAATATAAAATAATATATTATTTAAAATATAATATATAAAATAACATTCCTAAATAAAGAGAGAATATATCATCATCAGTTCTTCTTTCATGATAAATGGAAATCACAATTATGTAAAAATGCTTTTATATTTCATTAAGACTTTTTCTTTTTGTGTAGTATAATCAACAATGGGCGGATAATATTTAATAGAATGAGCATTATTATTATTATTATTTGTTGTATTAGTATGACTTAAATAATTTTTATATTCTTTATCCCAATTTAAAATAACTTTATTAGGTAAATCTCTTAATTCAGGTACCCATTCGGCAATATAATGACAATTCGGATCATGATTTTTGGCTTGTTCCCATGGATTAAAAATACGAAAATAAGGCTGCGAATCTGCTCCACTGCCCGCAATCCATTGCCAATTGCCATTATTTGATGCTGGATCATAATCACGCAATTTTGAGGCAAAATATTCTTCGCCAATACGCCAATCCACTAACAGCGTTTTCACTAAAAAACTTGCGACAATAAGACGTGCCCGATTATGCATATATCCTGTTTGATTTAATTGGCGCATACCAGCATCTACAATCGGTACTCCCGTGATGCCTTTTTTCCAGGCGTTAATTGCGTGAATATTATTCGTCCATTTTATTTTATCATAGGCAGGTTTTAAAGCATGCCCTAATACTTTTGGAAAAGCATATAAAATATGCGCATAAAAATCTCGCCAAATAAGTTGGCGTATGAAATCTTTATTTCCTTTGAATTTTTTATATACTTCTCTAATACTAATACATCCAAATTTAATATAAGCACTTAATTCAGAAGTTCGTTTACTTAAATCATTATGCGATTGCGTATAATGTTTTTGTAAAGCGACGGCCGTATTTAATTTTTTCAAGGCAATATCTCTCCCACCAGGCATTTCATAATCAGCATCATGATCAGCATCAGCGTCAGAAGAAGAAGAGGGCTCTTTTGCAGTAAATTTATATAATGCTAACTTTAACGACATTTGATTAGGGTAATCTTCAATTTCATTTTTTCTTTTAAAATTAAATTTATTGTTATTTTCAGAAGAAGGAGAAGAAGGAGAATCGATCCGCATTTTTACGACCTTTTCATAAAAAGGCGTGAATTTCTGATAAGGCGTGCCCGTACTATTGACAATAGTGCCAGGTGGTTGTAAATAATAATCATGTTCCATCAGGATATCCACTTTTAAACTTTGACATAAATGTTTAATTTCTTCATCGCGTTGAACAGCATAAGGAGAATAATCCATATTAAATCCGACTAAAGTAATATTTAAAGATTTGATTAATGATTTGATTATTTTTGTATTCTCTCCATAAAAAGAATATAATTCGCCATTTTTCTCTTTAATATGAGACGCCAGTTCTTGTAAAGATTCAATCATAAATTTGACGGCAGCATTGGATTTATATGTGTTTTTATATGTCACTTGTTCAGGTGTAAAAATAAAAATAGGATAAATATATTTACATTTGGTAATCATTTTATTTAGCGTAGTATTATCATTAATTCTAAAATCTCGACGAAATATAAATAATCCAATTTCAGCCATATTCTTGTATTTAAGGTATTATTATATTTTTATATATAATTTTTATTATATATTATATATAAATGGCATCTTATCCTATGAATTTTTTAAAAGAAAATTTGAATAATATATTTATTATAATAATTAGTATCTTGGTCTTAATTTTACTTTTTTCTAGTCTAGGTATAACTTTCAATGATAAAAAAAGTGTAAAAAAAGTAGTCACTATTGAAGGATTAAAAACCAGCGGTCATGTATTAAAAACCACGATTAAAGGTCACGGCTTATGTGATAAATATTCTTCTCAACCCCATGAATTAAATAAACAATGTAATGAATTATCTGAAGAAAATTGTAATGCGACTAGTTGTTGTGGGTGGTTAAATAAAGAAAAATGTGTGGCTGGTAAAGCCGATGGTCCTACATTTCATTCAATTAAAGGCAAAGAATTTAAAGTCACGAGTTGGGATTTTATGAAACCAGCATGAAACCAGCATGAAACCAGCATGAAATCAGCATGAAATCAGCATGAAATCAGCATATGAAATCAAAATAAATAATTTCTTTCGATTTGGATAGAACAACATAGTTTATTTATGCAGATATTAAATAAAGTGCCAAGTAACCAAGGAAATAAAATGGGAAATTTTAAAGGACAACAAACGAACGTACAACAACATGTATCATCATCTTGACTATAACCACTACGTGTTTCTAAAATACTACAATATTCTTGACAATTAATAGGACAACATGCGCCATTTTGAATATTTTTAATTGTTTCTTGTGGACAAAAATAATAACATAAGCCACAGCATCGAGTATCCATTGAAGTTTGTAAATAACATGGACAACAACATATCATGCATTGTTCACAGGTACATCGTTCACAGGTACATCGTTCACAGGTGCATCGGTGATAACAATATTCTTTTTGTTCTTGTTCTTGCTTTTGTAACGATATTATTGGATGTGTTTCTTTATTTGATTTTAGTGGAGGAATTTCTAATATAGCATAAGGAGGCGGAGAATGTACATAAGCAGGAGGAGGAGGTAATGAACCACTAACATTCTCATTTATTTTTGAATTGATTGAAACCATTTTTTTATTTGAATTGGAATTGGAATTTATATTAATTTAAATATAGGAATAATAAATCAATTTTCTTATTTAATTAAATAAGAAAATTGATTTATAAATAATGTATATATAATAATATATAATATTTAAGAATGCTGATTCCGATAAAATGTTTCACTTGTGGAAAAGTATTGGCTGATTTATACCGAGCCTATTTAAGAAGAGTTAGAGCGAAGAAAATGAAAAAGGATATGAAAATGGATAGTGTTGTTTATTTAACAAAAAGTAATACAGATAAAACTCCTGAAGGAGAAGTATTAGACGAACTCCAATTAAATAAAATGTGTTGCCGGAGGCATATATTAACCCATGTAGATATTGAATAAAAAATAATTATATTTCTATATATTATATAAATAATGGTGATTAAGAAAAATAAATCTATGCGAAGAAGCAAAACTATGCGAAGAAGCAAAACTATGCGAAGAAGCAAAACTATGCGTAGCAAATATATGCGAAGTAAAACTATGCGTGGTAAACAACGAAAAAATAAAACATTGAGAAGAAAATATAGAGGAGGAGGAATATCGGCATGGTATGGAGGAGATGTAGGAACATGGCCAGGTGTTTCTGGTGATCATTCGGGTATTTTTTTACCTTTGAGTCCCAATGGTATTCCAGTAAGTTTAGAACCACCGATGCCTTCTAATTCACAATTCAATAATAACCAAAAAGGTGGCGGTTTTCTTACAAATTTAATGCCACAAGATTTAGTAAATTTTGGAAGATCTTTAACAGGAGGAGTAGAAAGAGGCATAAATAGTATTCAAGGCGTAAAATCCGCAGATAATACTTATGTTTATCCAGAACAACAACCTAAAATAATGAGAGAAATTCAATCGGCGAATTCTTATAATGGTTCGACTATCAACATGAAACAAATAAATGCAAATGTTGAAAATAAAGTTGCTAATATTTAGATAATAAAATTTTAAAATAATGTATGAAGAAATGAAGAAATGAAGAAATGAAGAAATGAAGAAATTAATATATAAATTAATATATAATTATATATTAAAATGTATAGAACTTTATTAACTATTATACTTGGGTTAGTTTCAGGTGTTATTGGGGGAGCATTTGGTCTAGGAGGGTCTTTTATAATGATGCCTGGTGTATTATTACTTAATATTATTCCCGATTATAAAACGGCAGTAGGAACTATTTTATTTTCATTATTGCCACCTGTTTCTATTTTAGCCGTTATTGAATATTATAAACGTAAACAAGTCGATATAAAAGTAGGAATGATCTTATTTGTGACTTATATGATTGCGGCATATTTTGGAGCATTTATTAATAAAGCCTATAGTAAAAAAGTACTTGAATTTTGGACTGGAATTGTATTTTTACTAATTGCGATATACTTTTTTTTTGAATCCTATAAAGCAAAAACAACAAAATAAATAAAATAATAAATAAATAAATAAATAATAATTATTTACAACAACTATATTTAATTGTATTTTTATTGTATTTTAGAATATCTAATATAATAAAAATATTTTTTCTATCTATATAACATAAAATGTTGGAAGTTGTTAATCGTTTATGTAAACCGGCATATGTTTATTTAGTCATTTCAGTTATTGCGATGGTTATTTTAATGTTTCAAAATATGGGAAATACTGGACAATATTGTGTAGGTACTTTTAGTTGTAATGTCCCTCATAATGGAATGGTATTTTTAGGAAAAGCATTCTATATTGCTTTTTGGACTTGGGTGCTTAATTTTATTTGCCGAAAAGGTTATAAAAATTTAGCATGGTTGTTAGTTATTTTACCTTTTGTTGGTTTTTTTATGGCGATTATCGGATTAGTTTTTCTACAAGCGAAGCGTCTGATTTAAAGGCTATAGCATAGCAAAAATAGCATAGCAAAAATAGCATATAGCATAGCAAATATAGCATATAGGCATAGCAAAAATAGCATAGCAAATATAGCATAGTAAAAATAGAATAGCAAAAATATAAAAAACATTTATTTAAATATTTAAATAATATTTAAATAAAATATGGTCTAAAAAAATTATACTATTATACTATTATAATAATATAATGAATGAACAAATAGTATGGTCTATAATAGATAAATATTTTAACGATAATCCATCTTCTTTAGTCGCACATCAATTGGATTCATATAATAATTTTTTCAACGAAGGAATAAAACAGATCTTTAAAGAGAAAAATCCAATTCATATTATGAAACAACAAGATCCCAAAACAAAAGAATTTAATTTAAAATGTAATTTATATTTGGGTGGCAAAGAAGGTAATAAATTATATTACGGAAAACCAGTCATTTATGATGATAATCGGTCGCATTATATGTTTCCAAATGAAGCCAGATTAAGAAATATGACTTATGGTATTACCATCCATTATGATGTCGATGTTGAATTCTTCATAAAAAGTAGCGAGACGAATGAAACAATAACACATCAGATAACTTTAGAAAAAATATTTTTAGGCAGATTTCCTATTATGTTAAGATCTGAATTATGTATTTTGAATGGATTAGATAAAAAAGTAAGATTTGAAATGGGAGAATGTAAGAATGATTATGGCGGATATTTTATTATTGATGGGAAAGAAAAATGTATTATTTCACAAGAAAAATTCGCTGATAATATGCTTTATATAAGAGATAAAGCATCAGATATCTATTCGCATTCAGCAGAAATCCGTTCTGTTTCGGAAGATGCGTCAAAACCCGTGCGAACTTTAGCCATTAAAATTATTGCCCCTAGTTCAACCTATGAGAATAATCAAATTGTCGTAAATATTCCCAATGTAAGAAAACCAGTACCTTTATTTATTTTGATGCGCGCCTTAGGCGTTATTTCAGATAAAGAAATAATAGAATATTGTTTATTGGATATGGATAAATATAAAACCTATGTAGATTTATTTGTGCCGTCTATTCATGACGCAGGCAGATTTTTTACACAAGAAGCCGCAATTAATTATATTGGCTCTTTAACCAAAGGGCATACTGATGTACATGCTTTAGAGATATTAACTAATTATTTTTTGCCACATATCGGAGAAATGAATTTTAAAGATAAGGCCTATTTTGTCGGATACATGGTCCGTGAATTATTGAGTGTTTTTACAAAAGAAAATAAAGCCACAGATAGAGACAATTTTCGTTTTAAACGCGTAGAATTACCTGGCACTTTATTATACGACTTATTTAAAGAATATTATACCATCCAACAAAAAGAAATTTTTTTAAAAATAGATAAAACTTACTTTTATAATCCTGGGTCGTATAGCGATAAAGATGGATTTATTAATTTAATACAAAGTAATTATAAATTATTTTTTTCAGAAAGGAAAGTAGAAACAGGTTTTCGAAAGGCTTTTAAAGGCAATTGGGGTTCCGTCGAACATACGAAGCGGGTAGGCGTCGTGCAAGATTTAAGCCGGTTAAGTTATAACGCTTATATTTCACTCTTAAGGAAAATAAGTCTTCCGTTGGAGGCGAGTGCAAAAGTCGTCGGGCCGCGGTTATTGCATACCTCCCAATGGGGCATTATTGATCCAGTAGATACCCCTGATGGCGGTAATTGCGGATTACATAAACATATGGCAATCACTTCTCATATAACGACAGGTTGTTCTGCTTATCCAATTATTTATTGGTTGCGCTTAAAAGCCAAATTAAAACTATTAAGTGAATGCACGCCTTATGTTATTTCGACTATGTGTAAAGTAATTGTAAACGGCAATTGGGTTGGCGTGCTGGCCAACCCTAAAGAAGTAGAATTATTATTTAAAGAATACCGCCGAGTTGCCTTAATACCAATTTTCATAAGCATCCAATGGCATATTGCCAAAAATACATTATTTATTTATACGGACGCTGGGCGGTTATGTCGTCCAATATTTTATATGAATGAAAAAGGCATCCCCAGTTATGCCAATGAAGCCATCTTAGAAAATATTACAAATGATAAATTTACTTGGGACCAACTTATTTGTGGTTTTGCTAAAAAGAAAGATGAGAATTTCTCTCCTAAGAACTATAAATTATATTTAAAAATTTCTGAATTATACAATGCCATCGAATTAAAAGAAATAAAAGCATCTACTGGTATTATTGACTATATTGATACGTCCGAATCCGAATCGGCGTTAATTGCGATGAGACCGGAACAATTACCCGAAAACAAATATTATACGCATATTGAAATTCATCCTTCTTTTATGCTGGGCGTCATGGGTAATCAAGTAGTTTTCCCTGAAAATAATCAGTTACCGCGTGATTTATTTGCGTGTGGTCAAGCAAAACAAGCATTATCCCTTTATCATACTAACAATCAAATGCGGATGGATAAAATGGGCGTCATTCTTAATAATGGACAAATTCCTTTAATAAAAAGTCGTTATTTGAAATACATTAATAATGAAGAACATCCCTGTGGAGAAAATACAATTGTGGCAATTATGGCATGGAATGGGTATAATGTCGAAGATTCTATATTATTTAATGAAGGCGCCTTAAAACGCGGTCTTTTTCGTACAACTTATTTCACGATGTATGAAAGTAGCGAAGAAAGTACTAAAGTCGCATCTTCATCAGTAGATTCACATTTTGTAAATATCGAAAACGAAAAGAAAAAAGATAATGTGACAGGCTTAAAAGCCGATTATGATTATTCTGAATTAGATGAATATGGTTTAATCCGCGAGAATACGATCATAAATGATAAAAAAGTAATCATTGGTAAAATTAATATAAATAATGATGATCCTACCATGAATACAGATGATTCTTCTTTTACAAAAAAAGGGCAATTAGGGTTTGTCGATAAAACGTTTATGACCGAAGGCGAAGAAGGGTTTCGTATTGCAAAAGTGCGTATTCGCGAAGAACGTATTCCCTCCATTGGCGATAAATTTTGTAGTCGGTGTGGGCAAAAAGGTACCGTCGGTTTAATCATTCCAGAAGAAGATATGCCTTTTACGGCAGAAGGGATCCGCCCTGATATTATTATTAATCCACATGCTTTACCTTCGCGTATGACCATCGGGCAATTAGTCGAAACTATTATGGGAAAAGCGTGTAGTTTATATGGCGCCTTTGGTGATTGTACGGCGTTTGTGAATCAAGGTCCAAAAAATAAAATATTTGGACAATTATTAACCGCACAAGGGCTACATTCGAGCGGAAATGAAATATTATATAATGGTCAAACGGGAGAACAACTGCAAAGTGAAATATTTATTGGCCCGACTTATTATATGCGGCTGAAACATATGGTCAAAGATAAAATTAATTATCGTGCGTTAGGTCCAAGGACGGCATTAACGAGACAAACGGTTCAAGGTCGCGCCAATGATGGCGGTTTGCGCGTCGGAGAAATGGAACGTGATGGGTTTATTGCTCACGGCATTTCAAAATTTTTACAAGAATCGATGTTAATAAGAGGAGATGAATATTATATGGCCATTTGTAATAAATCAGGCACGATTGCAATTTATAATGAAAGTTATAATTTGTTTTTGAGCCCTTTTGCAGATGGACCTATTAAATTTAATGGATCATTGGATAATAAAATGAATATAGAAAATATTACGAAATATGGCAGATCGTTCAGTATTCTTCGCATTCCTTATGCGTTTAAATTATTATTACAAGAATTACAGGCGATGAATATACAAATTCGTATTATCACTGAAAATAATATTGATCAATTAACTAATATGACTTTTTCTGATAATATTACCAAATTAACTGGTAAAGAAAAAGAGAAATATGCACAAAAATCTTATCAAACCAAATCAAGGTATACCGAATATGCGCCGAAAACATATGCGCCCAAAACAGCTATCAGTTATAAGACGATTATACCAGTTAAAATGGTCGAATTAGGCGAAGAACCTCCTACGGATAGCCCATATAAATTAATTGCCAATAAATTTATTAGTTTTAAAATGCCGACGACTTTAATTGGCAGTATGCCAGAATTATTACCGGTTGATGCGAAAATCAATCCAACGGAAATTGATGGTATCTTTCAAGAAATCTATAAAGCGGTAAATGAATATAAAGATAAATTAGATGAAATACCGAAAGATGATTTTATGGTCATCTCGGCGAATACCGATTTATATAGTGGACTGAAAAATGAATTTAATAGTAAAGGCTTTCCTTTTACGACAAATGCTTCGCTAAAAATGTATGAATTAATTAAAGAAATGAAATTAATCGATTGTGATGCGCCAATTAGAGCATTTTGTGATGCCGAATTGCCTGGCGCATTTATTGTAACCATTAATCATTATGTGAAAACCATATGTAAAAATGCCAATTTTGATTGGGTGGGCAGTTCCTATTATCCAGAAGCGGCACTACTGAAAGGCGATGCGACGAAATTAGGGGATAAATATGGATTTTATAATAATAATCGCAATAATTGGTTAATGGGTCCGAAACCAAATGCAATGCCCGCCGATGCGCCTAGTATAACAGGTGATTTAACGGATAAAGCCGTGATTAACGCCTTAGCGGACGCAGTTCATCTTCGGTTCGCTAGTACCGAAGGTGCCACACTTGCGACGAGTGATGCGGGTATTGATGTCTCATCGGATTATTCCAAACAAGAAGAAAGTACGGCATTACTCAATTATGGGCAAATTGTCGCGGCATTATTATCGTTAGCGCTAGGTGGGCATATGGTAACGAAACAATATACGTTTACTACTGCGTTCAATCGTTCTTTAATTGCGTTAGTCACTTTTTTATTTGAAGAAGTCTACGTGGTTAAACCTGTGACAAGTCGTCCTGGCAATTCAGAAATATATGTCGTCGGCAAGAATTTTCGCGGCATGGACGAAGATGTTAAAGAAAAATTATTGTCGCGGTTTGTGGTATACGCGCAAGGAATAACTCCGACGGATGGCGCGCCATTAATCGATCCAATGAATTTTGTTGATATTGATATGGAATTATTAAAAGCCGCGAATAAAATTCATAATGAACAGCAAGTCGCTTTTTTAAAAGAAATGCATGATATGTATATTAAGAAAGATATGAAACAAGATTATAGACAAATTACCAATTATTTACAAAAAGAATGGTTACAAAAATACCCCATGACAAAAATAAATAATAAAGATTTACTTTATTGGAGTAAAAAACTGAACAATAACCAACCACAAATGCAACAACGCCAACAAATGCAACAAATGCAACAACGCCAACAAACGCCTGAAGCATATGAAGGTGCGCCTTCTACTCCTGACGCATATGAAGGTGCGCCTTATTCTTCAGGAGAAGAGGAATACGTATATGAAGGGAGAGATATTGGTTCGCCTTTATTGCCTTTATCGCCTTTATCGCCTTCTTATTCAAATTGGAATTATGATGCATATCCTAATTTTGATTTTAATTTGCAAGAACAAAATGAACCAGCGGTTTCTCCTACGACTACATCTACTATTATTAAACCTTCGACGACACCGCCTAATCTTAGCATTTTAACTGATGTTGCTGAAAATAAAACGGAAGAAAGTAGTGAAGGCGGAAAAGAGGAAAGTGAAAAAAAAACAATCACAATTTAAATCGTAATTTTTTAATTTAATTTTTTTTAATTTAATTTTTTTTAATTTAATTTATATTATAATATTTATTAATAATATATTATAATACAATGGGTGATGCTCAGAAGAATATAGAAATTGATGGTATTACATTTACCTTACATTATAAATCAAAAGCAAATGATAATTATTATGATAATACAAATAAAACTCTTATAGATTGTATAGAAAATGATATACCCAAAGCCATTAGTAATTTAGAAGCCAAGAAGTCTTTACCTTCTTATGAAAAGGATGTTATAAATATTAATAAACAGATTGAACGCCTTAATAAAACATTGCAAGATTATCGTATGCGTAATGAGGTTTACATTGATAATAAAAGAGATTTAATACATTTTTCATCTACGTCTAATGGAACAACTACAAAGTTAAATGCATATAGATCAATAAGTGAATTAGGTTTGTGGCGACTAGCATATTTAGACAACCCGAATAGAGGTGGAATTTGTTTATCTTATGATAAGATGACAATTAATACTAAAGATTATGTTCAATCTACCCTTATTCATCCTTATTTACAAAAATTTTTCACAGAACATTTTAATAGTCTTCCAGTTGTACCGCGTGATCAAACGGATATAAAACTTAGTAAGACCGAAGTGTTCACACAGGATAGAGATAATATTCAAATGATTTCTATACCTTTTCCAACCACAGATGAAATTAAAGAGATTGATAATAAAAATAGAAGAGTGGATATGTCGCCATTTAAAGATTTAAAAATTGGTAAATGTGGTGATCCGATCGATCATAGTGATCCTGCTGTAATTAAAAAATTTAAGGAATTTTCTGATAGTTTAGAAGAGATCTATGAAAGGGTGGATATTGCGAATAGAGAGATAATTTATAATAATAAATTTACTTCTTTTGTTGAAGGAATAAACCATTGTAATATAACCATGTATAAAATTATATTAAAAGATAAAAGTGCTGATAGGAGCAAAGATGTTGTTTTAATTTATTGTCAATATGAACTTAATTATGGTAGGTGGACTACATCAAAAGTATTTGGTTATTTTGGTGTTACTTTACTACCTTCAGATTCAATAATTAATAAGTATGGTATATATACTAAATTTATATCAGCAGATAAATATATATGTAAACCAGTTGAATATCAAAGACAATGTAAAAATATTCAAAAAAAATATGAATGTACTAAAAGTTATGCATACATAGGATATTTATATAATGATATATTTCCGTATAATCAACTTTCGGTAATTGATAAATTACCTGCATCAGAACTAGCGCCAGAAGAAGAAGAAGAAGAACCACAAAAATTTAGTGTATATGAAGAAGAAGATACATTGCAAAGAACAGATGGTCTTGTTCGAACAGATGGTCTTGTTCGTACAGATGGTCTTAAACCATATAATTTAGATGATTTCTCACTTGCCAAAGGTGGTTATAGAAAAAAAAACATTAAAAAAAACATTAAAAAAAACAAAACACGTAAAATGACTAAAAAGAGAATAAGCAAACGACGACGAATAATGAAAATTAAAAAAAATAATACAAAAGATCGTAAAACAAAAAATATAGAAAATAAAATATAAAATTGAAATTAAATATTATAAATAGATTTCTATTAATAATACATAGAGAATGGCCACGCAAAGTAAAACGATTGAACAAATTTATAAGGCACGCCAAACCATAATTGCCTTTTTAAAAAACCAAACCTATAATGTAGACGATTATGAAAAATTTAGTATTCATGAAGTAAATGCAATGATACAGCAACAGACTTCTGAAAAACATCAATTGGATATGTTATTAACAAAACAAGACAATACCAAAAAGGTTTATGTCAAGTTTCATTTAGGAAAAACCTTAAAACCACAAAATATTTATGAATATATTGACGATCTCTTTACTTTAGAAGAAATTTTACACAAAAAAGACGATTTAATTATTATTATGAAAGAAGAACCGAATGAAACATTAATAAAAACTTTAAAAAATATATTTTCACAAGATGGCGTTTTTGTAAATGTCTTTAACATCCGTCGTTTACAATATAATATATTAGAACACACCTTAGTACCCAAGCATATTTTATTGACCAAAGAAGGCGCCGATGAAGTAAAAAAGCAGTATTATATTTCTGACGATAGCCAATTGCCAGATATTAATAGGTTTAGTCCAGTAGCGCAAGCGATTGGTATGCGACCTGGCGATTTATGCCGAATTGTCCGTCCTAGCAAAACGGCAATCGAAACTATCTTTTATAGAGTATGTTCGGCATAATAAATTCTTAGTTATTTAATTTATTTAAAATACATAAATTTCTTGATTATATATAATATACAATAATGGCATATAATCAAGAAAATAATATTGAAAATAATGATGTTGATGATGATAAAATGTCTAATAATCCCGCCTCTAATGCCTCATCTGCCTCCACTGCCACTAAAGATAATAATAATTATGATAAACAATTAAAAGAAATTAATATTTTTTTTAACATTGTATTAGAGGAAGTTGTAAATCTCATCCC
>Ga0214919_10007750_pt1 | contig 14385 bp, 17 predicted proteins | sample LL1503_MetaG_FD_177994 | JGI IMG/M metagenome (GOLD analysis project Ga0214919, IMG submission 177994) | Freshwater microbial communities from Lake Lanier, Atlanta, Georgia, United States - LL-1503 | ecosystem: Environmental > Aquatic > Freshwater > Lake | place: USA: Georgia | collected...
TTAGAAGCTAAGTTGGGAGCTTGGGTGTTCTTGTCCGTCTCACAATCTAAAACCAATCAAGAAATAAGCATGTAGAAAGCTAGAGTATTCGTCGTTTGGACGAGGGTTCGAACCCCTCCGACTCCACGATTAAAATGCTTCTCGAAAGAGAGGCATTTTTTGTTTATAACTTTATGGGAGAAGCCTTATTCCTACTAAAGACTTACTTTAACATTCATTGTAAAACTATTTTACCCCCAGAAATCTTTTTTAATAAAAATTAGTTTGATTTAATTAAATAATTATTTTACAGCTTAAAGTATAATTTTTATATGTTTTACAGATAAATTATTTATTTTACAGAAAATAATATTATATTTACAGGTAAATTAAAAATAGATCTTATATGTCTGTCTCAATAGGTAATGTATGGTTGAAGGAAAACTTTAATTTACCTCAATTTTCATTAAATAGTACATCGTATATAAATAATTACGATAAAATAGAAATTAACACGAACGGAACTACTACTCGATTTTTCGGAAAAAAAATATGGATTGAAGTCCGAATCTCCACTAGAGCATATTGTCTTTTCTTTAAAACACGAAGAACTGAATTTAGGTTTATTGAAAGCTGTTTTTGAGCAGCTAAGTCTTTATGAAATTAAAGGATACATAGAAATCTCACCAAAAGGAAAATACGAACGAAAAATTGGTTTTCTATATGAGTTTTTGACAGATCAATTCATTCATTTATCTACTGAAATAACAGGTAATTATATTGACTTATTAGATGAGGAGAAATATGTTGCGGGATTGAAAATAAAATCTTTAAAATGGAAAATACTTAATAATTTATTAGGTTCAAAAGAGTATTGTCCAATCATACGAAAAACAAACGAATTAAAAGAGTTGTTAAGACTTGATTTCCCCAATGAAATTAAACAACTTCAGCAAAATTACCCACCAGCGGTTTTTAATAGGGCGATTAGTTATTTGTTTACAAAGGAAACAAGATCATCCTATGAAATTGAAAGAGAAATTCCTTCTCCGGATAGATTAGAAAGATTTATTGGTTTATTACAACAGGCAGGTGCTCAATCTTTAAATGAGTTGTTGGATGAAAGATCATTGATGTCTTATCAAAACAGTATTGTTGACCCTCGTTTTTCGGCAAGTGGTTTTCGTAATTTTCAAAATTATATTGGAGAAAATTCACCTAACTTTTCTGAACGGATTCATTATATCTGTCCTTCTCCAGAAAAAGTATTCCACACTTTCTAAGTTCTTTTCTTGAAATATAAATTCTGCCTTGTCTTTAAAATGGGCCAAAATATTTTCCAATGGACAAGCAGCTTCATCTATTACCCATGCTTTTTCAAATGAATCCCAAGTGCTGTTTCTAAGGGAAGAAAAAAGAGAGTAGATGTTCCTGTTGAATGGAAAGCTTGCATAATAGTAGGTTTTTAAACCAATTGTTTGGCGATTGAGGTAAATAATGGGTAGCATAAACTTATTTTTCTACTTAAGGTAGTGAAAAAACATGTTTATTTGAAAAAAAAGACTGAATTAATTATTAGCCCAAGGCAACATCTAGAATCATCATTACCACAAATCCACCAATAAAGCCAAGAACGGCAACATCTGTGTATTTATCGCGCTGTGTTTCTGGAATTACTTCCTCTACAACTACAAAAATCATTGCTCCAGCTGCAAATGCTAGTGCGAAAGGCAAAAGTGGTTCCATGTAAACAACAGCAACAGCTCCAATAACGCCAGCAATTGGTTCAACGATTGCTGAAAGTTGACCGTACCAAAAACTTTTAAAGCGTGATGCTCCAGCTCTTCTTAAAGGCATAGCAACTGCAAATCCTTCAGGGAAATTCTGAATTCCGATTCCTATTGCTAAAGCAACAGCTCCTGCAATTGTTGCACCTTCCATTCCGTGTGCTGCAGCGCCAAATAATACTCCAACTGCGAGTCCTTCTGGAATATTGTGCAAGGTAATTGCCAATACAAGTAGGGTAGTGCGGTGTAATTGTGTTTTTACTCCCTCAGATTCATTTTCGGAAAAGTTAATGTGCAAATGGGGAAGCCACTTGTCTAAGAAAAAAAGAAAAAGTGCACCTGTTAAAAATCCTACAGCTGCAGGCATCCAGGCCATATTTGGAAAGTATTTTTCAGACATTTCGATGGATGGCATAAGAAGTGACCAAAAGCTAGCCGCTACCATTACTCCTCCTGTAAAACCAAGCATTCCATCAAGAACACCTCGGTGCATTGTCTTAAAGAAAAAAACCAATGAAGCGCCAGCTGCGGTAACCAACCAAGTAAATGTTGTGGCAATTAAAGCTGCTAAAACGGGATCAATGCTTTTGAAGAATAATTCGAGGTCTTTCATACTAATTCTAAGCCCCAAAACTACTTTAAAATAGGCGAAGAAGCAAGAATAAAATAAAAGAGGGCTCTTATTTTTGATTAAAAAATTGTAGAGCTAGATCATAGCTTTTTAGTCCAAATCCAAAAATACAGCCCACACAAACTGGACTCAAAAATGATTCGTGTCTAAATGATTCTCTTGCTGAAATATTCGAAATATGAACTTCAACAACGGGTATTGAAATCGCTGAGATACAATCGCGAAGTGCAACACTTGAATGTGTGTATGATCCAGCATTGATAATAATTCCATCAGCTGAACTTGTCTTAAGTGCTGAAATGAGTTCTTGCTCATTATCTGATTGAAAATAACTTAAATCCATTTTAAATTCATCTTTCAGCGTTTCAAAATAATCTTCGAAGGAAACATTCCCATATATTTGTGGTTCTCGCGTCCCTAATAAATTTAATTTTGGGCCGTTTACAATTAGAATTTTCATACATGTCAAATTGGAACCGCTATATTAAGGATTTTGTTTCATACTTGAAAATAGAAAAAGGCTTGGCTGAAAATTCAATTCTTGCTTATCAAAACGATGTGCAGAAACTAGCTGACTTTGCCTCAGAAAATAATATTCCTGCAGAACTTATAAGCTACAAGAATCTTCAAGAATTCATTACAATACTCTATGATCTTGAATTAAGTGCAAGAAGTCAAGCGCGCATAATTTCTGGAATCAAACAATTTTACTCTTTTTTACTTCTTGAAAATACTATTCGAGAAGATCCCAGCGAGTTGTTAGAGCAACCAAAAGTTGGAATGAAACTCCCCGAAATTTTACATATCGAAGAAATTGATGCCTTGATTGCAGCCGTTGATGTTAGTACTAAGCAAGGACATCGTAATCGTGCAATTTTAGAAACGCTTTACAGTTGTGGCTTACGTGTTAGTGAGTTGGTAAATTTGCGTTTTTCTGATCTTTATTTTGAAGAGGGTTTTATTCGAGTAATCGGAAAGGGAAACAAGGAGCGCTTGGTTCCTGTAAGTCCAAGTGTAGAAAAAGAAATTAAACTGTATTCGGAGCATGTTCGTCGCCATCAAGAAATTGTAAAAGGAGATGAAAACATTGTTTTTTTGAATAGAAGGGGAGCAAAACTTACTCGCGTTATGATTTTTACCATCATTAAAGATCTAGCAATTGCAATTGGACTAAAGAAAAATATTTCTCCGCACACATTTCGCCATAGTTTCGCCACTCACTTGATTGAGGGCGGTGCAAATTTACGCGCAATTCAAGAAATGCTAGGGCACGAATCCATTACTACGACTGAAATTTATACGCATTTAGACCAGCGGTTTTTACGCGATGCGATTTTGTCGTATCATCCTAGAAATTCAAATTAAGTATTTGCGAATTAGCTCCTTAGAATTTAATTCAAAAATAATTAAGAAAAATCCTTATAACATTTGGCGTGTATGAAATAAGTTGTTACCTTTGCAATCGCTTTTTACAATTTAAAGTAATATATAAGTCATGTCAAGAGTTTGTCAATTAACAGGAAAGTCAGTAATGGTTGGGAATAATGTCTCTCACTCAAATAGAAAAACAAAGCGTAGGTTTTTCCCAAATTTAATTACAAAACGATTTTTTATCCCTGAGGATGAATCTTATATTACCTTGAAAATTTCAACTTCTGCTTTGCGCACAATCAATAAGAAAGGAATTTCTGCTTGTTTGAAGGAAGCAAGATTAAAGGGATATCTAAAATAGTGCTGTCTAAAATCACAGGGTAAATAACAAAAAATGGCTAAGAAAACAAAAGGAAATAGAATTCAAGTAATTTTAGAGTGCACAGAGCACAAAGAAACAGGCATGGCGGGTACTTCTCGTTACATTACGACAAAAAATCGTAAGAATACACCTGATAGAATGGAAATTAAGAAATTTAATCCTGTTCTAAAAAAATATACGCTTCACAAAGAAATTAAATAAAAGAACATGGCAAAGAAAGTTGTAGCAACGCTTCAAAAAGGTGGCGGTAAGGAACATACGAAAGTGATAAAAATGATAAAATCAGAAAAAACTGGTTCATATACTTTCAAGGAAGAAATTGTTCACAATGATAAAGTCAAAGAATGGTTCGATAAGAACTAATTTTTTAATATAACTTTAAGCTTCCTTTTGGAGGCTTTTTTTTTCGCATTATGGGTCTATTCGATTTTTTTTCACGTTCCAAAAAGGAAACATTAGATGTTGGTTTAGAAAAAACCAAGCAATCTTTCTTTTCTAAGATAACGCGCGCTCTTGTTGGTAAGTCAAAAGTGGACGATGAAGTTCTGGATAATCTGGAGGATATTCTGATTTCTTCAGATGTTGGTGTTGCAACTACTTTAAAAATTATCAAGCGCATTGAAGAGCGAGTTTCCAGAGATAAAGTTGTTGGTACAGCAGAACTAAATGGCATACTCCGAGATGAAATCAGCTCACTTTTAGAGGAAAATAACTCCAATCAAAATGGTCAACTAGAAATTACCGTTCCCAGTGATGGAAATCCATACGTAATTATGGTTGTTGGCGTAAATGGAGTTGGAAAAACGACGACCATTGCAAAGTTGGCACATCAATTCAAAAAATCAGGAAAAAAAGTTGTTTTGGGTGCCGCAGATACATTTCGAGCAGCAGCTGTAGATCAATTAATAATTTGGGCTGAGCGTGTTGGCGTTCCAATTGTTCAACAAGGAATGGGTGCTGATCCTGCAAGTGTTGCTTTTGATACATTGCAATCTGCAAAATCCCAAAATGCTGACGTTGTGATAATTGATACTGCAGGAAGATTGCATAACAAAGTCAATTTGATGAATGAGTTGAGTAAAATAAAGCGGGTAATGGAAAAAATAATTCCAGACGCTCCGCATGAAATTTTATTAGTCTTAGATGGCTCAACCGGTCAAAATGCTTTTGAACAAGCTAAACAATTTTCTGAAACTACAGCTATTAATGCACTGGCTATCACGAAATTAGATGGAACTGCAAAAGGTGGTGTGGTGATTGGAATTTCTGATCAAATGAAAATCCCTGTTAAATATATTGGTGTTGGCGAAAAAATGGAAGATTTACAATTATTTGACCGTAAGGTTTTTGTTGACTCGCTTTTCTCTGATTAAATCATTTCTTTATTTTTTTAATGCATTGTATTCATTTTGTCTCTTGTTTGACTAAATTTGTAATGTGAATAAACTAGTTTCTTTCCTATTTATATTATGCCTTCTTATTTTTCAATCTTGCATTGAAATAATGGACGAATTAACAATTCACGACGATGGCTCAGGAACTTTAAAATATGCAATAAATTTAAGTTCAAGTCGTGTGAAGGTAAATTCTATTTTAGCTTTGGATAGCTTGGATGGAAAGAAAGTCCCAAATATTGATGAGATCAAAACAAAAGTTCAGTTATTTAAAAAAACATTAGCTTTGCAGAATGGGATTTCGGGAGTTTCAGTCTTGGAAAATTACACTGATTTTATTTTTAAATTTGAATGTAATTTTACAAACATTGATTTACTTCAAGAAGGTCTTCGCAAATCTTTTTCAATTATTTCGAATGAAAAAACAATTTCAGAATCAAATTTCTCATGGCTTTCATGGGATTCAAAAGTTTTGAAACGATCTATCCCTTCGATTGCTACCGATAAATTAAAGAATTTTACAGATATTGATTTAGCCTTATTGAAAACTGGAACATATACTTCTATTACACGCTTCGATAATCCTGTAGTCCGATTTGAAAATCCACTTTCAAAGCTTTCAAAAGATAAAAAAGCATTAATGTTAAGAACAGACACCTACAGTTTAAAAGAAAAACAATCCTTACTTGAAAATACAATCTATTTATTTTCCAATTAGAGAATGAAGATATTTTGTAATTTCGTTAAATAATTTCTGAGCCAATGATCTTTGTTAAATACCTTTTATTTTTATTAGTAATAATTTCTTCTTCATTATTTGCTCAGAAATCTGAAACTTTAATTCCAAAAGATGCTGTAACAGTATTCAGTATCAATAATATTAATTTACTCCAAAAGATTTCGATAGATGAGTTAATTAGTTATGAGTTTATGGAAGAAATCCATCAGGAGTTATTCGATGGTTCAACCAATGGAAAAACGTTGAAAGATGCAGGTCTCGATTTTGATCAAAAACTGAATATCTTTTATGGTAAACTCGATAAATGTGAACTTTCTGGCTTCACATTTGGAATCAAAAATAAGGAGCAACTATTTACTGTTTTTGATGACTTTGAAGCAGTTTCATATCCTAATTTAAATGGTGCAGTGGTTTATGAATCATTTTTTAATAATTTAATTGTTAAGAATGGAGTAGCTCTATTAATTCGTGTAGAACCTAGCATGGATCATATTGATGAAGTAACCGATTCTATTTGGTATGCGAGAGGAAATGAAAATCCTTATGATTACATGATTGAAAATGAAGATGAGAGCGTTTTAAATGAAAAGATTTATGACGAGAATACACAAGTAGAGAATTCTTTTCCTGATGCAACGCTTGATCCGAATGAAAAGAATTACAATGAATTGAGAGACAGTGTTCAATTGGTATTACAGCGTGAACAATTGGAAAAAATACTTAATCAATTATTTATTCAAAATGATAATTTAATGCGTTTCGATCCACGATTTGAAGCTCAGTTGTTACATCCTGTTGAAGGAGTTTTTTACATGGATAATGCGCGAAACATTGATAAATCTAGTGGCTTATGGTATTTTCAAACTGTACTTCCAAGTTTGTATAAAAATATTCAGGAATTGTATGCTGGAAATCTTATTCTTGGAGATTTACGTCTGAAAGAGAAATCTGTAGAATTTGCTATTGAAGTTCTTTACGGTGAAAAACTCGGTTCTATTTATATGGACATGAATGACTCACATTTTGACAATCAAGTTCTAAAGTATATTCCAGAATATAGTTCAGGTTTTTTTACATACAATATAAATCTAAGAAAAGCGTATGAAAAAGCCTTTGAGGTAATAATGCCCTTATTAGAGCAAGAAAAAAATGCTCAAGTTGCAATGAACGTATTAACAATAGAGTTATTAAATGAATTTGTAAATAAAGATGCTTTATTTGGTTCCTATAAAGGAAGTATGTTTGGGACTTTTAATGGGATTAAAAAAATTAAAACAAAGAAAATAGAATTTTTTTATGATGAAGACACTTTTGAATACGGTGAAAGAGAAGCAGAGGCAGAAGAAGATATGCCAATTGTTACAATTGGATTTTCAATTGATCGAAATGATATTCCTGAAAAAGTACTCAGACATCTAGCCCGTTTAACTTCTAAGGTTAAAAATATGGGTGATTATTGGCGTTTTGACAATGCTATTTTTGATGCTGCACCGCTTTATATGATTAATAAAAATGGCTTATTTATTTTCACAAATGATGAAGATCTTGCGCTAAATCATGTTCTAGGTTATGGTTCTATTTCCATTAACAATGCGAAATTTAAAAATGCTAAGAAAAGTGGTTTCATGTATGCACTTCTGGATGTAAAAACTACTTTAATTCGATTTCCAAAGGATCTTTTAAGTCCAAATCAAAATGAAATGATTGAATCATTGAGAGGGAAGTCAGGAAGTATTGAATTAAAATCTAGTAAAACAAGTAAAGAAAAAACATCGCTGAATCTTACTTATTCATTTTCTGGAAACGAACAAACCGGAAAACACCTATTGGACTTGATTAATACCATTTATGTAGTTTCAAAATAAAACTTGTGGCTAGAAAAGTAGTACTAATCTTTATTCTTTCAGTAGTCCTAGCCTGCTTTTTATTTTTAAAACCGGTTTTCTATCAGAAATCTATTGAAGCCCGACTAATTGATCGTTTGCCTAGCGCTGATTTCATTGGTAAACTTAATATATTAGAACTCGCTCGAGAAACTAGTGGAATGATGTATTACCATAAGTTACCATTTCGAGACCTAACATCTAAAGAGTTTTTATTAAGTCAGGGAAAATCATACGGCTTAAATTTGCAAAAACCAATTTATATTTTTGGAGATGAAGTAGGAGATGGAGGTTGTTTAATTCATGTAAGCGATAGCACGAAAATAGCTTCAGGTATTGATCGGCTTAGAAAATCAGTGAATATAAAAGATACATTGATCGAAAAACAAAAAGTTTTTTTTAGTAAAAAGGATAATGTTTTTTTGCACTACGGATCAAATTACTTACTTCTGTACAAAGGAACTTTATTTTCAAAAACATTGAAATCTGTATTAAAAGCTAAACACAAAAAAATTCTTCCTTTATGGTCTCGTTTTCTTAAAGAAAAACATTTTAAAAATGAACACCTTGTTATTTTCTCAAATTGGTCTAAGTTGAAAAAAGCTGGCATTGAATCTGCAATTTTTGCTCATGACAGTGATTCTTTAAGTTTTAATTTAAAGAGCTATTTAAGAAAGACAAAACCTTTTTACATTAAAAAAAAGGAAATTGGTTTGGCATTTTCATCTGTTCCTGATGCAAACAAATCGGTTGAATTACATTTAGATATTTCTGAATTAAAGCAGCATTTGAATGACCCATTATTACTGCTAGCAATGAACTTAGGAAAACGAATTGGCTTTCCTTTCATTGATTTTATCAAAGCTTGGGAAGGTGATTTGTGTTTTGTTGAAGGGGGCACTCAAAAAACAAGAGAAAGCTATATCGAAACTGAACTTGATGAAAATTTTAATACTACTGAAGTTCAAAAATATAGAGATGTTTTGGTGCCTGGTTATTCATTGTATTTATCTACTAATAAATTAGGAAACAAACTTATTAATCGACTTTTTGAAAAGGGAATAATGACGTCTGAAGCTGAAAAAATCCGCTTTTTGTACTCCCCTCTACTTAAGATAAGACAAGCAAATGGCTATATTCAGCTTTATTCAGGAAATCAAGCTCCTAGATTGGTGAATAGTTCAAACAACAGTATTGTATGGACAAATAAAGGGACGATTTATCGTTTTAATATTGATTCTTTAAATCGCCATGAAATATTTGGAAGCCTTCAAATTCCTGTTAAAAGAATTTTTAGAAGAAATAAGTTAATTTAATCTGAAAGCACAAAACTAAATTCTTCAGAGTGAAGTTCAATGTAATTTAGAGTTTCATTAATTTCATATAGGTCAAAAGAAGAAACCAATTTTGTTTTGAAATCTTTAAAATGAGCAATTCCTCTAAAATAATTACTGTAATGTCTTTTCATTTCTGCAATTCCAACATGCTCCCCTTTCCATAAGACACTCATTTTTAAATGTTCTCGAGTTGCTTCTACTCGGTCTTTTAAGTCTGGTGGCGTTAATTTTTCGCCTGTTTTCATGAAATGTTTTATTTCATTGAAAATCCATGGATAGCCAATACTCGCTCTTCCAATCATAATTCCATCAACTCCGTAGCGATTTTTATATTCAAGTGCCTTTTCAGGTGTATCAACATCTCCATTTCCAAATACTGGAATTCTCATTCGTGGATTACTTTTTACTTTTCCAATTAAGTCCCAGTCAGCTTCACCTTTGTACATTTGTTTTCTTGTTCTTCCGTGAATTGAAATAGCCTCAATTCCAATGTCTTGAAGGCGTTCTGCTGTCTCAACAACAAATTTTGTATCATCATCCCATCCTAATCTAGTTTTTACTGTTACAGGCAAGCTAGTAGCTTTTACAATTTCTGATGTCATAAAAACCATTTTAGGAATATCTTGTAGAATTCCAGCTCCTGCACCCTTGCATGCAACTTTTTTTACGGGGCAGCCATAATTAATATCTAATAAATTTGGTTGTGCTCTTTCGATGATTTCAGCAGCTTGTTTCATGCTTTCAATGTCTGCGCCAAAAATTTGTATGCCAATTGGTCGTTCGTAGTCAAAAATATCTAGTTTTTGAACACTTTTTGCTGCATCACGAATTAAGCCGTCAGAAGAAATAAATTCGGTATACATTAAATCAGCACCATGTTTCTTGCACAAAGCTCGAAAAGGCGGATCGCTTACATCTTCCATAGGCGCAAGCAATAACGGGAAATCACCTAATTCTATGTCTCTAATTTTTACCATTAATTTTTAAAGAATTGATATTTAGCTTCTTCCAATTGCTTAAGGTATTTTTTTAAATCTTGCTCGTTGGAGTTTTTTAAAATCATTAGCATATTATCGGATTCTACTACAATATAATCCTTCAAACCATCTATTAAGACTAATTTATTATCAGGCATATTAATAAGGCAATTTTCAGAATCAATTAGAAATACATTTTCACCAATAATGGCATTATTATTTTCGTCTTTTATTAGGTGTTCGTTCAGGCTTCCCCACGTTCCAAGGTCGCTCCAATCAAAGTCTGATAAAACTACAGAAACATTTTTCGCATGTTCCATAACAGCAAAATCAATAGAAATATCCTCACATTCATTAAAAGCATGATTGATATATTCTTTTTCATTTGGGCTATCGTAAGCTGATAGATTTGAAGTGAATAAAGCATAAAGCTTTGGTTGAAAATCGCTTAAAGATTTTAAAATAACATCTGCCCTCCATACAAAAATCCCTGCATTCCAATAGAAATTTCCTGCAGACAAAAACTTTTCGGCAGTTTCTACGTTTGGTTTTTCGCAAAATTGGATAACAGATGTCGCTTCGCCCTTTTGAATCATCTTTTCTTTTGAAAATTCAATATAACCATATCCAGTATCTGGTCGAGTAGGGGCAATTCCAAGAGTAACAAGGTGTTCACTTTCATTTGCAACTTTTATTGCAGTTTGAATAATTTCATTAAAGCGAGTTTGATTAAGGATTAAATGATCAGATGGTGTTACAATTAATGTCGCTTCAGCATTTATTTTTAAAATCTTAGCGGCTGCAAAGGCAATGCATGGAGCTGTATTCTTACGAAGCGGTTCGCATAGCACTTGATTTTCACTTATTTCTGGTAATTGCTCCAATACCAAAGATAAATAGGCTGTATTTGTTAAAATATAAATTTGGTTTTTTGGAACTGAACTAAGCATTCTCTCAAATGTCAAACGTAAAAGTGATTTGCCAATTCCCAGCACATCTAAAAATTGTTTGGGTTTTTTTGATGTTGATAGTGGCCAAAAGCGACTTCCAATACCTCCTGCCATTATTAGACCATAATTGTTATTCATGCTATTCTGAAATTATGTAAACATTTGCTAAAGCGTGAACAAGAAATTGTTTTCCAGTAGATATTTCAATGCAAACATAACGGCTGCGTCTTAAATCTCCTTTCTTGAATTTTTTTCCGTTTAGTGCAAAAGTACTATTTTTTGCTAGGCTTTCAAGGTGAATTCTGTCATTTTCTACATCATACTTTTTCAATACTCGACTCAAAGCCAAATCAGAACAAGAGGAAGCTTTTGTATTCACAAAGCTTTTCCAAAGGGCTTTTTCTATATCTTCAGGTAAAGATTTACTTGTAAGAACTGGTTCTAATAGATCTCTAAAGGCATTTTTCCATTCTATTCCGTGAGCTTGAACTGAATTGCCATACTTTCGAAATGTATTTAAATGAGCAATTTCATGAAGGGATGTGATAAGGAAGGAGTAAGGATTAAGGTCGCCATTTACTGTAATAGTTGGCTTTGAGGAAAGATCACTGTACCGGAAATCCCCTAATTTTGTTTTTCTACCAGGCACAATCTTAAACTTTACTCGGGCTTCATAAATTAATTTAGCGAGGTAGTTGTTAAATTCCTTTGGTGAAAAACGTGAGAGAGTATCTGAAAAATTACTTAGTTTATCCATAATTTATTTTGTAAAATTATAAAAGAAACGCTTTCAAATTCTTTTCATTAATTTTACATCGTGAAAATAATATCAAATATTGGAAAATACTTTGTAATGCTATCGGTAGTTTTTCGCCGACCTAAAAAATGGAGTGTTTTTTTTTCTCGCTGTTCCCATGAGCTAGTTTCTATTGGTCTTAGTTCTTTACCTATTGTTATATTAATGTCTGCTTTTATGGGTGGAGTTATCGCATTACAAACAGCTTCAAATATGACAAGCCCATTATTGCCAGCATATACAATTGGATATATTACGCAATCAAGTACTATTCTTGAATTTTCACCAACAATAATTTCATTAATTTTAGCTGGTAAAGTTGGTTCAAATATATCATCTGAATTGGGAAGCATGCGAGTGACCGAACAAATTGATGCTTTGGAAATAATGGGTGTAAATTCATTGAGTTATTTAGTTTTACCCAAAATTATAGCTGCAGTTATGTTTTTTCCAATATTAATTATATTTTCAATGGCTTTAAGTCTTTTTGGAGGTTGGATATCTTTACTCATATCTAATTTATGTTCAACTGAGACTTATCTTTTGGGAATTAAAACAGATTTTAAAGTATTTAATATTGTTTATGCCTTAACAAAAACAATTGTTTTTGGGTTTTTAATAGCTTCTATTGCTTCATTTTATGGTTATTTTGTAAAAGGTGGATCAATTAATGTTGGAAAGGCATCTACTCAAGCGGTAGTAATTAGCAGCATTGCAATTTTAATTGCTAATTTTATTCTAACACAAATGATTTTGCTCTAATGATTGAGATTAACAATGTTTCAAAATCGTTTAATAACCGTCAGGTTTTATCAGATATTTCTGGTGTTTTCGAACCTGGAAAAGTAAATTTAATTATCGGTGGATCTGGTGAAGGAAAATCTGTTTTAGCAAAATGTATGGTTGGTTTAATGGAAGTAGATAGCGGTCAAGTTTTATTTGACGGTAGAGATTTTATTGCCATGAATCGCGAAGAAAAAACGCTTTTTAGAGAAGAAATTGGCATGCTTTTTCAGGGGGCTGCGTTATTTGATTCAATGACTGTTGAGGAAAATATCATGTTTCCTCTGAGCATGTTTACAAAAATGACAAAGGGTGAAATGCTTAAACGTGTTAATTTTTGTTTGGAGCGTGTAAACTTGTCGGGACGAAATAATTTATATCCTTCTGAATGTAGCGGTGGAATGCAAAAGAGAATTGGAATCGCTCGTGCAATTTCAATGAATCCGAAGTATTTATTCTGTGATGAGCCAAATTCTGGGCTCGATCCAAAAACTTCAATTTTGATTGATGCACTTATTAAAGACATTACTACTGAATATAAGATTACTACAATTGTAATAACCCATGATATGAATAGTGTAATAGAAATTGGAGATAATATAATTTTTCTTTATGACTCAAAGAAATGGTGGCAGGGAAATAATAAGTCGATTATTACAACCGATAATCCTGAAATCCTCAATTTTGTATATGCTTCTGAATTTATGAAGGAAATACGAACTTCAATGCAAGGAAATCGTAATTTTTTGATGTTTTTATTTGGAATTGTTACAACTTTATTTATATCTTAGCAAAAAAACAAACGCCTATAGCCCAAATTTACTTTTAAATTGTTGAAATTAACAACACAAAATGTAAATTATGGTATATTCTCAAATGAGCGATTGTGATTTAATCCAATTGTATTTATCCGGAAACGAAAAACCTTTTGAGGTTTTATTAATGCGCCACAAAGATCGTTTGTTTCGTTTTATTAATTCGAAAGTGAAAGACGCTGCACTTGCTAACGATTTGTTTCAAGACACCTTTGTTAAAATAATTAATACCATGAAATTGGGAAATTATAACGAGGAAGGGAAATTTTTACCTTGGGCTCAGCGAATTGCTCATAATTTGGTGATTGATTACTTTAGAAAAAAGAACAAGGTTCGAATTATTTCAGAATGTAATTCATTTGATGAAGAATATTCAATTTTTTATAAAATTGCGAGCGATGAGAAAAATTATTTGCAAACACAGTCCTATAATGAATTAGAAACGCAAATGGTTAATTTGATATCTCATTTACCGAATCCTCAAAAGGAAATGATTGAAATGAGAATTTTTCAAGACATGTCATTCAAAGAAATTGCAGAATTAGAAGACATTAGCATCAA
>Ga0214919_10007751_pt1 | contig 14383 bp, 15 predicted proteins | sample LL1503_MetaG_FD_177994 | JGI IMG/M metagenome (GOLD analysis project Ga0214919, IMG submission 177994) | Freshwater microbial communities from Lake Lanier, Atlanta, Georgia, United States - LL-1503 | ecosystem: Environmental > Aquatic > Freshwater > Lake | place: USA: Georgia | collected...
CACTCTGAGGAAGTGCTTCTATCTGTGTGCGTAGTTCCTTGTGATAAGCAACGTTTTCTTCCCATTGTCCAGCAACTGCTAGAAAGCAGAGGTTCATGTCAACACTGAGTTTGCCTGCTTTTGCAGATTCGATATATACCTCGGCCATACCTGGTTCTATCCATGCATCTACTGCAGAGGTAATACCAACGTTCAAAAGCGCATCGCATGCTAAAACCAGCGCTTTTACTTCATTTTTCATAGTGCGGGGCGGTGCTTTTTCTGTAACTAAACCAATAGCGGAGGGCTCACGCAATGTTCCTTTAGGACTTCCATCATCGCGTCTTGCAATAGTTCCACCATCAGGATTATTAGTTGATGTGGTAATTCCTGAGAGTTCTAACGCTTTTGAATTCACCCAAATCGTGTGGTGATCTACTGCATGCAACACGACAGGACGATCGCTGACGACTTCATCTAACCAACGTGCATCAAAGTCGCCTTGCTCAATAATCGCCGCCTCGTATGCCCCACCGATAATCCATTCTTCATCTGGATTTGCTTTCGCAAAGCGAGCAACTTCAGCAACAATCTCTGTGACGCTTTGCAGACCATTTACTTGTGGCCCCAACATTTCTCGTCCTGCAAAAAGTGGGTGCGCATGGCCGTCGGCAAAAGCTGGCATTACAAATGCCCCATTGAGATCGACTACTTTGTCATGCTCAAATTCGATAGCTTTTTGACCAGTGGCAACAATTTTTTCATTTTCTATAAGCATGGATGTGAAACCAGGAGAGCCCGAACTCCAGAACGTGGCATTTGTAAATAAAGTTTTCAAAATCTCTCCATCACTTATTTGGTTAGATACTAAAGGAAATATCGCGCTTTAGGCTAAATATTGAGCACCAAGGTCGTACCCTTGGCATATGACTTTGCTCCATATTCTCGATCTCCTCTCTACATTTGTCTTTGCGCTAGTGGGTGCTCGAGTGGCTGCAGATAAAGGGTTGGACTATGGCGGAATCGCATTTATCGCAGCAATCGCATCAATATCAGGTGGAACGCTGCGAAATACTTTCCTTGGTCTAAAACCAATATGGATTGTTGATCCTTGGATCATTACTAGCGTTCTACTTGCAGTTCTCATCACTTTGGTATTTCGTCGTGTTACACATGTTGGAAAAATACTGCTAATCATGGACACATTTGGCCTTGCTGTAGCAACTATGTCTGGCACACAACTCTCTTTTGAAATGGGAGTCTCTTGGTATGGAGCAATTCTTCTCGGTCTAATCACTGCAGTTACAGGTGGGTTACTTCGGGATGTCCTCTGCCAATTAGAGCCAGTGCTTCTTCACCGCGAAACTATTGGAACATCAGCTCTAATGGGCGCGATTACTTTTGTTGCCCTCCACCAAGTGAATATGCAGGACAATATTGCAGCAATTGCTGGGGGAGTAGTCGTAATTCTGACCAGAGTTCTTTCAATCCAGTTTGATTTACACCTACCGAAGTTTAATAAGGCAAAATAGTAATTCCAGAAAGTTCCAAACCCACTATTTAGATGCGAAAGCAGCGCGATCTAGCCGTGCAGTGACAATCATGTGGGGAACGGTAAGTGCCCAAACGGTGACTAAAGCGAGCCAGAGGAATGAGTTATCTAGCGCTTGGTCAGAAAATGCTGCTAGGCCCACAACAAAAATTATTGTTCCAACAAGTGCGGGCAATCCCGGAACCACCGCTGATCTAAATGCAGCAAGTTCGTTGCCTTGCTTATAAGCCCTTTGAGAACGTGGCAACAGAGAAGTCAGGCGAGCGGTATGGCGCATTGCATGCCAGCAACCAAAGTAGACAGCGAAGGCAACAAGCGGCGGTGCAAAAAGCGCAAGTGCTGCAAGAAGAGATAAATCAAGTACTTCGTTATATCTCTTTCGAATAGTCAAAACGATGAATGAAAGAATTGCAATAGCAGAAACTGCTAATTGAATTTGTTCCGTGTACCCAAAGTGCCAATCGATGAGGTTGGAATTTATCTTCTCTAGCGCCTCACTACTGCGGCTATTTACAAGTGGAATAACAACAGGAAGCAATCCTGCAGCCCCCGCGTATGCCCACACCGGAATAGCTGAACCTTCGCGATTTTCTAATCTATCTAGTTCAGCAATAAATGCACTATCTCCAATACCAAAGTGCAAAGAACTCATAAGAACAACAGCGATAAAGCCCCAGACATTCCATTGCAATATCGCCCAGATTGCAGCAAGGGCTATCGCGACATAAATGAGAATAAAGATGGTCATTTTTAGAGGGGCTGCATTTTTCAAAGCCACAAGGTGATCAAGTGCGCCATGCGGAATTCCAACAGCAAGGGCAATTGCTGCCATGACAACTTGCCAGTTCAGCGAATCGCTACCAAGAGAGGATGAGAAGAGAATAGAGAGCAGAGTTGCAACAGCTACCGCAATTCTTGAATAGAGACGAACTCGGCCAAAAAGTGAAGATTGAGTTCGGTTCATAAAGGCACATTAGCAATTTGACGGCACGAGTATGCAAAAATGCGAGGATGAATCAGTGGTCTTATATGGCGATGCTGATTTTCACACTGTGTGGCTCTGGTTGGCTAGAAGTTGTTTTGAAGACTGGAGTTCTGCGCAGACTCAAACGCGCGGCTCTTAGCATCTTTCCTATTAGTACTTTTTTCCTTATATGGGATGGATATGCAATTGCACAGGGCCATTGGTTCTTTGACCGCAATCAAATACTAGGGATCTACGGTCCCTTCGCTATTCCACTTGAGGAATACCTTTTCTTTATCATCGTGCCACTTGCAGCGATATTGACTCTTGAAGGTGTGACAACCGTAAAACCTCATTGGCGCAAAGGTGAGTTTGGCGAGTGATTTATTCAGATATCGCAATTGCTGCTTTTGCTATTTCAGTGATGGCGGATCTTTTCCTTTTTAGAAATTCAATGCTCACGCGAGCCGCGTTCTGGAGTTCTTATGCAATTATCTTGCCATTTCAGTTACTTACTAATTGGTGGCTAACATCTAGAAATATTGTGATGTATAGCCCGGATGCAATCATGGGCATTCGAATATGTTCGGCGCCCATTGAGGATCTCCTCTTCGGATTCGCACTTGTTCTTAGCGTTATGGGTATGTGGGAATTTTGGGGACGCCGTGGAGTCCAGCGATACTAGTTATTAATTTGACCTTATACACGTACACTGCATTTCGTGCTTGAGACCTATAAATCGCTCTTCAGAATTCCAGGAGCAATCCGGATTTCATTCTCAGGCCTAATTGCTCGAATGCCTGGCGGAATGGATTCACTTGCGATTATTTTCATCGTACTTGGTGCAGAGCAAAAATATGCCATTGCTGGAGCTTTGACAGGCGTAGCAGCATTGACGACAGTTCTTTCCACACCTTTTTGGTCCAATCAGTCAGATAAGAGAGGACAGAAGTTTGTACTAAAAATTGCGGTGCCAATACGCGCACTAGCGATGTTCACATTTATTGCTTTGGTTTCTTTTGATGCACCAATATGGAGTTGGTTTGTTGCAGTTATTGTCGCGGAGTCTTCCTCTGTCTCAATTGGATCCTTCACTCGCCGGCGCTGGATGTCGATGATTGGTGATCATGACAAGGCAAAAGTAGACACTGCATATAGTTTAGAAAGCGCCTTGGACCAGACGGTCTATATCACTGGCCCTGTTCTAGCAACAGCTATTTCAACAGTCTCACCATCTGCAGGTTTGATTCTCGCGACTTCATTCTTCCTAATCGGCGGAGCGATGTTGTTTACACATGAAGTTTCAACACCGCTAATTCTAGATCGTGGAGAATTTCCACCGCTTATTCGAAACCATGCAATTCATTGTGTTGCTATTCCATTGATACTTATTGGCGGTTGTTTTGGCCCAATTAATTTGGCGTTTGTTGCATTGACTCGTGAAATTGGACATCCTGCAATAGCGGGAGTGCTCTTAGGTGTGGGATCAGTCGGAGGATTAGTTTTTGCGCTGATCAATGGTGGAATCAAATGGAAAATATCTGCCGGAATTAGATTTCGAATCAATTTAGTCATATTTACTTTACTTGCAATCCCACTCCCATTTATAAACTCACTTCCGGTGCTCTTTGTTCTCAATTTCTTCTTAGGTGGAAGCGTTGGTCCGTTATTTCCGACAGCAATTTCTATGGTTGAAAAGCGAATCCCAAAGTCTCATATGACCGAAGCGATTTCATTAATATTTGCAGGAATTCCACTCACAGGTGCATTCGCATCGATCTGGGCTGGAAAAGTAATTGATGACTATGGATCACACGTAGCGCTTTGGATTCCTGTGCTTTTTATTGCGTTAGGTGCCGCTTCTACTATTTTCTATAGTCGTTGGTACAGGGACTAATTTCAACCCATTAGAACAATTTACATATGTGGGTGGTGAGGGACTCGAACCCCCGACCCGGTGATTAAGAGTCACCTGCTCTACCAACTGAGCTAACCACCCGAGAACATTCAAAGGGGGAAACCTCGAATGCCTGCAAACCCTATCAGCGCTTAGGCGCTTGCGGAAATCGCAGAAATCTTTATGTCTGGCTTATTTTTGCGCTTCTATAACGCATCTCCGCCGCGCTCGCCAGTGCGAACTCGGACAACAGTATCTACTGGAGTAACCCAGACTTTTCCATCACCAATTGAACCTGTGTTGGCTGTAGCAACGATGAGATCAACAATGCTTCCGGCCTCTGAATCTTCTGCCAATATCTCAATGCGAACTTTAGGAATGAAATCAACTGTGTATTCGGCGCCGCGATAAATTTCTGTGTGACCTTTTTGACGACCAAAGCCACGAGTTTCAGAAACTGTCATGCCTGCAACACCTGCAGCTTGTAGCGCAACTTTGATTTCATCAACCTTTGCAGGTTTGACAATTGCGGTGATTAGTTTCATTTCTCTCTCGATTCTTTGTTGTTGTCAATACTAGTAGCGGTTTGAATTTCCGGTGATGTCATATGCAGACTCAGCGTGGAAGCGAGTGTCCAGGCCGTTGAGTTCATCATCGCGATAAACACGGAAGCCGATTGTCTTGGCAATTGCTTGGGCAATAAGCCACGTGGCGCAAAATGAGAATGCTGCAACAACAACAATTGCGATGAATTGTTTTGTCAGTAGGGAAGTGCCGCCACCCATGAGGAGACCAAGGCCACCTGCCTCATTTGCAGTAGTTGTTGCAAGGATGCCAATAGCGAGCATTCCTAGGATTCCACCAATTCCGTGAACTCCAACAACGTCGAGTGAATCGTCATAACCTAATTTGTATTTACGTGAAACTGCATATGCGCTGAGCACGCCAGCTATAAGGCCAATAACTAATGCACCAAGTGGATTTACGAATCCACATGCAGGAGTAATCGCTACGGCGCCTGCAATTGCACCTGATGCAACACCGAGTGTTGTTGCTTTTCCATCGCGACGTTTTTCAAAGAGAACCCATGTCATTGATGCAGCAGCTGTAGAAATTTGTGTGTTGATCATGGCTGTTGCAGCAAGGGAGCCAGCAGATAACGCACTTCCTGCATTGAATCCAAACCAACCAAACCAGAGCATTCCAGCGCCAAGTAATACAAGTGGCATGTTGTGTGGTCGCATTGGATCGCGACGGAATCCATCGCGCTTACCTAAAACAATTGCTAATGCAAGGGCAGCTGCACCTGAATTGATTTCAACAACGGTGCCACCTGCGAAATCGAGTGCACCTAATTTGTCGATGATCCAACCACCTGTGCCACCTTGTGTTGCAAATGCCCAATGCGCAACTGGGATGTAAACAAGCGTTATCCAGATTGCAACGAAGAGAACCCATGAACCGTACTTTGCACGATCTGCGATTGCACCAGATAGAAGTGCAACAGTAATAATTGCAAAAGTAAGTTGAAACATGGCAAATGCAAGTGTTGGAATCTGATGATCAGGGGCGCCAACTACTTGGTTGAGAGTGCCCGCTAGACCAACATGTTCAAATCCACCAATGAATCCGCCATGTGATTTACCAAAGGCGAGTGAATAACCGTAGAGAACCCAGATAATTGTGGTCACACCGATTGCTGCAAATGACATCATCATCATGTTGAGTGCACTTTTAGCGCGCACCATTCCGCCGTAAAAGACTGCAAGTCCTGGGGTCATAAAGAGCACGAGTGCTCCGCTAGCAAGCACCCATGCTGTATCTCCGCTATTGATCACTTAGCTCTCCCTAAGGTTTTGTGTGGCAAATTATCTATGTTTTGGGCCTGTATATCGCGCATATGAACTAACAATTTCAGCCTCTGCTGCAGCGCGGTTCACCCAATCGCCACCATGTACTTCTTTACCTGGTTCGAGTGTTTTATAAACTTCAAAGAAGTGTTGAATTTCAGAGAGTTCATACTCTGCAACATCTTCTAAATCTTGAATACGATTTTTTCGAATATCTCCTGCTGCAACACAGAGAAGTTTGTCGTCGCCACCTTTTTCATCAACCATGTGAAACATTCCAACAGCGCGACAAGAAACAACGCAGCCAGGAAAAGTTGGTTCATCCAACATAACAAGTGCGTCGAGTGGATCTCCATCGAGGCTGAGTGTGTTTTTCACAAAGCCATAATCGTGAGGAAAGCGAGTTGAAGTAAAAAGCATTCGATCAAGGCGAATCTCACCAGTTTCGTGATGGATCTCGTATTTATTGCGTGAGCCAGCAGGAATTTCGATAACAACGTCGAATATCTTGGAGTTCACGAGAGCCTGCTTTCAACTAAGAAATATTGGGGTGAACGACGGGGCTCGAACCCGCGACATCCCGGACCACAACCGGGTGCTCTACCAGCTGAGCTACGTCCACCATGAGTGCCAAAGTCTACCTTGCTACTTCGCGTCCTCGGAGCCTTGCGCGCTCGCATCAGTAAAGATTGCCGAGCGGTAGTACGCCAATTCCGCAATCGAATCTTGAATATCGCCAAGGGCGCGGTGATTGCCCGTCTTGGCAGGAGCGTTGAAATATGCCTTTGGATACCAACGTCGGGCTAATTCTTTTATCGATGAAACATCGATGGTTCGATAATGCAGGTATGCACTAAGGGATGGCATATCGCGATCGATAAATGAGCGATCCACTCCAACGGAATTTCCTGCAAGGGGAGATTTTCCAGCAACCGTTGAAGCGCTTTCCAAATACGCAATTATTTTTGCCTCAGCCGCAGCCACTGGTATGCCATTAGGAATTTCAGCAATGAGGCCAGAGTTCGTATGCATCTCGCGAACAAAATCGTTCATATCTTCTAATTGGCCCTCAGTTGCATGGATGACGACATCGACACCTTCGCCAATGACATTGAGCTCTGAATCCGTAACGAGAACGGCAATTTCGACCAAGGCATCAGTGAGGAGGGAGAGACCGGTCATCTCACAGTCGATCCAGATCAGGTTGGGTTGCTCGTTAGCCATGTGGATACCTTAGGCGCTCGCGCTCGGAGCGCCAAAAATAGTGCCCCGTTATTTCACCTCTCGTTCACCTTCTCGTAACCAAGCATCTGCCTATTTTCTCTCAGTTACGAGCAGGATTCGGTACATGTCAACGATTGCTCCCGAGATGGTTATTCCAAAACCACGAGAGCTGACGACCAAACCACGTTTCTCTGACAAAGTATTTCGCGCCGTTGTTACTGCGGGCGGACTCTCATCGCTGGTTATTTTAGGGTTGATTGCAATATTTTTGAGTTACCGAGGCTATGAAGTTTTGCGTCAAGAAGGTTTTAATTTTCTTACATCATCTGATTGGACAATCACAGTTGATGATGCGGGAACTGTAACCGACAGTCACTTTGGAATCGCTGCAATGCTTGTTGGAACAATTCTTTGTTCTTTGGTGGCTGTTGTAATCGCGCTCCCAGTCTCAGTCTTTTCAGCACTATTCCTAAATTTTTATGCACCTGGCTGGCTCAAGAAGATTCTCGTAACGGTCATCGACACGATGGCAGCCTTTCCATCAATTCTCTTTGGAATCTGGGGATTCCTCGTTCTCATGCCTAGTGTTGAATATTGGGCAAAGCTTCTCAATCATTATTTAGGGTGGTTGCCATTCTTCAAGTTGCATCCTTACGTGGTTACACGCTCACCATTTGTTGCAGGCGTCGTTCTCGCAATCATGATTATTCCAATCATTACTTCTGTTTCTCGCGAAATATTTTCACAAGCACCACTTGATCGAATTCAAGCAGCGTATGCACTTGGTGCTACGCGTTGGGCAATGATCAAAGCTGTTGTAATTCCACACGGTAAGAGTGGGGTCATCGGTGGAGCAATGCTTGGTCTCGGCCGCGCTATGGGTGAGACAGTTGCGGTGTTCACAGTTCTTAATATAGTTTTCCAAGTCAACTGGCAGGTGCTCCTCGGAGCTGGTGGAAACGTTGCATCTCTTATTATTTTGAAATTTGGCGAAGCAAGTCCATACGAAATCAAAGCCCTAATGGCAGCCGGTTTAGTTCTCTTCTTGCTCACTCTTATTGTCAACGCAATCGCTGATTTGATTGTAAAAGGAACAGGAAAATCAGGACGATGACAACTGTAAGCACGCCAGCACCAACTCGTCCTTGGCAAGCATCCAACAAAGAAAAGTTCCGTGACTTTCTTCTTTTTCTAGTATCCATTGCTGCTTCCTATGGCGTTGTTGCCATTACGCCGATGAAGGGCAAGTTGGCATATTTCATACTCTTCTTTGCCTTCTACATGGCGCTAACGGCAGGGTTGCAATATTTCAAACGCGGCAGCGCTGCGGCTAAAGATGCATTTGTAAATTCACTCGTAGCAATTGGCGCAGTCGTAACAGTGATTCCGATCGCAAGTATTATCGCAACTGTTATCATCAAAGGTTCAAAAGGTTTACATCGAGGACTTTTGACGACAGACATGTCCCTCGCTGCTCCGACAGACCCAATTACTAATGGCGGTTTGTTACACGCGATTACGGGAACACTCACATTAGTTGTATTGGCTCTTATTATGAGTATTCCAATTGGAATTCTCACAGCCCTTTACCTCACAGAGATTCAAGGTTCACTTACTCGACCTATTCAATTCTTAGTTCAGGCCATGAGTGGTGTTCCATCAATTGTTGCAGGACTCTTTATTCTCTCGGCCGTTTTGTATCCAATTACGAAAGCATATTCAGGTCTAATGGGTTCACTTGCACTCACAATTTTAATGATTCCAACAGTTGCCAGAACATCTCAAGAAGTTCTCAAACTTATCCCTAATGATTTGCGTGAAGCGGGCGTTGCACTTGGTGGCACACAATGGCGCACCGTTGCGATGATTGTTGTTCCGGCGGCACGCAGCGGACTTGTAACCGCAGTAATTCTTGGTATCGCTCGAATTGCAGGTGAAACAGCTCCAATTCTTTTACTTACTGGTGGTGGAGATAAAGTAAATCCAAACGCGTTCAATGGCCCTATTGGTTCCTTGCCATATTATGTTTGGAAATCATTTGCTGCTGGCTCGCCCGAAGCAATCACTCGCGCATGGGCTGGCCTACTTGTACTGATGGTACTGGTCCTGATTCTATTTACTCTTGCACGTCTGCTTGGAACTCGAAAGGTTGCACGATGAACGACTCACATGAGAGCGGGAATGAAAAAATGGAAACTACAACAACACCATCATCATTAGCCGATGTTGCAAACGCAAAAGTACAGAAAGCGCCAGGTACTCGCGCGATGGGCACTGGCCTTGAAACGCGTGGTGTTCATGCCTGGTTTGGTAGTAATCATGTTCTCTCTGATGTAAATCTTGATTTTGCCGCTGGAACCGTAACCGCTCTCATTGGGCCATCAGGTTGCGGTAAATCAACTTTTATTCGCACAATTAATCGTATGCATGAGTTCATTCCAGGCGCCGCAATGGCGGGAGAAGTTTTGCTCGATGGAAAAGATGTGTATGCACCTGGTACTGATGTGACAAAGATTCGCCTGCAAATCGGCATGGTCTTCCAAAAGCCAAACCCATTCCCATCAATGACAATTGGCGAGAATGTTCTTTCAGGCTTGAAACTATCTCAACAAAAAGTTTCCAATAAAGAGGAATTACTTGAGGAATGTTTAGTGCGTGCAGGATTATGGAATGAAGTAAAGGATCGCCTCGGAGCACACGGTGGATCTCTATCCGGTGGTCAGCAGCAGCGTTTGTGTATTGCACGTGCGTTAGCAGTTCGCCCCCAAGTTCTATTGATGGATGAGCCATGTTCAGCCCTTGATCCAGGCTCAACTCTTCGAATCGAAGAAACCATCCGTGAGCTCTCAGACACGATGACAATTATTATTGTGACCCACAACATGCAACAGGCAGCGCGTGTATCTGATTACACCGCCTTCTTCTTATCCGATGGTGGCCCTGGTCAAATGATTGAGGCTTCACCTACTAGTGAGATTTTTAGCCGTCCACGTGATAAGCGAACAGAGAATTACGTCACTGGCCGCTTCGGCTAAGTGACACCAATTGTTCATATAACTGTTAATTCTCGTTTGCCATACAGGGGCTATTGGTTAACCCCGACTCCATAGTTTTACTTCATTAGTGCAGAACTAATTACACACCTATGAGGGGAAGTACATGAAGATTTCAAAGATCGCGAAAATTGCAGCTGTTGCAATCGCGTTTGGTTTAATAGCAACAACTCCTGCACAAGCAGGACAAAGCATTTCAGGCTCAGGAGCATCTTTTCCTGCACCACTAATTGAGGCATGCAAAGCTCCATTTGCTGCACAATCAACTGCTGGTGATTCATACAGCTATGCATCATCTAGCTCAGGAACTGGTCAATCAAACTCTGACAAGTCAATCGGTGATTTCTGGATGTCAGATGGTGCTTACACAGCAACAACACGTCGTGCATCACTAATCCACATTCCACTAGTTGCAGCTCCAATTGCTGTTCTTTATAACTTCCCAACAACGAAGAAGACACTTCAACTTTCAGCAGCAACAATTGCTGGAATTTTCGGTGGAACAATTACACGTTGGAATGATCCAGCAATCGTTGCTGATAATAATAAGCCAACAGTTGTAACTGTTTATAAGAAGGATCGTTTTGGAAATCCTGTCAAGGTAGATGGAAAGCTCGTAGTTCTTCGTACACAGACAGTCAACGGAAACCTCACATTGCCAGATCAGAAGATCTCAGTTATCTACCGTATTGATTCTTCAGGTACAACAGAGAACTTCACAAACTATCTAAACAAGAGCGCAGGATCTATTTGGACAAAGGCAAAGAGCAAAGTATTCAAGGATTCATTCCCAGGAGATATCAACTCAGCTGCTAACCTCGGACGTGTTGTTGGTGCATCATCTTCAACAAATACAACATCTCTTGCGGGTAGAACTCCTTACTCAATTACATATGCAGAAGTAAACTATGCAGCAGCTAACAAGCTAAAGATTGCAAATGTAATCAACCCAGCAGGTAACACTGTTGTTCCAGATGCATCTGGTGTTGGAGCATTCCTTGCTTCAGCGACACAGGATGCAAACGGCTTCCTTACATATGACTACGCGACAAAGGAGCCAGGCGCTTACCCACTAGGTATCGTCTCCTACATGTTGGCAGATACTGCTTACCCAGATAAGGCAAAAGCAGCAGCTGTAAAGTCAATAGCAACATTTATTTTGAGCAGCGCTTGTTCAAAGACTGTTGGAGCCGCACTTGGCTTCAGCGTTATTGACGGTGCACTTCTTGCGAAGTCACAAGCTCAACTAGCGAAGATCGGTTAATTTCGTTCTTTAGTTCCACGAGGGAGAGGCGACCGGCTATATGCCGGTCGTTTTTCTTTAACTTCCATATTTTTTTTCAAATGTAATGCGCGCCTGGCAGGAATCGAACCTGCGACAACCCGCTTAGAAGGCGGGTGCTCTATCCGACTGAGCTACAGGCGCCTGTAGGGGTCGTGTGATGCTAAGTCTACCGACACTAACGAGTAAGGTTTCCTCTCATGGCTGAGTTTATTTATACGATGAAAAAGGCGCGCAAAGCGCATGGTGAAAAAGTAATTCTCGATGATGTGACGTTGGCCTTTTATCCAGGTGCAAAAATCGGTGTTGTCGGTCCCAATGGTGCTGGTAAATCAACGGTCTTACAGATTATGGCTGGGCTACAAACTGCATCCAATGGCGAAGCATTCTTATCACCGGGATACACAGTCGGAATTTTGATGCAAGAGCCTGTTCTCGATGAGACTAAGAATGTTTTGGACAATGTAAAAGAGGGCGTTGCAGAAACTATTGAGATGCTCGATCGCTTCAACGCAGTCTCTGATGAAATGGCTAACCCTGATGCCGATTACGACAAATTACTGACTGAGATGGGAAATCTTCAAGAGCAATTAGATCATCGCAATGCATGGGATCTTGATGCGCAATTAGAGCAAGCGATGGATGCATTGCGTTGCCCACCACCTGACGCTGATGTAACAGTGCTATCTGGCGGTGAGCGTCGCCGCGTTGCACTCTGTAAATTGCTATTGCAAGCACCAGATTTATTACTTCTTGATGAGCCTACAAACCACCTCGATGCTGAATCTGTTTTATGGCTGGAACAATTTTTGAGTAAATATCCAGGCACAGTTGTGGCCATTACTCACGATAGATATTTCTTGGACAATGTGGCTGAATGGATTTTGGAACTCGATCGCGGTCGCGCATATCCATATGAAGGAAATTACTCAACATACTTAGAGACAAAAGCCGCACGTCTCAAAGTTGAAGGACAAAAAGATGCCAAGCGCGCAAAGCGTTTAGCTGAAGAGCTCGATTGGGTTCGCCAGAATGCAAAGGGCCGCCAAGCAAAATCAAAGGCACGTCTTGCACGATATGAAGAGATGGCATCTGAGGCAGACAAGATGCGCAAACTCGACTTTGAAGAGATTCAAATTCCGCCAGGACCACGTCTTGGAAATATTGTTATGGAAGTTGAACATTTGAATAAGGGATTTGGAGATCGTTTATTAGTTGATGATCTTTCATTTACGTTGCCACGCAATGGAATCGTTGGAGTTATCGGACCTAACGGTGCCGGTAAGACAACGCTTTTCAAAATGCTGATGGGAATGGAAAAACCAGATTCAGGTTCTGTGAAAATGGGTGAGACTGTAAAGATTTCATACGTAGATCAGTCCCGTGGCGGAATCGATCCAAAGAAAACATTATGGGAAGTTGTATCCGACGGTTTAGATTTTATGAAAGTCGGACAAGTTGAAATGCCATCGCGTGCATACGTTGCAGCATTTGGCTTCAAGGGTCCTGATCAACAAAAGCCTGCTGGAGTACTCTCAGGCGGAGAGCGCAACCGTCTCAACCTTGCACTCACACTCAAGCAAGGTGGAAACATGTTGCTCCTTGATGAGCCGACGAACGACTTAGATGTTGAAACACTTGGTTCACTTGAAAACGCACTCCTCGAATTTCCAGGCTGCGCTGTTGTAATCTCTCACGATCGCTGGTTCCTCGACAGAGTAGCTACACATATTTTGGCCTATGAAGGGGATTCAAAGTGGTTCTGGTTTGAAGGAAACTTTGAGTCATATGAAAAGAACAAGATTGATCGACTTGGTGCGGACGCCGCGCGTCCACATCGCGTTACATATAGAAAGTTGACGCGCTAATGAGACACAAATGCAAAGCGCATGTTCGTTGGAATGATTTAGATGCATTCGGCCATGTCAATAATGCAAACTATTTGACCTACGTTCAAGAGTCTCGCGCAGACTTCACATGGTGGTCACGCAAGAGAGCAGGGGAGAGTCCACTGCTGATGGATATGGTTGTTGCTCGCGCAGAAGTTGACTTCCTTGAACCAATTTATGAAGGTGGCTTTGATTTAGATGTTGAAATCTGGGTAACAAAGATTGGTAATGCATCCTTTGATTTGGCTTACCAAATGAGTAGCACTGGCACGATTCATGCGAATGCAAAGACGGTTCAGGTTGCTGTATCTATGGATACAAAGAAGTCTCGGCCACTAAACGATATTGAACGCGAATATCTCGGACGTTACTTAGAGGCATAAGTTATGCAACAAAAAGCGAAACGCTTCCATCCTGCATGGATGGCAGCGATAGTTACATTTTTCACACTTGTTACAACTGCAGGATTTAGATCAGCGCCATCTGTATTAGTTATCCCATTAGAAGATGCCTTTGGATGGGGACGCGATCAGATATCTCTAGCAATCTCTGTCAACGTTTTACTCTATGGCCTTACTGCGCCATTTGCAGCAGCACTTATGGAACGGTTTGGAATTCGTAAGACAGTTATGGCTGCGCTTACAACAGTGAGTTTTGGTGCATTTCTTACAATCTTTATTCACGCGCCGTGGC
>Ga0214919_10007752_pt1 | contig 14383 bp, 13 predicted proteins | sample LL1503_MetaG_FD_177994 | JGI IMG/M metagenome (GOLD analysis project Ga0214919, IMG submission 177994) | Freshwater microbial communities from Lake Lanier, Atlanta, Georgia, United States - LL-1503 | ecosystem: Environmental > Aquatic > Freshwater > Lake | place: USA: Georgia | collected...
GCTACCGAGCCCGAACCAGCCGGGAAAATTAAACCGACTCTGCATCCACGAAAACACCCACGGGATCGCCCGCAGATCGTCTACGCTCGTTGTCGCCCGGCGAAATGTCGGACGCGAACCCAACTTAAGATTGCTGATTTCATCGATTGGGGTCGCCTGTTTCCAGAATACTAAAAATTCCGGATCCTCGTGCACCACGGCCTTATACGCCGCAAAGCCTGCCGCGCTCATCGCGCTCATCGACTCGCTCCATTCCTCCGGCACGAGCGGTGCCGATTCTGCCGCATGCGTAGCGAGCATTACGCCATAAGCCATTTGCTCTAAAATGCGGTGTGCTAAATCGGGATCATGGTAGCGCGTGGACAGCACTTCGCCTTGTTCTGTCACGCGAATACCGCCATCACGCAAGCCCGCAGGCTGCGCCAAAATCGCCTTCGCCGCCGGACCGCCGCCTCGCGCGATGCTACCACCGCGCCCGTGGAACAATGTCACCCGTACGTCGTGCTCGCGCGCCACTCGCGCGATCGCGTCCTGGGCCTGGAAGAGCGCCCAGTTCGCGGTCACATAGCCACAATCTTTATTACTATCCGAATAACCGAGCATCACGTGCTGGTGTACAGGCTTAGCCCGACCGGGTAGCGTAAACAAACCCGCCAAAATTTCCGGCGCACGTTCCAAGTCATCAAGCGTCTCAAACAGGGGCGCAATCGGTAGCTTCGCACCCGTGATCACTTGCAGGAATTCTAACTCCAAAACATCTGAGACGCCATCGGTCATACTGATGATAGCGATACCCAAAGCCTCCGGCCCGAAACGCACCGCCGCCCGTGCGGCCAAAGCCAGTGGATCGAGCACATGCCGCGTGGCCGCGGAAAATTTAGCCAGCACCGAAGCGGACAACGGTTTCGCCCTGCCTAACGCCGCGAGCAAGACCTCGCGTTTTTCCACCTCAGCGAGCTTGGCGTAATCCGAGTGCTCGAGCACCTCAGCTACCGCCGCCTCATGGTGCGTGGAATGTTGGCGAATATCCAATCGCGCCGTGTGTAGACCGAAAACCTCAAATTGTTCGCCGAGCGCCTTGAGCTCACCATCGACTAACATCGCGCCTTTTCCCGCCGCAAGACTCGCGCGGATTGTTTCCAAAGTCTCGTCGATCGTATCGCGACTCAGGCAGGCTTCGCCCGCGGCTTCCTCGGCCAGCACGCTACCGTCGCGCACTTCATTGACGGCCTGCGCGAGTCGCTCACGGAGCACGCCGAGCAACAAACGATAAGGCTCATGCGGGTAGCGTTTACCTAACGCCTCGATGTGCTTGGAGACGTGCAAATTTTCCCTTAATTCTTTTTTTAACGCCGGCACGACCGAATCACGTCGGTCGCTCACCGTGAGCGTGCGGGCCAATTCCCTGGCCGCGAGCCGCAGTTTCTCAATCGCGAGTCGGCGATGCAGCAATAGCACTTCTGCGCTCACTGCCCCCGTGACGCCGGGATTACCGTCACGATCGCCGCCGATCCACGAACCAAACGCCAGCCATCGTCGCGGCGCGCGAACGCCAGGATAATGCCGCGCCAAGGCCCGCGTCATATCCGACTGCAACCGCGGCAGCGTGGCGTACAACGTCGTGTCAAAATACCACAAACCCGTCTTCGCTTCGTCGGTGACCTCGGGCCGCGCCGACCGACTGCGATCCGTCAACCACAACGAGGCGATCTCTCGCTCCACGCATTCCGCATCAAGCAAAGCCGGATCGGTCAGCAGGGCCGGTTGCGCCCGCAGCCGTAAAATTTCGCCTAAGCGACGCAATTTGGTGAGCAGCGTACGCCGTTTGGATTCGGTTGGATGCGCGGTAAACACCAATTCAATATTTAAGCGATCCACGATTGCCTGCATCGCTGCCGCACCTACCCCTCGACGCTTTAATTCCATCACCGCCGCCTCGATGGACTCACGCATCGGAGGCAGCGTCGTCGCATCCCAACCTCGTGCGGCACGGCGTCGCCGCAATAACGTGATACGGAAATTTTCCTCCGCGAGATTCACTAGTTCAAAATACAAGGTAAACGCCATCGCCTGATTGAAGGCATCTGTTGGCGACAGCGCCGCAACTTCGGTCGCGAGCGAGCGAGCCGCGGCATCGTCGCCGGATCTTCGCGCTTTGGCGCGTTGGCGCAACAGCTCGACAGTCTGAAAGGTCTCGGGTCCTTCGAGTCGCGTGATCACCCGACCCAACGCACTGCCGAGCGCCCGCACTTCAGCGCGCAAGGCGGTCATTTCCTGGAGAGCAGAGGAACGAGAGGAAGTTTTTTTGGCCATGAACTCATCGCACGATGTAAGGCGAGGCACCACGGCAAAAGCTAAAACTACGCCAATTATCAAAACCCTGCCGGAGGCTTGCTTGCCCACGTGCCCGCGCCTTTGCTCTGCGCGTGTTTCGTCGCTTCGTCCTTGTTTCAATTTTTTTGCTGACTGCCTTCACGAGGCTACCAGCCCAATCTCTCGCGCCTGCTCAAGACACCTTGGCTCCAGCCGCGCCAGCTTCCACCATGCGTCAGCTCGACGTGAGCGCAGAGCAGAGCTCGTTTGATTTCGCTTCAGGTGAGCAAATCCTCAGCGGCCACGCCCGTATGAGCGACGGCCTCACGCTGCTGAGCGCTGACGAAATTCGCTACAACGCGCGCACTGATATCGCGGTCGCCACCGGCCACGTCACGCTTACCCGCGGTCCCCAGCGCCTGCTCGCCGACCAACTCACCTACGACCGGCGTGCGAGCTCGTTTGCGGCGCAGTCGATTCGGGTGGGGTATTATCCTTTTTATGTTCGAGGGACGTCTGCCGCGGGCACGCTCAACGAAATCAACGTCACCGACGCCACGGTCACTTATCGCGAGCCCGGTCCGTGGCAACCCACGGTACAATCCGCGCGCATTCTCTATGCACCGAGCCGCAACCTTCGCAGTGAAAACACCCGCTTTGGACTAGGTAGCGCGCAGCCGTTTCCGTTGCCGCGTATCCAACAAAACCTCAACGAACCCCTCATCTCCTACCTCACGTTCACCGGCGGTTACCGTAAAACCCTCGGCGCTTACCTCGAAGGCGGCCTCCGCATCCCCCTTAAACAGGGCGTAAAAATCGGAGGCGATGTCGGTCTTTACACGGCTCGCGGTCTCATGGTCGGACCTTCGGCTAGCTACATCGGCGAAAACGAGGGGCGTGATCTACACGGTTATTTCCGCTCCGGTTTCATCCGTGATCACGGCGACAAGCTCACCGACATCCTCGGCCAACCCGTGCCGACCAATCGCGGCTACATCGAGTGGCAGCACACGCAGCGGCTCACCGAAAACTTGACCCTCGGCGGTCAGATTAACGCGTGGCGCGACTCCGAAGTCGTCCGCGATTTCCGCCCGCGCGCTTTTTTTCCGGTCCAAACGCCCGATACGTTTATCGAGTCCGTCTACACCGGTCACAATTACGTCATCTCGCTGTTCACCCGCCTCCAACCGAACGCTTTCGACTACGTCCAAGAACGTCTCCCCGAACTGCGCTATGATTTGATGCCTAGCGGCCTTGGCTTCGGCGGTCTCTACCAACGCGCGCAAGCCAGCGTGGTCTCGCTGCGGGATCGCCCTCCGGCTCAGATTGGCCCGCGCCTCGTCAGTGACCGTGCGGACGCGTATTACGCCCTCACCCGCCCGTTCACGCCGCGTGAATGGCTCGCCGTCACTCCCACCGCTGGCGCCCGCGTGACACACTACGCCAACACCACCGGTGCGAGCGCGCCCGGAGGTTACACCCGCGTCCTCGGCGAAGTCGGCCTTGATGCCTCCCTCCGCGCCAACGCGACCTACGCTTACAAAAACGCCCAGTGGAAAATCGATGGCCTCCGCCACCAGATCACACCCAAGCTCAGTTACCGTTACATCCCACAAGGCGATCTCGGGCGGCGTTTCATTCCCGCCATCGACCGTCGTGAGCCACTCACCAGCTACCTTCGCCCGCTCGGCCTCGGCGACCAGCGCAACCTCGACGACCTCCATGCCACCAACACACTCCGCCTTGGCCTAGACAATACCCTCCAGACCCGGGACCACACCTACGGTTCGCGTGATCTCTTTGTGTTCAACCACGCCGTAGACTTCCGTTTTCACCGCGAGCCCGGGCAACGTGATTTTTCCTCCTTCCACACCGAGCTCGCCGTCATGCCGGCTTCTTGGTTCCAGCTCGATGTCTATGAAAGCTTCACGCCCCAGACCGGCACGCTCCAAGAACTCAACTCCGGTATAACCGTCCGCGACGGCACCGCTTGGTCGCTCCGCTTTGCCACCAATTTTCTCCGCCGCGAGAGCGAAGACTACCGCATCGAAGGCCGCGCCCACCTCAACGAAGCCTTCGATGTCCTCGCCCGGCTCCAATACGACGCGCGCACTCGTCGCCTCAACGAACAAGCCTACGGCCTCGTCCATAACCTCGATAACACCTGGCTCCTTGAGTACGTCGTTTCGGTTTACTCCGGCCGACGCCGAGAAAATGGCATTGGTTTCAATATTCAGATCGAGGCCCGCAACTACTGAGCCGCCCCGTGCCGCTCGCTGCTCTCGCTAGGAGAGCTGCCCGCGCTGCAACCACCGCCGCTCCTCGCCTGAGCTCACCGCCAACGGTCCTTTTAAAGTATTATTTCTTCAATCAGCACTTTTCCCACTTATGAGCCTCTCCGGTAGCCAACAGAAAATCTTCCTTCGCCTCGTCACGGTCTTACGCCCCCACTGGCACACCGATCCGTCGCTGCCCCTGCGCATCCAACAGGAATTCGCCGCCAACCGCTCCTTCGGTTCCCGCGACCGCAAACTCTACCGCGAGTTGCTTTACACTACGCTGCGCTTCCTACCCTGGATCGAGCCCCTCTTCGACACTGATCCCACCCGAGCCGCTCAATGTGTCGCCTGGCTCGCCGCCGATCTCCCCGCCACCCGCGCCTACCGTGCCGGCACCTGCGGCGATTGGCCCGCCTGCCCGTCCAGCGTCGCGGCCAAAGCTAAACACCTCGGCGCCGATCCCGCGACGGTTCTACCCGCGTGGCTCCCGCGCCATTGCCCCGCTGCCGGCCTGGCCCCGGATCTCGACGCGCTACACACCCGCGCTGCCCTTTGGCTCCGCCTCCAAACGCCCGATGCCGCTCCCGTTATCGCCGAATTCACTAGCCTGGGTTGGCCGTCCCGCGTCTCCCGCGTCGTACCCGGCGCCGTTGAACTCCTCGCCGAAGCCGACATCACTAAAACCAAAGCCTTCCTCGCCGGCCTCGTTGAAGTCCAAGACCTCGGCTCTCAAATGATCCTCGCCTCAGCCGGCATTGCACCCGGCGGACGTTGGCTGGACGCCTGTGCGGGCGCCGGCGGAAAATCGCTCCAACTTGCCTCCCTGCTGGGCCCGACCGGCCACATCGACGCCTACGATATTCGCCCAAGCGCACTGAAAGAACTCCAAATCCGCGCCCAACGCGCCCACCTAAACCAGATTGCCCTTCTTAGCGCCGCGCCCACCGGGCTCTACGACGGCGTCCTCGTTGATGCCCCGTGCAGTGGCTCAGGCACGTGGCGCCGCGCACCCCACCTGAAGTGGACCACGACCCCAGCCCAGGTCACCTCCGCGGCCGCCACCCAACTCCAACTCCTCACCACCTACTCTGCCCACGTGCGTCCCGGCGGGCGCCTGCTCTACGCCACGTGCTCGCTTAGCCGCTTTGAAAACGAAGCCGTGGTCGGTGACTTTCTTGCTGCCAACCCGGCCTTTAAAACCGAGGTACCCACGCAGAATTTTGGGTTTACTGCCGACCCCGCTACCGGCGGCCTCACGATTCTCCCCGCCCGCCACAACACCGACGGTTTCTTTGTGGCCGCGCTTCGCCGAGCCTAAAAACCAACTGCAGTTTTTATTTGCCGCGCCCCGCCGCCGCTCAAACCTCTCTTATCACCGTGGCTCCCGATACCGACTACCGCATCAAGCTCCAGGTCTTTGAAGGCCCGCTCGATCTTCTGCTTTTCCTCATCCGGAAAAACGAAATCGACATTTACGACATCCCTATCGAGTCGGTCACCAAACAATACCTCGAAGCCCTCCGCGCGATGCAATCGCTCGACCTCGAGGTTGCCGGAGAATTTTTCGTTATGGCCGCCACGCTGATGGAAATTAAGAGCCGCATGCTCTTACCCAAAGGCCTTCACGCCATCGATCCCAACGCCAACCCCGAAGACGACATCGATCCGCGCTGGGAACTCGTCCACCAGCTGCTTCAATACAAAAAATTCAAAGAGGCTGCCGGCGAGATCGCTGCGATCATTCGTCGCCAACAAGACCTCATGGAGCGCCATGTCTCCGCTCTCAGTGCGGAACTCGAGGACCGTCCCCTGAAGGCCGTCGGCCGCATCGAGCTTTGGAACACTTTCAACATCGTCCTGCGTCGCCTCGCCGAAAAACTCGTCGTCGGTGAAATCCAAGACGAGTCGATTACCGTCTCCGACCAGATGGAGTGGCTCCTTAGCCGCATCCAGACTGAGAAATCTTTTATTTTCTCCCACCTCTTCCCCCAAGGCACCACCCTGCGCGAACTTGTCGCCACCTTCCTCGCCGTCCTCGAACTCACCCGCCTCGGCAAACTCCGCATCGCCCAGAACGAATCTTTTACCGATATCGTCTGCTCCGCCCGCGAGGAAAACCCAATTGAAACTCCGGCCGAGCCGGCCACGGTCCTCGCGTGAGCAAACCGCGCAAACCCAGCCCCCCGAAAGCCGGTCTCGTCGGCCTTGGCCTTGACAACACCGACGGGCACAAACGTCTCACCACCGGTGAGCAATTTGCCATCGTCGGTGGTTCCGCCGAAACCCACGACCGCATGACGGAGACCGTCGTTAAAACCTTCGAAGAGCTCAAAACCCGCGGCAAACCCCTGCACAAAGTCGAGCCTCAGGAACTCGCCGAAATCCTCCATAAATCCACTCCGCGCTGATTACCTCGCTTGCGTTCCCCGCCACCAAGCCCCTCTTTTCAACCTACATCCTACATTACTATGTCCGAAAAAATCGCCAACCTCACCACCGATAATTTCAAGGCCACCGTCGCCGCCGCCACCACGCCTCTACTCGTAGATTTCTGGGCACCCTGGTGCGGCCCCTGCAAAGCAATCGCGCCTATCCTCGAAGAAATAGCCACCGAGATGACCGGCCAAGTTCAGATCGCCAAGGTCAACATCGACGACAACGACTCCATTGCCGCCGATTACGGCATCCGCGCCATCCCGACGATGCTGCTGTTTAAAAACGGCCAAGTGGCCGAGCAAATCGTAGGCATGATGCCCAAAGCCGCCATCAAAGCCAAAATCACCGCCCATATTTGATCGCGCGCCACTGCTCGCTACAACTTCCCGCCCCGACATTTCCTTGTCGGGGCTTTTTTGTGCGCACCCGCGCGTACGCTTCCCCGTTGCACCGCTCCGCAGCCGCGTCCCAAATCAACCCACCCCACCCCCTCCGCCCCCATGAGCTCAATTCTTCGACGTCTATTGCCTTCCGCCCTCGCTCTCGCACTCACGTGCGCACCGCTCCTCCGCGCCACCGCGCCCGCGCCCGCGCCTCAAAAAATCAAGGACATCGTTATCTACGAAAACCCGCGCTTTCATTCCGCGTTCCCCTCCGTGATCCGTCGTCCCGACGGTGAATTTCTTCTTTCCTTCCGACGTGCCCCCAACCGTAAAATCTTCGGCGAAGCGGGCAACAACCACGTCGATCCCAACAGCCAACTCATGCTCCTGCGCTCGCGCGATGGCGTGACTTGGTCCCCCGAGCCCACGCTGCTCTACGCCGATCCCTTCGGCGGCTCCCAAGACCCTTGCCTGCTCCAACTCCGCGACGGCACCTTGCTGTGTTTTAGCTACGGCTGGAGTTTTCTTCGCCCCGACGGCGTAGCGAAACTGAAATCTCCGTTTCTCCAAAACTTTCCCGGCTCGATCTTCAACGGTGGTTACTACCTGCGCTCGAGCGACGGAGCTCAATCTTGGGCCGGCCCGTTCAAACCGCCGCATCTGGCCGCTGAAATACTCCACGACCCCTTCGGCCAACCGATCGCCGCTTACAATCGCGGCGCCCCCATCGAGGGCCGCGACGGCCGCCTTTATTGGGCCTGCGCCGCCACCGACCGCGATGTCCCACGCCGCACGTCCGCCTATCTTCTTATATCCAGCGATCAGGGCAAAACGTGGAATTATTCCTGCCCGATTGCCACCGATCCCGCTGCCTCCTTCAACGAAACCAATATACTCGAAACTCCCTCCGGGGCCCTCGTCGCTTTCCTCCGCAGCGAGGGGCTCGAAGACGACGCCTGCCTCGCCCGTTCCACCGACGGCGGTAAATCCTTTCAACCTTGGCAACGTCTCGGCTTTCGCGGCCACCCGCTGCACGCCCTACAGCTACCTGACCAACGCGTTCTTCTCACTTACGGCTACCGCCACGCGCCCCTTGGTATCCGCGCCCGCATTCTCAACCCCGAATGCACCGACGCCGCCACCGCGCCCGAGATAATCCTGCGCGCCGACGGCACCACCACTGATATCGGCTACCCGTGGTCCGTGCTGATCGACGGACACCACGTCCTGGTCGCATACTACTTCAAGGGCGCCGGACCGATCCAGCATCTCGCCGGCACGATTTTGAAAATCGACTGAGCTTTTAAAAAAAGCCCCTCGGCGCCTGCACGCTCAGAGCACAAACCCCGCCGCCGCTAACCCCGCGTAGGCTGCGAGCAGTTTCCCCGTATCCCCGAGCAACGCGATCAATTCTGCGGGCGTACGGCTCTTGCGCAACCGCCTTGCGTGCTGCCATGCCACAGGTGCCAGCAACAACGGCAACAAACACCAGGCCGAAAAACCGCGGGCCCAAAATACTACCGGCATAGCCCCTGCGACCAAGAGCGAGCCAGTGAACTGCGCCCGCGCAAATCTCAGCCCAAAACGAACTACGAGCGTGCGCTTGCCTGCGAGCGCATCCGTCGCCGCGTCGCGATAGTTATTCACGACCAAGATATTTGCCGCCAACAACCCCACCGGCACCGCCGCCAGCCACACGTCGATCGTGAGGGCACCCGCTTGCACGAAGTACGTCGCCCCCACCGCCACGAGTCCGAAAAATATAAACACAAATACATCGCCGAGTCCGTTGTAACCTAGCGGCCAAGGCCCGCCCGTGTAAGCCAGCCCACACACAATGCTGGCGATCCCGATCATGATTAGCCACGGCCCGCCCCAAGCGATCAAGCCGAGCCCCGCCACAAAAGCCGCCCCAAATACCCAGATCATCGCCCGTCGCATCACCTCAGGCCGGACCCAGCCCGCCGCCACCGCGCGCAACGGCCCCACGCGCGTCTCGGTGTCCGCGCCTTTCATGTAATCAAAATAATCGTTCGCGAAATTTGTCCCGATTTGAATCAACCCCGCAAACAACAGACACAGTGTCGCCGCCCGTAAATCCGCGCGACCCAGGTGCGCGGCAAGCGCCGTGCCCACCAGGACCGGTGCCAGCGCCGCGGGCAAAGTCCGCGGCCGCGTCGCACTCAACCAAATTAAAAAAAACGATGGAGGATTCACAGCGTTCACCCGCAAACCCTGCGTGTAATCCTAGCGTACTGTCAAAGGCTGCGTCCACTCGTCGCCGGCGCATCGGGGCGAAAGGCCTGTTCGGGCGTCAGGCGCAACGTCCGCTCCAGCTCCCGGATGCGCGTCAACACCAAGGGCGCGTCCGCCGCTTCATCGTCGCGCGGCAACTGGGGATACAAGGCGCACAACCAGGCGTAAGCCTCAGCGTTGCGCCCTTGTCGCTTCAAGAGCTCAGCATAAATCCGCGCCGCGTAATAGGGTCCGCCTTTTTCCTCCCACGCGCGCCTATAACTGGCCGCCGCCGCGCCGACATCGCCTAATTTATTCAGCTCGATGTGCGCCTGCTCGATCCACAGCGCGATGGTATCAGACTGAACGCGCCGCGCGGCCGTGATCTGCACTAACGCTAGGCGCGCGTGCTCAATTTCGATCACGCGCCGTCGCGTTTCGGGCACCGCATCGTAGCCGCCCTCCGCGTCGATGCGCCACACGGGTAAATCGTAAGCTAAAATACGCGCTCCATTCAGCCAAAAATAAAGCGGCCGCGGGTCCACCGCCACCACCGCCCGCAACAAGGTTTGCGTGCCCGGCAGATCACGTTGCTCCCAACCGGCGTACATCCGAATCCACAAAAAATCTGCCGCCAGCGCCCGGAATCCACCCAGCCAACCCAGAAGAGCTCCTGCCCCCGGAGAGGCCGACAGAGTCCCGCGTTGCGCCGTCGCCGCCGGGGCCGCCGGCCACACGCGGTTAAGCAACGCACCCGTCAATGCGAGTGCCCCAACCGCGATCAAAAGCGTGCGCAGCCTAGACTTCACGTTCGCGAAAAGAGCGGACTGCCAGCGCGAGCGCAACCGCTGCATAGACTCCCGCGTATACGCTCACCTGCGCGAGTCCACTCCACGTCCATGTTCCGTCGGCGGGTAGCACGAAGCGTTGAAAATCGGGAAACATCCAATGAATCAGCGTCGCTGGCACGCTCATCAGCGAGGCAGCGTTGCGCTCGTACGCCGCTTGCGCGAGGCCCTGCAAATGACAGATGACAAAACCTGCGCCGCCCGCCATCACCGCAAAAATCTGCGTCTGAGCAAAACTCGCCACGAGTAACGTCCCGGCCGCGAGCAGCGCCAGTTTCAGAGCGTGCAAATACGCTGAAACCCAAAGTGCGCCGAAATTCACGGCATGCGCTGCCGCCCACGCCTCGGGCTGATCAACTTGCAACGCGAGTTGCCGTTGCCCCAACACACCGACGAGCGTCGCCGTCAACAATCCACAAAACGCCACAGCCACCACCGCTACGCCGAGAAATTTTCCGAGGAGAAATTCTGTGCGCCACACCGGCTTGGCCAGCAACGTGAGCGCCGTGCGGTGTTCGATTTCACTAAAAAATAGCTGCGCCGTGAGCGCGATCGTGAGCGCGGCACCGAAGCCCGCGATCGCCCCATCGCCAAAATCGGCGATGAATTTCAGCTCGGATATGCCGAAATTAAAATCCCGCAGCCCACGTACCCCGAGTACCAATCCGGCGGCGATCAAAACGAGTGCGTGGAGTAATTTTTGGCGCAACGCCTCGCGCAGCGTGACGCCCGCGATCAAGCCGACCCGTCGCAACGAAAACGGAACGGTGTTCATGGCGCGCGTTCCTCTGTTTGCTGCCGGTTGCGCTCCACTCGTTCGATGAAGATCTGATCGAGTCGCGCGGAGGGGCCACCGAGAGCAGCCGCAGTCTTGCCCCGGGCGACGAGCCATTGCGCCAACTCGGCCTGCTCCGCCGCGTTGAGCGTATCGGATGAATTTTTACCCTCGGCGGACAACGCCGCCACCGTACCGCAAGCGAGCAAGCGACCTTTATCAAGGATGGCGACGCGGTCGCAAACCTCCTCAATCTGCGCGAGCAGGTGCGAGGTGATGAGCACGGTTTTACCGCGCGCTTTAAGTTCGCGGATAAGCTCTGTGATCGCCGCCGCTCCGATGGGATCCACGCCCGCCGTCGGCTCGTCGAGAATCACCAATTGCGGGTCATGCACGAGCGCCTGCGCGAGGCCGATGCGTTGCAACATGCCCTTCGAATACGTTCCCACGCGTCGATCCGCCGCCTCGGCGAGTCCCACCCAAGTAATCACTTCGACGACGCGCGCGGCGAGGGTCGCACCCTGTAAACCGCAGATACGGCCGTAAAAGGTGACGAGTTCGCGCCCGCTTAAGAAGCGATAAAAGTGGGGCGCCTCCGGCAGGTAGCCGACGGCCAACCGCGCCTCGACTTGCTCGCTCGACACGCCAAAGACCCGACACACTCCCGTGGTGGGGCGCAACAAACCCAAAATAACTTTGATCGTCGTGCTTTTGCCTGAGCCGTTGGGCCCAAGTAGGCCAAAAATTTCCCCGGGGGCGATCGCGAGGCTAAGGTTGTCCACCGCGCGCAGCCGCACGCCACGCAGCCCCAAGGCGAAATCCTTGGTCAACCCGCTCAACTCGACCGCCGGTGATCCGCTAGCAATCATTTGATCACAAAACCGCTAAATTGAGCGGGTCGCGCCGCCGGGTAACGCTCGGCCTTACGCACGTAGCCATGCATCCGCTCACTGACGGCCTGGATAAACGCATCCACGACTTCTTGCCGGCCCTCGGCCTCGAGTTGCACGCGGCCGTCAGGCAAGTTTTCCACCAAGCCGGCGACTTCAAACTCCCGGGCGACTTGGAGCGTAGCATAGCGAAAACCGACCCCCTGTACTCGTCCAGTAAATATTACTCGCTCGTGATGCACATCAGCCATGTTGCGAACAAGCTAGTCTTGGCGTTGGATGGCGTTCAATCCGCAAAACGCGCGAGATAAGCCCAGTGTCACATTTTAGTTTGCATTCCGAGAATCCGCCCGCTCATTTCCAGAGAACCTGATGAGTAACTTCAATTCTGACGGCCCCTCGGGCAACGAGTGGGAAGAGCGCGGCGATCTCGCTTGGAACGAATTCGACTGGGAGCGTTACCTGCGCGAGCAGGACGAATCCATCGGCCGTTACCAAAAATTTTACGAAGCCTCCATCGACACGCCTGACCGCATCGATGCCGTAGCCGCCCAGATGGGCTGGAGCTTGGAAGACTGGACCGAAGAAGGCGGCGAAATCCCTGATTCCGACGACGACGAGGAAGACGACGAAGAATTCCCAGACAAGGGTGACGTCTACACGCTGCACAAAAATCCGATTTTCATCGCCACCAAAGCGATCACCCAATCCCTGCAACATACCTGGTCACAAGCCGCCGGGGATGCGCAGCAACTGCCCGCGCCGGTGTCTCTGAGCCTGCTGACCGCGTTGCATCGAGGCGAAGATCAGGCCATACAGGCGATTCACGCCCTCGATTTCGGCGATTACGCGATGGCGATCAGTCTGTTCAAGCGCGCGCTCAACGTACTCAACAGCACATTCGCCTTACTCAATTCCGATGAAGCCGGTCGCCCGACTGCCGTCGTAGCCTTTCGCTTCTATGCGTTGCCTAGGCTCTTTGATTTGAGGGAGATATGGCTGCGAGTGATCAACGAATGCCGCGAGGAGCTCGAGCGTCCCGACGACCCGGAAGACGACGAAGAGTAAGAATTTGGTCCCGTTACCGAACTAAGATGGGGCGAGGCTGAAAAACGCCTTGCCCTTCGACGTACAGCTTCATTGGGTAACGAACTGCTTCGGAGAGGTGGCTGAGTGGTCGAAAGCAGCGCTTTGCTAAAGCGCCGTAGGTGTAAAAGCCTACCGGGGGTTCGAATCCCCCCCTCTCCGCCAGTTTGCTAATGAAGCATGTTCTGGTCAGTTGCGTCGCGAAGTCCGAGGCGAGTGGTCTGATAACACGAACTCTACAGTCATGTTAAAAACATGCGGGATCAGGAATTCGGCCGGGCAACACTAAGTTCGGCTCGTCGCCTTTCACATAGACGAGTCCTTGTTTTCAGATAGACGACTTTATTCTTTCACTTGGACGGACAGGCCGGCAGGCTGCCAGCCATGAATGACCATGAAATCTATCCCCGGTTTGCGCTGGCTCGGTTGGAGGAGGCCTTGGTCGACACCCCGGTTGTGCTGATCCATGGGCCCCGGCAATGCGGCAAATCAACCCTGGCCCAGGCGGTAGCGAAAAAGCGGGGCTACACCTACTTTACGTTTGACGACGAAAATGTCCTCCGCGCGGCGCGAGCGGACCCCGTGGGATTCTGCGCTGAGTTGCCCGAGCGGGCCGTCTTGGACGAGGTGCAACGCATCCCGGAGCTGTTTACGTCGCTCAAGGGATTGGTGGACCGAGACCGCCAGCCCGGACGGCTGATTCTGACCGGCTCGGCCAACGTGCTCTTGCTCCCCAAGCTCGCAGACTCCTTAGCCGGCCGGATGGAGGTCCTGCGTTTGGGGCCGCTCACGCAGGTGGAGATGGGTGGGCGGGTGCCAGGGATCGGTTTTATCTCAGTGGACGGCGCGAAAACCCGGTCCTTTAGGGCCGGGATGAAGCGCCGCCCCTTGATTTTTGAGCTCGAGCGAAAAAACTTCACTTCAGCCTTTACGAGTCGCTTCGAAAATAATTCCTAGCCCCCGCAATAAATGGCGACGATCCTCAAAGCCTTCCGTTTCGCCCTTGAGCCGAACCGGGCTCAGGACGCCGCGTTGCGGGCCTGGGTTCCTTCCTTACGTTTCCTCTGGAACTGGATGCTCGCGCAGCGCAGCGCAGCCTACCAAGCGAGCGAGGGCCGAGTGCGGATTAATTACCCGG